>Ga0214542_1009586_pt1 | contig 14872 bp, 8 predicted proteins | sample CNSS1metaG_FD_160096 | JGI IMG/M metagenome (GOLD analysis project Ga0214542, IMG submission 160096) | Root nodule microbial communities from cowpea collected in UCLA plant growth center, Los Angeles, California, USA - CNSS1 | ecosystem: Host-associated > Plants > Roots > Nodule | place: USA... | reverse complement strand
ACCGAGAAGGGTTGTTTGTCCAACTCAAAGGGAACTTGGGACTTCCGTCTGCGTTCAAAAAATAAGCGTTTCCTCCTTCCTTGACGACGACCTTGAAGTATCCATCTTTGAAATGCTTGAAAGATTGGGAGAAAGCATCCAGTCTGCTGATGCTGGGGCGACTGATCAAAGAGAGCCAAGTAGCCGACCTCCTGGGTCTGGTGTCATAAAAATATAAGAAAGCATAGGGAGTGGGCTCCAAATATAAGGACTTGCACAGAATGCGGAAGGCCTGCAAGTAGGCCCAACTATTAGGATGTAGTTGGGTAGGTGCCACATTCAACGCCCGCAACACACCCATAGTGAAATCGTCGAAGGGCAGTCGCACATGAAGCTGAGAAAAGTGGCACATATACATGTAGAAGAATTTCTCGGTAGCCCCTTCCTGCCCGTGGCATACCCGGTCAACGGCACTCACCCTCTCTAGCGAAACAATGTCTCCATTGACACCCTTGGAGATGACGGGTGTGCAGTTCAGCCAAGAGTTCAACAGACGAGACCATATGAATAAAGATGATTGATCACGAACATCAGCAGCAACCCATCCATAGCCGACTTTCGCCGGCCAGTTGCTCTCCTCCAACTCTTCGGGGGGATCCTCTCGAACCTCCCTCACAACCTCCATCGACATCCCGCTCGTAACAACTCCAGAACTCGTACCCTCTCCGCCAAGTCGCCTATCCTTACTTCTATCTGACTCGGTACTTTCACTACTACTTGAAGACACGCTACCACTACTGGACATACCTGGTTTCGTTTTTTACGAGAAGATGTCGGTCGAAATTGAGGACTAGTCGGACAGTTTTACGCGCACAAGATCTCTGAATTCAGAACTCACAAATAAAACAAGTAACCCCTCATCTGTTTGCAAACCCATATTTATAGTCCATGATCCCAAACGACGAAACTCTTCCCGCCAAAATCATACCCCAGACCAATCGACACCATCATTGCAAAGGATATGACACTTCAAAACGACGGCACCAAAACTTTTTCGGTTTGACCACTGACGCCTCTTCACCTACCCTCTGACGGTTACCACTTTTTTAGCCTTAACATTGTTCACCACACTTAAAGGCTGGGGGACTGGTGTATCACACCTAGCCGGTTCCGCTAGCTTATCAATACATATCATCCTTAACCGACAACTCATATCGGACAAGGCTGGGGGACTAGTGTACCGCACCTAGCCAAACTCGACCAAATAAGTAAACAATGTGCATATCAAGGTAGCCAAGTATCCAGCCTAGGCTGAGTTAGCCTAACTTGTACCGGTTTTAACCTAAACTAAACATCTAAGGGGACAACCTGCACCTCATATCACCAACATAAGCCATCAAGGCAAGTAGCCGGCCTAGACCGACTACTCCAGCATATCTGATAAGATTAAAGCCTAGGCCGACCACTTCAATAAACTCAGTATGATGGAAGCCCCCGCGTTCAATAAACCTTAAGGGCCTGGGTTAGGGCCCAAGCCCACTCATAGCCCAAGTTAGAGCCCAAGTCGAGGCCCAGCCCATGGGATGATCAGACATCATTAATGCTCTATAAATACACGTGGACCCCAACAATTAAAGGTACGCATTCATTAATTGCTGATTTGACTCTCTGAGAGCTTTGACTTACTTGAGCTTCGGAGACTCTTCTGCAGGTAACCCCTCCTAGGTTCAAGCCGACATGTATCGAATGGGAAGAGGCCAACTGAAGAGATAGCGGACTACATGGTAAGGTAATACTCGTGCTTAACTTATCTTATTTGTTCTTTGCAGGAACACATAATAACCTCAACATAGTATAGATCATATCAATGAACTCAAAGCAATGTATGTCACACATATCACAAATTAGTACATTCTAAGAGTAATGCATTTGCACACATATCATAACATGAAATTTCATAGAGCAATGCATATCAATATATCACAACATGAACATATCAAGTTCTCCCCCTTTTTGGACATAATCAAAATAGGGAGTAATGCCAAGACAACCTCAATACTAATATCAACACATTAAGCATATTAAGCACAACAAAAAAGATAAAACAAGTAAAATATGTTAAAGTTAGTGCAACCTATTGATTTGTTCTTTCATTGTTTTTAGATATTGAATTGTTACTTGAGTAATATCCAAATGAGAGTGAAGTAACAAACAAGTTATAGTAGGGAAATTTTATAGAAAATGCAAAATATTTTTATAGAAAAATTATATTCTACACATTCACATTAGGATAATTAAAAAAGAAGCAAAACAAATGCAAGCAATTTACCATCATATTATATTATGATTTTATTACTATTGTTTAAAATGTTTTCTTACGAAGGGATGAAAAAAAAATTAAAGAAATATAAAGCTTTTCATAAAAGATTCCAAACAATACAAAGTAAAGGGATCCAATGCATAATTTATGACAATAATGAATGTTGTGTGAAAATGATTCGAAGAAGGATTTAAAAAAATCATCTTAAAAAATGTATATAAAGGATTCAAGTTGAATATGAAGAACATGTAAGATTAGTTTCTTAAGTACTAACAACTTTGTTAAATGTTATTATTGAATGAGTCAAAATGTATTTCTTCACTGTTTGAAGTAAGTCATATGATTTTAAACAACCTTCTTATTGAGAGTTGTTTTTCTTTCTTCAAGGTTTAAGTTTATTGGAGAGATTAAAAATTATAGGATAACTAATAGTAATTTGTGTATTTGTAATAGCCATGAGTAGTTTGTGTACTTGTTATAACTTATATATGGGTTACTATAATTGTTACTATAATTGTTCACACAATTTGAATATATATATATATATATATATATATATATATATATATATATATATATGGATTACGATTGGATTAATTCACCACGCATAAGTGTTGAGTATGAGAGACGAGTTGAAGAATTTATACAATTTGTGGAATACCTTATCTGTAATGCTTTTCTTCGAAGTTATACAACATGGACATGGCAGGACAAATTAATAGACTTCCCATCTATCTCCCGAACTGAACATGTTGTCGATTCCACCATGGAATATTGATTAGAAAAAGACCGATTAAAGGGCATGATTCACAATGTTGGTTTAGAAGCTTTTGCCTAAACATATATGTATGAGACTATGTCAAATGATGCAAAGGTTCTGTTGTATATTGGTTCAACTAAGTTCACACCATTGTCAACGGTGTTAAGGCCGATGAAATTGAAGGCGACCAATGGGAAGACCGATAAGGGTTTCATATAATTGTTGATCTTGTTCACTAAAATGCTTCCAAATGGAAATACACTACCTACTTGAAATTATGAGGAAATAAAATCGTTATCCCGATGGGTATGGAGTATAAGAGGATGCACGTGTGTCCTAATGATTGCATATTATATACGAAAGAAATTGAAGGGTTGAAAAAAATGTCTAAAGTGTGTGGTATCATAATACAAGGAGAAAAACAACAGTAGTGGTGAGATAGAAAAGGATGATCTCCCTTTGAAAGTAGTTTGGTACCTTTCAATCGTACCTAAACTTAAGTGTTTGTTCGCGAATCCAAAAGACACTAAAAATCTTAGATGCTATCCATATAAGAGAAGATGTGACAGACTGCTTTGTCATCCTACTGGTTCAATGCAATGGAAAAAATATTGATAAGGAATTCCCGTAGTTTGCTCAAGAATATAGAAATCTTCGGTTTGGTTTAGCTACCGATGGAATGAATTGATTTGGTAATTTAAGTACCAACAATTGTTGATGGCATATTATATGATTCATTTACAACTTATCTCCTAGACTATGCATGAAGGGAAAGTACATGTTGTCTATGATGATATATGGTCCAAGGCAGTTTGGAAATGACACTGATGTTTATCTCAGTCCACTAGTTAAAAACTTGAAGTTGTTGTGGGTTGATAGGTTAAAATATTTGATGCTCTTGCTTTTGAAACTTTCATCAGTCATGCAATGTTACTTTGCACCATTAATGACTTCTCAGCTTACATTGTAATTTGTCAGGGTACAGTGTCAAGGGTCATAAATCATGTCCTATATGTGAAGAAAACACTACAACTCATCAACTGAAACTAGGGATGGCAATGAGGTGGGGCAGGGACGGGTTTTGTTATCCCATACCCAAATCCAACGGATATCAAACTTTTGTCTCATCTCTATCCCCACCAGGTAACGGGTATAATCTCATACCCATACTCGTACCCGTTTTCTTACTACTTCAATATTAATTTTAAATAATTTTTATAAAATAAAAAAAATTACAGTAAAGTAAACATAATATTATCAAATATTCAATATTAAGAGGAGAATTGTTTCTTCGATATCAAATACTTTAAATAAATTATAATTGTTTAAATTTTAGATTAAAATACCGAATAAAATTTCATGAGAACCAAAACATTTATTAAATTTGCAAACATTAATGAAACATAGTTGATAAAATTTCAAATTTTTTTAAAAAAAATATAAAAGGAAAACAAATATTCAAATTAAAATATATTTTAAATGTTTGTTTACTTCAATTTTTTTAAATTGTAATGAATCTTTTTTTTTTATAAACTAATAAAAGTTATAATACACCATTTTATCAAAATGACGCAAAGAACAAATAATAAACATAATAATAAATTTTTTGACATAGATCTTGTATCTTTTGAACTCCAATATATGTTGGATGTGATAAAAAAATATTCATGACAATTACATTAAATTTTTATATTGTAGTAAATAAAAGTTATTTATACAGTTATAATGAAAAAATTACCTTATGATTGATAATTAGATAAAATATATTGAAATAGTATTTTACATGATGAAAATAAACAACAAATAAAAATATTAAAAAATTAACAAATGTGTGTCTTAGAAACAATTTGAGACACTAGTGAAAGAAATCGCACAAAGAAAAACAAATGTATAATTAAGGGTATGATAAGATGAAAAATACCTTAAAGATATAAGCAAACTTTTCAAATATCAACATATATACTCAATGGTTGAGAAGTAATGAAAATTATTTTAGCGAAACAAAAGAGTTCTTCAAATGAAACAAAAATGAATAAAAATAATAAGTAAATAATTCTTTTTTAATATTACCTAGTAAATCAAAGGTTTATGCTATTAAACACTTAAATTGATAGTATTAAACATTCTCATGTTAAAGGAAAATATATAATAAATAAAAATATTAAAAAATAATAGAAGTATTTAAATGTGAGACATAAAAAAATTAATTAACATACATCATTTTAACATAATTACATAAAGTTATATAAGATGAAAAAATATATTGGAGATGCGAATGAGTTTCATGACAACCAAATAATTAGAAGAAATAAAAAATAGAAAGTATATATAGGGTTACTGAATTAATTATGAATATTTTAATAATTTAAATGAAGGCGGAGATATGGCGAGGACGAGTATTATGGTGGGGATATGTACATCCCCATACCCATCCACATACCCAATTGAAAAAAATCAGGGATTCTCCATAACCATACCCATACCCAGTCAATGCGGGGATTCCCCGTCAAAACGGGGATGGGTTTGAGCAATACCCACGGGGGCAGTTTTATTTGCCATCTCTAATTGAAACACATAATGAAAATAATATATCTGCACCATTGAAGATTCTTACAATCTAATCATCCTTATTAAAGGTTAAAAACATATTTAATGGACGTCAAGAGACTGACAATACACCAATAGCCTTGATTGGCCTTCAAATTCATGAAAAAGTTAATAAAGTACATCAAGTCTTTGGGAAAACGTCAAAGAAGTCATATGTAATGAGCCCTTAGAAGAGAAAATCAATATTCTTTTATCTTCCATATTCTTTTATCTTCCATATTGGTCGAAGTTAGAGGTTGGATATTGCATAGATATAAAGCATGTAGAGAGGAATAAGTATGATAGATTGATTGGTACACTACTTAACATTCAGAAAAAGACAAAAGATGGGATAAATGTTCATTTAGATTTGCTTGAAATGAAGATCCAAGAAAACTTAGCACCAAGGGAGGTTGGTAAGCGTACTTATTTGCCCCCTGCATGTTACTTTATGTCCAAACAAGAGAAAATGAGTTTTTTCCTTTGTCCAAAGAGTGTCAAGGTACCACAAGAATACTCTTCAAATATGAAGAGTTTAGTATGAATGCAGAACTTGAAGCTTGTTGGTTTCAAGTCTAATGAATGTCACATCTTAATCCAACAATTGTTACCAACTATTCATGAAATTTCACCAAAAAATGTTAGATAAACTATAATTTGTCTTTGTTCATTTTTCTCTTCAATTTTTAGTAAAACCATTCATCGTATAAAGTTAGATGAAGTTCAAGACGAGATTGTTATCATCTTGTGTTAGTAGTAGATGTTTTTCCCTCTATCCTTTTTGACATCATGGTACATTTACTTGTTCATTTGGTAAGAGAAATCAAGTTCTATGGACTAGTAAACCTAAGATGGATGTATCCTATTGAATGTTATATGAAGATTTTGAACGAGTACGTGAAAAATCAATATCGTCTCGAAGCTTCAATAATTGAAAGGTCTATTGTTGAAGAAAGTATTGAGTTTTGTTTAAATTACATGACAAAAGCAAATTTGATAAAAATTCCTCGCAGATCATGGTTGAATAGGTGTTTTATAAATAACTACATCCAAGGTGTAAATGTTGTAACCAAAGATCGCGAAGAACTATTGCAAGCACATATGTACATACTGAACAACACAAATGAGGTGATTCCTTACTTAAATACTTACGAAGCCATTATGAAAGAGAATAACGTGAGATAATAAAAGAAATGGTAGTTAATGGAGCATAACATGACATTTATGCCTTGGTTTAAAGTTGAGGTTTTGAAAGATTCAAAATCTTCTGATACTTTGATGTGGTTAGCAAATGGATTGAAGTTTGATGTTGTATGTTATGCAAGTTACGAAATTAATAATTTCACATTCTATACGAAATCTTTGGATGATAAAAGTACAAAATTAATAATTTCACATTCTATATGAAGTTGAGTCGCTACAATCTTCCACATCCAAAGATCAAAATTTTGTATTTAGATCAATAATGTACTATAGTATAATATAAGAGATCTGGGAGGTTGATTATACTATGTTTACAACTCCAATGTTTAAATGTAAGTGGGTTCACAATAAGAGTGGTGTCAAAATGGATGAATCAGGTACATACATATGAAAAATTCATTGTGTATGAATTTCATATTCTTGTATAAATTTATGTGTGTTGTTAAAGAATATGTTACACATTATTTTATATGTTTGTTTTTAATGTTGTGTTTCTTTTTCTTTTAATGGATATATGGTTGACCATCAAAATTCATCAGGGGATGAAGGACCTTTTAGGAGACCTACCAAAGATATAAATTTTCTATAAATAATATTATGATTTTATACAAATTAGATGTTAAATTTCTTTTGTTACGTTGTAGGATTCCTTGGTTGAGTAGAGCTCCCAAGGTACTTTCACACCTAAAGGTTGTCATGACATACTAGTTGCTACACTTGGACGGCCTGAACACTCTGGACGTTTGCGTGCTGCTGGATCAAGAGTTGACATTCGCCATTGTTTTGGTGGCTTCCACCGACAATCTTTTAGCACATCTCGTGATGAGAGTATAGAAAGGCAGATAGAGTAAATCACTTAGAAGGTCAAAGCTCAACTCATAAATGAAGTCACCAAGTGGCTGACTAAGAAGATTATGTGATAGTTGCAATAGTTATAAGATAGTTATGCCATCCAACCGCAATTATCTCTTCCACCGTAACCTTTTTGTGCCCTCGACATGTAAAACTAATAATCATTTTGTGCTTAGTTATGAATTGAGTAATTGTTCTTTAATAAAATATCATTAACATTGGCTTTGATAGGTAGAAGTAGAAAATGGAATTGTTCAGCTCCACCCCCATCAAGGGATGACATTGACGACACCCATCCATGTCATATGTTATGCATGGTAAAGGGAGGACACTATTGGCTCGTGGAAATGTATTTGAGGTAGCCACAGTTCTTCATAGTACGGACCTATTGGACAATCTCGTTAAGGTCACTATACATGAAGTTTTCATACTAGATGCTTTAGTTTGTATGCCAACAGATGAGGTAAATATTGTGGCACATGTATTTTAATCTTTTCTCGTTTGTCCTAAAGAGTTGGTTGGTTCTAGTTTTGATCCCCCAATAGTGAATCTTAAACCCGCCACTTACTCTATTTTTAAGGTTCCATGTTATTTACGTCTAGACTTACTTAAATTGTATTCCATGTAACAACAGTCACATTGAGAGGAAAGTCTTGCACCCACAAAGAAACCTTCTCTATCTGTGGATGATCCTCCTGGTGTATTACACCAACTTGATGACATCATAAGCGATGAGCCAATGCCGGTCTGTGGGATTCTAATGTTTTTGGGAGAGACAGTGAGATCTCATTGTACTTCTATAAGGAAGATGTCTTAGAACTTGCATCGAGGAAAGAAAAATTGAATATTGCACTTATTCAGTTATCGATGGTGTAAGCCTCTGAACCATTCTTTATATTTAATTGATTTATCTAGTTACTTAAATTAAATAAATGTTTTGTGTTTAGGTATATGTTTTGTGTTAGTAAGAATTCGGGGTTGACTCATTCATCAATGCAATAAGTTTGATGACACCCAAGCATACGTCACCAAATGTTTTGAATAGGGGAAGCAAATATATTCAGTCCCCTATATACATTCATAAGTGTAATTTGTTGTATTGTAATTATAATCCATTATTTTAAGGTAAATAATGATTGCATTTTTAGTTTAAGCGTCATTGGCAGCTAGTTGTAGTTTACCTCAAGGAGAACATTGTTGTATGGTTTTGCTCCTTGCACAAGTCTCCCCCCAAGTATCTCAAACAAATAATAGATTCATAAGAACCTTAATGTTATGAAGTTTCTTTGTTTTATAAGTGTGTTCTAAAACATTCCCATTTTCATAGTTTATTTGTCGAAATAACATGTGTTATAAGGACATCAACTACTATAACAAAAAAGCTTGCATGGTTGTCCCTCCAAATTTGTTATTTTGGTCCATATGTAATTATTTGATTCCTTTTCTTCCTCAATTATTTATAATTGTGTTTATATATTGTGGTGTCCTAAACAAACCAGCTCATATGAGTGTGAATACTATGTCATGCAATGGATAACAATAGTTGTTCGTGCTCATATTACAAATGAATGGGAAATGGTAATAATTTAATTGATTAAACTATTGTATAACTTTGTATTTTTTTTATATACTAATTGAAATTATTGTCTTTTGCGTAGAGATTCAACAATCTCACACTAATGCACGACATGTCAATACAATATGTAAGGAAAGCCTTTGTAAGAGATATAATAGAAATGTACAATAGGATGTGAAACATTTACTTGTACATTATTTAAAGTGCCATATGATGTAAAATTGTCATTTATATATTGTTGTATATAGATATTGTCTGCTTGTTCTAGTTTTTTCTTTCTGTCCACGTTTGTTATGTACGTAGAAAGAAAAAACAAGAAAAGGTATTTTAAAAAAAACATCTTAATTAGGAAAGAAATAGTTCAGGAGCTAAATGCACCACCAGTTTTTATCTTACACACTCCTTCTTCAAGTGGACCACCCAAAAACCTGTTATGTACCCCTAGTTTTTACTAAGTTGTACCCCTCCTACCACTTAAACCCAACTCAACAAGATCTTGCCATGTGGAAATCCTGCACTAATTAAACTAGTCAACCAGAACATGACACGTGTCTAAATCCAAGCACTCATAAACCATCCAATCACACGCTGCCATCTCATCACCTTCCCATCTCCCAAATGAGAAACCCTAGCCTCCATCTTCACTAAGTTTCTACTGCCAATGCACTCCACACCATCACCACCACGCTAGAAAATGCAACCACCACGAGCAACACTAGCACCTGTAGAGAAAACACGAATTGCACATGCAACGTCGGATCCTTCATTGCACATGCAGCAGCCCAACACACGAGCCCATGGAGTAGCGTCGAATCCTTTATTACACTTGCAACAGCCTAACACACGAGGTCAGGAGGAGACCCACGCAGAAACCCTAATTTGGTAAAGAGAAGAAGATGCCATGTGTCAAACTCTCATGGGGCAGTCAACTAGTCAAAGCTAGTCAAACAGTTAATTTTGGTCAAATTCTGGTCAATATTACAAAATTGGTCAAACAAAAGGGGTAAAATTGGAAACTGGACATGAATTAAGTTGCTAAATAATTAATTAAAGATTTTTAATTAATTATCTTTGATATATCTCAAATTATCAACTGTGAAAATCTTCCAAATATTTTAAAAACTGATAAAATTTCTTAATTATTTGAGAGATATTATATAAAAAGATAAAAAATTTTAGCAATAGAAAAGATAAAGTCCAAGTCCAATCAAGGCCTATATAAAGAGACCCAAGGGAGCAGAAGAAGGACACTTAGAAACTCTCTAGTTTTGGTAGCTACCATCCACCAGATCTCTCGTTCTTCCATCCTTTTAATTTTCTTTCATTCATCATTTATCATGTATTCCATCCAATCCATGGAGGACAAAGCTTTTAAGGTTGATTCCACTATAATTTCATAATTGGATTCTGAGGTTAGATGAATTAATGTATTTGTTCTTTTGATTCTTGTTGAGATTTATCTTTCATCTATGTCTTTTTATTCTTAATCTAGTAAAAGTAATGATTTTTACATTATAGCAAGTTAGCATAATGTTAAATCTACATAACATAACAATCATATGAGTCTAAGGGTTTTTAAATTTTAATTAAGTTACTTTGATTAATTTTAGAAACTTTCATATGATTGCATGAGTTTTTGCTAATAATTGAGAAGTTACTTTGATTAGAGGTAATAACTTAGATTATAATTAATCAAGAAGCTACTTTGATTAATTAGCTTTTTACTAGATATAAGGGGTATAAGAATATACATGATAAGACTAGTAATATTTAATTGAGAATTTACTTTGGTTAAATTTACTAAGATTAATCTACAAAGTTCTTGCTTTTAATCGAGAAGTTATTTTGGTTAAAAGTGAGGGCGCCAACAAATTAATTAAGAAGTTACATTGATTAATTTGAAATCTTAGACAATAAATCAATAACAATAATCTTTAGGAAACTAATGATGAATCCTATTTTGAAAAAGCAGTGGAATTGACCTATTTACTGTTACTATGTTGACAATCTTTTATTTGTGTGACATTCATTCTTTACATATCAAAACCCCATATTTTCATAGTTACTAATTTTAATTGCAATAGGATATATTTTTTTATAAGAATCAAATATTTGAAATCAATTCCGTATTCATTGAGAGACAACTCATGGTTAGCTTAACCATATCTAGTTTGTTCACTACTAACTTGGCAATATTGAAGTTGCTATAGGTAGTGGTAATTTGATCGCTTCACGACAGCGATATCAAATTTGAAGGCAACAGAAGCCTAGTATGGAAGTTTATGCTTCGTTTCAAAACTGAAGCAAAAACTCTGATTTTTTACTTTGTTTGTATATACTTTGGTTGTGGAACCGAAGTACAATGTTCATCAAAATAACTGGTGCCTACAATAGTTCATAAGAAGATTTTAAGGCTTTATTTAACTCTCCCCTTGTCAAGACACAATTAAATCCTATAAGTAACTCAAGTAAAGAGGATTAATAATTAGGCTTTTTCAAAGAATACAAAGGATAATAAGGAAATCATTTTCATAAATGAGAGTATTGGTTGTTGTAATTGTGTTTTCATCTTGTATATATGCTTGTTTGGTAAAGGTGTCAATTTGGACCCTAGCCCATAGGTCAGCCTTTGCCCACTCTTCATTAAACCCCTTTATAGGGGCCCCCCAAATGAGGGGACCAAATAAAGCTCCAACCCCCAAAGCCCATCTCCAATGGGTAGGGTTAGGGCTAAGGTGGGTTAGGCCCCCTAAAAATACTACATTAAGCCAAAGTCAAAGATCAAGTCGAGCAACCCAGACGAGTCCTAAGTCCTAAACAAGCCCGGTGAGCCAGGCATACCCGATCACCTGGATAGGTCCGAAGACCTGGACGAGCCCGACGACCTGGACATGCTCGACAACCCAAATGGCCTAATGACCCTGATGGGCCCAAAGACCTGGACGGGTACGACGACCAAGACGTGCACAAAGACCCAGACGAGCAGAACGACCAAGACGGTCCCGACGAGCCAAACGAGCCAAACGACCTGGACGGGCCAGACTACCCAAACGATCCTAACTGTCTCGATGAACTAGACGTGCAAGATGACCTATGTAACATCCCTAAGGAATATTACTAATTTTTAATCAATAAAATAGGAAATAAAAGTAAATACCTCATTTATTAAAATTTCATTTCCCAAAAAACACGGGAAATTTAAAACAAAACTATAACCGTAACATAATTCAAATGTTCACCATCATTCTATACAAAATTTACCAAAGTTCAACATAAATAAAGTTACATCAAAATCTTAAAATAAAAATGCTTTCAAAAGCCCAAGTAGCCCCTGCTCTTCGTCTCTAGGCATCTCCTGGCTCACCTGTCAAATCATCTGCTCCCGGATAACAAGTTATCTGATCATTGCCACACACAAACAGCTAGGGTGAGCTATGCACAATATATAAAAAGATACAAGAAAAAAAGATGCCACCCATCCCAAAAATAACATGACTAATATTTCATTATTTTCAAATTACCCAACCATGATCTCATAGTCCTTCATGAGTCATATACATGAACTAGGTCTCGGGACTTCACCGTGCTCCCACGAAACTAACCCATTCGTGGTCCAACCCTATGAGCCTATTCTACTTATAGTCCTGCCCTACATACTCCTCGTTTGTAGTAAAACCAGCACATAAAGCACATACAAACATGACAATTCGCATAAACTCGCTTAAGCCAGGGACTCTTAGGCTAGTTCACCTCACTTGAGCAAGCTTAAAATAGTGGCTTCTCCATGTTATCTCGCTTAGGAGAGATCCTCTCGCCTAGGCGAGCCATACCCTCGCCCAAAATAACACACACACCTCGCCTGAACGAGAATTCAATGAGAAATGCATCAACTCAACTTCGTGAACTCGCTTAGGCGAGCAACTCTCGCATAGGCGAGAGTGTCCATCGCTCATAACTCAAAACTTCTCAACTAGACGAGAAGTCACGCTCAACACTCCCAGGTTTCCTCTCGACCTTGCTTAGGCGAGTCAACCCCTAACTGGGTCGCCCAACCCCTAACTAGGTCGCCTGAGCGAAAAGCTCGAGCCAAAACCCTGTCAAAGCTTTTGCAACTCTCGCCTAGGCGAGAGAGACTCGCTTTGGCGAAACTTGCGGTATCCCCCTCCTGTACATGCACAAAAACAACCAAAAACCATACCCCAAATGCAATTCAATCATTACCAAGCACTCTATTTCATCAAGCCATCACAGTAACATGTTTTCAACAGGTTTGCATCACCAAAATTAAAGGTTTAGCCACAATCAACAACAACAGTACCAAAACCCTCTTCCAATTCATATAAACCACCCAAAAGGGGCTTTATACACAACAACCCATCCATGAACTCTCAATCACAGTACATATAATACCACAATCATACCACAGAGAGTCCAGTTGAGCATAAAGACGTAGAACACATGAAAAATTCGTACAATTAAACTCAGCAACCCTAACCTGGAGTTTTTAGTCAAAAATTGAGAAGATAGAATGCTCCTCCTCAAACCTTCTCCAAATTCTCCTTTGTGCACCCAAAATTCATCACACGCAATCCAATTTTTGTTGCTTTTCAATTTAAGGGTAATTATAGTGGTTTACCTGTGATTTTTACCTTTGCCCTTTCAACTCCACTCCAAGCTAGAATTAGCAAAAATAAAGTATACTTTATGTCCAACAAGGTTTGAACCCGTGACCATCCACTCATAAGGCCAAAACACCACCACTATGCTAAATCATATTTAGTGATACACCCCAATCAATGTAAGTTTACAATACCAATTCCATACTCATACATATCATTAAAATCAATAATAAAACAACAAAACATAATTGGCATACATAGGACTCAAACCTAAGTCCTCTCACATAAACCAAGTACTCTCAACCACTTGAGCTAGTACTTTTCCACATCACATCAAATGATAATTAATGTCATAAAGGCTCTTTCTACCCGCATTTATTAATTAATTAATTATTTAATTAATTAATTTTCATGGGTCTTACAACCTAGATGGGTCTGTGATAACGATATCATTGACGCGATCAAATTAATACTACTAAACTATAGCAACTTCAGTATTGCTAAGATAGTAGTCAAGAATAGAAAGGGTAAAGTAACCCTAAGTCGTCTCCCAACGAACACGTAATTGATTTTTAACAAGTTAGTTCTTATAAAATCTATACAAAATGGTTAGTCAAATAAAATAATAAAAATATGAGAGATAAAGATAAAACGATAAAATAAGATAGAAACAATAGTAAAAAAAATAGGTTGATTCCACTACTTTTTTAAAATAGGATTCATCATTGGTTTCCTGAAGATTATTGTTATTGATTTCTTGTTTAAGACTTCAAATTAATCAATGTAACTTCTTGATTAATTTGTTGGCGTCCTTACTTTCAACCAAAGTAACTTCTCAATCAAAAGCATGAAACTTTGTAGATTAATCTTAGTAAATTTAACCAAAGTAACTTCTCAATTAAATATTACTAATCCTAATCATGTCCATTCTTTTACCTCTTATATCTAGTAAAAAGCTAATTAACCAAAGTAACTTC
>Ga0214542_1009585_pt1 | contig 14874 bp, 6 predicted proteins | sample CNSS1metaG_FD_160096 | JGI IMG/M metagenome (GOLD analysis project Ga0214542, IMG submission 160096) | Root nodule microbial communities from cowpea collected in UCLA plant growth center, Los Angeles, California, USA - CNSS1 | ecosystem: Host-associated > Plants > Roots > Nodule | place: USA... | reverse complement strand
TATATATATATATATATATATATATATATATATATATATATATATATATATATATATATATATATATATATATATATATATATATATATATATATATATATATATATATATATATAAAGCTATGTACAAATGTACGACTTCTTTTTTCTTTCAAAAGACAAGTTTGTATAATGAGATTTCAATTAAATTTTTTATCTTTAAAATTCTTGTTTGCATGTACTACATTAGGTACTCTTTCATTGTTTGTTGTATTTTTTATTTTTTTTTAAATTTGGTTGTGTTGTATAATATTTTTGAAAATTCTTAGAAAATGGTTAGGAACAAAAGTTATCTTTGATCTTGAATATTTCATTGTTAAAATTTAAAGTTTATAAATTGAAAAATCTGATTTTTCAAGTTTCATTTCATAAAGATCATAATCTCTCCAAAATTATTTTTATGCATGAGTAAAGTATTATTGCTTGCATGTAACTTGATTAGGTTTAAGATGAATTTTCGATTGTCTATAATTGTCAAGATACGTTCAAATTAATGATTTGAATTTTATGTGTATTGGTATTGTATCTTGTGAGAGTGGAAGCTCTTTTGGAGGCAAGAGGCTTAATACAAGTAAGAAAAACTAGTTTAATTTTGATAGTATTATAGGGCAGAGGAATTGAATTTAGAAGTTGAATGGTCATACATTTTTGGATTTTATATAAGTTTGATGTGTTTTATTTAATTTAATATGTCTTAATTTAATTTGAGTGTCATATGTTGAGTATCCTCATAGTTTTAATTTATGATCAATTAGGTCAAATTGGTTCAACTTGATATTATTTGGACTAAGTATATCCTTTTTGGTACAATAATTGAAGAACAAAAAAATCAATCTGAACCAATTTGAACAATAAAAACTATTATAAAAATGCAATTTAGTCACCGATATTAACCACCAAAATAATTTAGTCGCAAATTGTGACTGAATTAGCCATCGATTTAACGATTGAATAAATGTACAATAATTTTTATTCCTATAGCCACTGAAATAATGACTAGATTTTTATTTCAATCCTTACAACCCAACAATACCATCCTATGCACCTAATTCATGAAATTTCAGGATAACATAGCAAACCACAACTTAATCAGGAAACCAAAGCACGAATCTTCACTATTCTCGCTTAGGCTAGAAGCCTTCGCCCAAGCGAGTATGTCTGTCTTGCTCAAGCTAGGCTCCCTCGCTTGAGCGAGTGAGTTATAGTGGTTCTCCGCAAGCTCTCGCTTAGGCGAGACCTTCTTGCTTGAGCGAGGTCCTCCTTCGCACAAAAAAATAGTCCCTCGCCTAGACGAGGATTCAAATAAAGAACGCGATTGATTTCTTCGAGTGCTCGCCTGGGCGAGCCGTTCTCGCTTGAGCGAGATAACGCGTCGCTCAACACCAGAGCTGGTTGCCTAAGCGAGACACTCGAGCATAATTATGGTTGATTCTCTGCTATTTTCACCTAGGCGAGACTTGCTCGCTTGAGCAAAAATAACAGATGTCTTCCCTGTTCACGCACACAATAACCAACAACAATACCAAACCACATTTTATACATTACCAAGTCGTTTATAACAGTGAGCAAAATTCATGACTATGATTTAAACCCAGTTGAACCCCCAAAACTTGGGATGGAACCATGAACAACCATACAATACGAAAACCCTCCATCATATTCACACAAGAGCATACGAGGTTTTTCAAACAACATCAAAAACAACAAACCTCTAATCCCATCACACAGAGCATGAAATTCATGGCATGCAAGTATAATATCATGAGAGCAGGACTCATAATCATAACATTTATCATTCAATTTACAAACATATGGACGCCGCCTAACCTGAATTCCTTTGCTTCAAATTGTAGACTTTGAGGGTTCTTCTTTGATTCCCTAGACCACCTAGCACTTTCACCCAATTTCGCTCCCACTAACACTCAATTCTCTCTACCCCCTATTTGAATTCGTGTTCTTTCTCTTATGCAGCAAAAGAGCCCCAAAAGCCCCCTTTGCTCCTTACGCTAGGTTTTCCTTTGCCCTTTCACATTCACGCCAAAGCTAAATTAAAATAAAGTTTAATTCAAGTCTATCAAGGTTTGAACACACAACCATCCAATCATCAAGTCAATGCACGACCATTATGCAAAATTCGTATTTCTTACTAATTCATAAAATTCTAAGATTAAGTAATCACTCATCATGATTCATTACATTATTAAAATAATATAATTACAACACTTAAATGGCATACATAAGACTCAAACCCAAGTCCTCTCACACAATCAAGTACTCTCAACCACTTGAGCTAGTACTTTTCCACGTCATATATGTCATAATTAAATTCCATAAAGGCTACTACTACCCACATTTATTAATTATTTATTTATTTAATTAATTAAATTTCACGGGCCTTACAACCACCACAACCACCCAACACCACCATCACCACCACATCCACCACCACCACCACCACAACCTCTACGACCACCATAACCAACACCATCACCACCACATCCACCACAACCACCTTCACCACCACCATCATCACCACAATCTCCACCACCACCATAACCAAATCACCACCACCACCACCACCATAACCAACATCACCACCACCACCATAACCAACATCACCACCACCAACACCACCATCAGCACCACATCCACCACCACCACCACAACCTCCATCACTACCATAACCAACATCACCACCACCACCACACCACTACCATTGCCACCACCACTACCACCATTGCCACCACCACCTTCATCACCAACATTACCACCACCACCACCACCGATTAGGAGAAATTGACAATTAGGTGAAAAAAATATTTTAAATTTAAATATTATAAAAAAAACATATTGGGACTAGATTTATTTGTGTTTACAAATTTAAGATGAATTTAAAATATTTGATTTTCCTTCATTTAAGTCATTATCCTCCATCTAGGTCTAATATAAACTAATTTACTGACCATGAAACATATTTACTATTATTACAATTCTTTCGTAAACATGTATTTATTATATTATGATTGCTTTTTTTTCAATTTCTCACTAAGATATTTTGATTTTAAATTTTATTATTGAACTAATGACAATAAATAAATTGGTGATTTTTTATTTAAAAAGTTAAAATTAATATATAATTAGATTAAATTCATAAGAAGTAAATTTTATATTAATATATTGTAGTTAATTAAATTATTTAGTTTCATAATTTCAAATTCCCACTAAAACTTTTAAATTTTTTGTCTTACATTCTTCGCAGTTTATTGTTAGCTCCAAATTTTGGATTTTATTATTTGCTCAAAATCCATTTTTCTCTTCTTTTATTTTCTTTAATCTTTCTCTTATTCACCATACACATATTTCATTCTTCAACAATTTTTCATTCAAATTTCACCTTTTTCTTTGACAACTCGAATCATTTCTCCATTTCTCTCTTGACCCTAAGTGAAAAGCCCTAATTTTGAGTTTATTTGCTTGCCAATCACGAATTTAGTTTTGTTTCAATGTGAATGGTTTGATAATACTCCTAATATATGAACCAAAGTAGATAATAATAATATATATCAATATGACTTTGATTTCTAATAATTGTAGTGATGAGAGGTAAGATATTTGTACCTGATCGATACTATTTGAGTACGGAACCAGACGATCTCAAGAACCCTCTGTGTCGAACCTCCTTTTGTTCCTCTCTGGACTCCTCCTGGATCACCCTGCCAAATGCACTCGGAGGGTGCGGGTACCTGCAGGCACTCCGACGCTCAAGTCAAACTGTAATTCGATATGAGGTATATGTGGTTAAGTGAGAAAAGCATGCCTTTACGTGTTCATTAGGTCTTAATTTATACTAGTCTCTTAATGGATCTGTTATTGTTACTTGCGAGCCGTTTGTATTCGAGGATCCACTCTCTCCTTTCTGGCTAAGTTTATACGCGTCGGTTCTTTCCTTATTGACTGAGATTGCATGTTGCCACTTTGTCAAAGATCAACTCTTTCCTTTTTGGTTTGGGATTTGTTCGTCTGTACTTCTCCAAATATCAACTCTTTCCTTTTTGGCTAAGATTCGTTCATCTTTACTTCTCCAAATATCAACTCCTTCCTTCTTGGTTGGGATTTGTCCGTTTGTACTCCTCCAAATATCAACTCTTTCCTTTTTGGTTGAGATTGCGCACTGCTCCTCTGTACCTCTGCACCATAATCCCATTTTCCATCTGTCACATCATTGGGTTGGGATGTACACGGCTAAAAGGGGTCGGGATATATCCGACCATCACACTTATTGAGCCCTTTGTGTTGTGCTGGAGAAAAGGTGAAAAGCAGGTACTTTAGTGACTGAGCCACAACGATAGTGCCCTATACTTGGGCCGGGGTGATCCTGGCCATTTCTGTCTCATTGGGCCGGGACGTACCCGGCCATACACCAACATCAGCCCCCCAGTCTCGTAGTGAACGAAGTGAAATAAGAGGTTGAAATGTGTAAAATCGAGTATGAAGGAAAGAAATAGTGTGGTTGGCCTAGATGTACCTGGCCATTCCTGGTCGGGATGTGGCTGTGACGCTGGCAACATGTTTCTTGGTCGAGATGTACCCGACCATTCCTATCTGGGATGTGGCTCTAACGCTGCCAACATGTGTTTTGGCCGAGATGTACTAGGCCAATCCTGGTCGGATGTGGCCGGCCTCTTGCCTTCCTAGGATAGTAAGTCTGCCTTTGTGTGTTGGTGTGTGTCATCTTTGTCATATTTATTTTATCAATATGGGGGGATCATCTAGGGCGATGAAGCTTTCTTTCCCATTGATACAGATATGGGGAGATCATTTGGTTTGATGAAGCTTCCTTTCCCATATAGAAAATGTTAAAAAAGGATTTGATTGATGCACTTGATTTAAATTCGTGCGTGCTTTAGCGATGGAAAATGTAAGCATAGAGTAATAATGATGAAAAGTTATGCTTTATTTATTGCTATGATGCCTCGTTAAAACCTTCTTGACCAAAACTCTCCTTAGGGAAAAAAGATCAAGGTAGGAAAGAGTACACCACTTATTATGCAATCAATTCATAAATCATTCGTAAGATGTCTCAAAATTAAAAATATGCATTTAACAAACTAACTATAATAGAACTTGAGATGTGAGGTGTTCCAGGTTGCTAGAATAGGAACACGTGACAAGTGTTCCAATCTGCATGCGCCTTTACCCACAACTTCCTTGACACATAATGACATTCTTCCCAATTAGGTGAGAATTTTCCCTCGTATTTCTGGGCATCACTTGCCATTCTCCACACTAGATTTCCCTGGTGAAAAGACCTGGGTTTGATTTTGGTATTGTAGCAGCGTTGGACTCTCAGCTTGGTGTACTGGTCTTTCTCTCAGACTGTATGCATAGAATCTGCGCGCAGTTGGTTGGTCTACATGTACAATGATTATGTCTCCCGAAGTTGACGAAAATTTCATAGCTAACTGATATGTGGATACCACCGCACCAAGTATGTTCAACGAAGGTCTCCCTAGCAAAATATTATAGGAGGCATGAGCGTCAACAATAAGGTATCAAATTTTTACCGTTCGCGTCGTTCTCCCTTCTTCAAATTTGGTGAATAAATCAATGTAACCCATTGTATTCACTCGCTCCCTTGAGAAGCCTATGATCGACTCCGAGTATTGCTAGATTTTTGCCTCCGAAATTCTTACTTGTTTGAAAGTGCCCCAATACAGGATATCCACTGAACTACCCTAGTCCACCAAGGTTTTCCTTACTGCAAAGTCTTCAATCTTCACTGAGATCACCATTGGGTCATCGTGTTAGGGGTCAATGGCTTGGAAATGGTCATCACGGAATGTGATGGGTGGCATGTGCCGTCAGGGACATGTAGATATGACATTGACACTTTGAATGACTCGGACGTACTTTTTCCTTGCGGACACAGTCACTCCGCCTCCTGTGAAGCCTCTTGATATATAGTTGATAACCCCTCTCATGGTTTTTTCCTCACATCCTACTCCTCATCTTTATAGGGCTCAACCCTCCTTTCGGTGCCTTCTTCTCGCCTCTCCTGATACCTTGACGTTCTTCGTGGTCCCTCCTCGTATCTTCCTTCTCGGTCTTCTCTGGAAGAGAATCCCCCTTCCCTCGTTTGACAAATTTTCTAGGTGTCCTGCCTGTATAAGCTCTTCGATTTTATCCTTCAGGGAAAAATAATCCTCCATCGTGTGCCCATAATTTCGATGATACCTACAATGCTTAGTGGAATCCGCGTTTGGGGGAGTCGGGACCCTTTGAGGGGTTCCTATTAGGTAGGCATTTAGGACCTCCTCCAAAATTCTCGCTCTATTAGACACAAGGGGTGTATACCTGTTGTACTTTAGTTGACTAGAGTCCTTGAACCTACTGTCAGGTCGCGGTGCTAGCACCCTTTCCTTATCGATGTATTTCTTTTCCTGAGTGTCCGATCAGATTGTATTGCGAAACTCCTTTAATTCTTCCATCTGCATGAATTTGGTTGCCCTGGTTTGAAACTCGTCCAGATTGCTCACGGGCTTCTTGCACAGACTGCCAACAAATGGGCCAGGCTTGAATGCTATTATAAGGTGGTGCATGGTGACCTCAGGATTCAGATTGGAAACATTCAATGATATCTTCCCGAACCGCTCCATAAATTCTTGCAGAGATTCTCCCCCTCCTGTCGTATATTCATTAACGCCAGAGAGGTGAGATGATGTTGTTTACTAGGGGTGAACTGAATGCCAAAATGGGTGACCAACGTATCGAAACAATTGATAGAGTTGGGTGGTAATCGTGTGAACTAGTTGAGTGCAGGCCCCTTCAGGGATGTTGGGAAAACACGACAGAAAATTGCGTCATCTGAAGTATACAACCCTGTTTGGGTGGTGAATACGTCCATGTGCTCCTCTAGATCAGTAGTGCCATAGTACTGGCTCATAGTCAATCCCTTCCAGCGTGCGAGAAGTTCTACCTCCATGATCCCGTCCACGAAGGGGTGACGTTTGGTTGTTCTGGGTCTCGCGCCTGTTTCGTTGGTGGTGGTCTGTACCCTGGATTTCGTCTTGCCTTGTGCTGCCCTTTCCTTCTCCATTACTATGAGATTCTTCCCTTTGTTGGGAATTTTGCTCAATTTGCCTTCGTATCCGCTAGTTGTCCTCTCTTAAGGCATTTATCTCTTCCTCGTTATTGCGTCTCAATTCCTCTAATTGACGATTCATCTCTCGTTGCATCTTTGTTGCTACTGTATTTTGATCGACTGCTGCTCTTGTGGACACCATCCTTCTTGAGAATAGCCTGGCCCCACGGTGGGTGCTAATTATACCTGATCGATACTATTTGAGTACGGAACCAAACGATCTCAAGAACCCTCTGTGTCAAACCTCCTTCTGTTCCTCTTGGGATTCCTCCTGGATCTCCCTGCCGAATACACTCTGAGGGAGGGGGTACCTGTAAGCACTCCGACGCTCAAGTATAACTGTGATTCGATATGAGGTGTATGTGGCTAAGTGAGAAAAGCATACCTTTACGTGTTCACTAGGTCTTAATTTATACTAGTCTCTTAACGGACCTGTTATTGTTACTTGTGAGCCGTTTCTATTCGAGGATCCATTCTTCCTTTCTGGCTAAGTTTATACGCGTCGGTTTGTTCCTTATTGACTGAGATTGCATGTTGCCACTTTGTCAAAGATCAGCTCTTTCCTTTTTGGTTTGGGATTTGTTCGTCTATACTTCTCCAAATATGAACTCTTTCCTTTTTGCCTGAGATTCGTTCATCTGTACTTCTCCAAATATCAACTCCTTCCTTTTTGGCTGAGATTTGTCCGTCTCTACTCCTCCAAATATTAACTCTTTCCTTTTTGGCTGAGATTGCGCACTGCTCCTCTGTACCTTTGCACCATAATCCCATTTTCCATCTATCACATCATTGGATCGGGATGTACACGACTAAAAGGAGTCGAGATATACCCGGCCATCACACTTATTGGGCCCTTTGTGTTGTGCTGGAGAAAAGGTGAAAAGTAGGTACCCTAGTGATTGAGCCACAACGATTGTGCCCCATACTTGGGTCAGGTGATCCCGGCCATTTCTGTCTCATTGGGCTGGGACGTACCCGGCCATACTCAAACAATAACCAACACATTTGGTCATAGAAAACACAATTAGGTTTGAGTCTTTTTTATCATAATTAACTCAGTTTTTTGGTTGAAAATTGATTGTTCTAATTTCATATCTCTATCAAATGTTATACATACAATAATTTCACTTGTAGATGACACCAAGGGGTAGAGGTAGTGAATTGAAAGCTAAGGATAAGACATTTGAAGAAAAGATGACACAATTGATGCAAGATAACAAGCAATAGAAAGAACGCATATGCCAACAAGAATAGCATATGAAACTTGTTTTACAACACATCTAGTTGAAGAATCTTATTTCAGAACTTTCTGATCCTCTTGACAATGGAGATGTTGTAGTAGATCGTTCTAGTGATGGTAGTCCACATGAGCATTAGTTAGGTTTAAATGTATGATAACTTTAAAACTTGCATATGTATTTAGAACTAATTTCATTTTAGTTTTATGTTAGATCATGTATTACTCTATTTTTTATTACATTATATCTTGCAGTTTATTATTATTTATTATAATTAAATATGCAACATTTATAAGTAGGTAGAAAATTGAATATAAGCAGATTAATATAGCCACTAGTTTAGCCAACAGTTTAGCCACCAAATTAGCCTCCGATTTAGCCACCAATTTAGTCACCGATTTAGCGACCAAATGTAGCTATCTATTTAACCATCGATTTAGCCACCAAAACTATTTTAATTAAATTAGAAAATGTATCTATTAGCCACCGAATTAGCGACCGAAAGTTCAGTTGCAAAATTGGTCTCCAATGCTTTAAGGTGACCAAATTTTTAGTGACATATTAGCGACCATAATTTCGGTGGCTATTTAGCAACTGATTTAAAAATTGGTGGCTAAGTGTTCTGCGACTAGGGTTTTCACAACTATTTATTTTCTATGGCTAATTTCGTTGCTAATTCTGTGGCTAAGGGTGTTAACCACCGATTTTAGCCATTTAGCAATCGATTTCGTCAGTAGCTAAAATGTTTTTTTTCTAATGGTGTAAACTGTCTTTATACTATTTTGAGTTATTTAGATTCATTGGATGAGCCATCTCTTCCTGAGCAAGATTCAATTTTTTAAAATCGAGAGAGCTAATAGAGTGATTTTCATTGGGTGAGCCAAAATTCATTGGACAAGCCTTCAAATAAGATTCCTAGTGTTTTGGTTTGTTGAACGATCAAATCTCTCGTTCGGAAGAATTAGTTTTGTGAAAATCTTAAAAGCTAAATAAGGATTGATCGTTGAATGAGTCAAGTCTCATCTGGTGAGCCATCTTATCGTTGAACAAAATTCAATCTCTGAAAGGCAAGAGCTTAGACAACATTTCTCATTGGTGAACAAAAACTCCTTAAGCCAACCCTTAAATAGGATTTTCGGTTTTATTATTCACTAGATGAGCCAATTTCTTGTTGGATGAAATTAGTTTTGTGAAAAAAAAACCCTATAACCCAAAATGATTGGTCATTGGTGAGTCAAGTCTCGTTGGGCAAGCAATCCTATAAAACTGATTTTTTTTTTTCTTTTAAATCTTCATTGGTCATTTGTTGGGTGAGAAAAAAATTTAGTTAGGTGAATCAAAATTCACTTGTTATGATGTCACCTTTGATTAAGTAAGAGAAATTATGACAAAGTGAATTTCAACATCTTAATTCTTTGAGAGAATCGAATGCTACCTAAGCGAAAAAATATTTTATGAACTTTAAATAAATAAGTTTTTAAATAAAGAAACAAAAACTAAAAATCAAAATTCACTTGTTATGATGTCACCTTTGATTAAGTAAGAGAAATTATGACAAAGTGAATTTCAACATCTTAATTCTTTGAGAGAACCAAATGCTACCTAAGCGAAAGAATATTTTATGAACTTTAAATAAATAAGTTTTTAAATAAAGAAACAAAAACTAAAAACATTTAATTTTAATGAAGGTGACTTTCCATTCTATTATTTTATTCTTGTTTATATATATATATATATATATATATATATATATATATATATATATATATATATATTATTGTTCTGTGTACTCACTTTTAAATATTTTGTTATTGTAATTTTCCAAATTCAGTTGATTTGATTCATAAGCAATAAAATACATGTTTAGAAATAATGAATAACTAATAAAATTGTTAAAAATAAATTTTTTTAAGCTACAAAATTATGAGCACATAAAATAGAAAGTGCATGTTAAAAGTTTTAAATTAGTAAAGTAAATTATAAAGGTGTAAAAAATGTGAGTTACGAAAGTATTACCAAATAAAATATAAATATTTTTTAGTAAAAATTTAATTCAAATTTGGAAGTACAATAAATAGCAAAGAATTAGAACATAAAATATAAATAATTTTTAGTAAAAATTTTAATCCAAATTTTAAAGTTGAACATTTTTTTCATAACCGCCTTCTGTCTTTTGGCTATGGATCTTACGATAGTTCCTTCACACTTAACTTTTAAACTATCATTCATCTTCTTAGCAATTCTTCGTACTTTTTCACTGCTATTTAATTTCACGATGTATGGGCTTTAAACCCTAAATTACATTGAAGTTTAATTTCATTTTAAATTTCAATTTTGGGTTTATGTCACTCTCTATCTATTAATATTCTTTCCATGTTTTTTACTTATGTGAACAATAGTGAATACTGAAATTAAAAAAAAAGTGATAACTTGAAAAAACAACAAATACAATGAAACTAAGAAGTATCTGTAAGTGAGCCTTGAAACCAATAAATGAGATGGAAAAGAAAAATCAGTGATAGTTTTATACAATTGTCCTTAACAAATAAATTAAAGGGTAAAATAAAAGCACCAAATTTGGTGTATACTTCTATGTATCTCTTTATATAATGACTAGTAAAAGCACATTGTTATGCGCTTGTGTCTTTACTTTTCTTTATGATTTTTTATGATATTAAAAAATTTTAAACTATTATTATTATAGATATGAAATTAAATATAAATATTTTTTTATAACTTTATTGTAAATATTTTTTATTTATTTTATAGGTAGTTTTATAATTAAAAAAAATAAAATTGATAAAAAATGTATTTAAATTTTAAAAAATTTGTATTTAGAGGAAAAATTCGAAAAATATATGTAAACATCAAAGAGAAGAATCCTATATATATAGGTATATATAAAATCGGAAATAAAACTAAAAAAAATAGTTAAAGTAGTTGACCCGAGTTTTTTTTTTGTTTTTTGTTTTAGAAAAATAATATAATTGATATTATATTTATTTAAATAAATTTAAAATATATATATATTTATCTATTAAAAATATTAATAACAATATTAATAAAAATTATAAATTTTTTAAAAGATTAAAAATTTATTTAATAAAAATATTTAGTACAACGTTTGTTTAATAAAAAGCACTTATAATAATAACAATACTATAAAAAATAATAACAATAATAATAATAATAATAAAAATAATAATTATATATTAATATTCTTAAAAATAATAACAATACTATCAACACTATCAATAATATTAATACATTATATATTAATATCGTTAATAATAATAATAATTATTTTACAACTTTTGATAATATTAATAAATTTAATAATAACAATAACAATATTAATAAATGTTACTAATAATTCTAACGATAATTAATAAAAGTACGTAGTAGTAATAATAATAATAATAATATATTATATATTAGTATTACTGATAATTCTAATTATAAAAATATTAATATTTTACTACTAATAATATGACTAAATTTAATAATATATACATATATATATATATATATATATATATATATGTATATATATATATTATATGACTAGTCAATCTCAGCTATTTAATCTATCTTCGCCAATTAAATAGTCTATTCAAGCCAATAAAAATCAAGACTTAAACTTTTGCATAACTTCTGAATATTGCTTTGTCACTAATATATGTCAAAGTAAACTTGTAGCAGAACACTTGTCAATCTATTCAATATTCAACAACTAACATATGCAATCAACTTCATCATACTTAAAAGAACAAAATCAATAATAGCTAAATAAGATTTAGTGAATTTCCATTTAGGAACTTACTTCACTTGAATCCATTAACAATCCTTTGAAAGCTAAAGACAAATAATGGCCAAGTACAGAGTACCCAAACGGTCTTATAAAGTCTTGCTAATTAGGACTTTCCTCTGAAAGTTTATGACAAAATAAGGTATTAAGAAGTGGAAATATGAACTATAAACAAAAATGTTGAACAAAAGACCAAAGAATAAGTATTTTACGTGCAATATTGGAGAGTTGAATAAGATGTTATGATATCTTTCTTACTACATTAGAGGTAAGGATTGGAATCAACCAATGTCTGGATCAACATATATATTTGGCAGGTGCACCTGCTTCATAAATTGTTGGTGGCACAATTAGTGGTAGAAATGTCCCCTATCCATCCACCATTAAATATAAAAATAAATATAAAAAAACAGCGAATTGATGTCAATTCATGACTGATAAACATTACACAGCTCCTTAATCACAACTTGCAAGAGATAAAAGGACTCATTATCAGTAATAAGTATATTAACTGATATATAACATTAACAGATTTATACTATCATGGACAAAAACCATAGACCCTTTGCCTGTAAGATTGCTTATAAAGTAAGAAAGGAAGAAAAAGAAGCAAAATAGAATAATGTGCAAACTACTACCCTTCTCTAATGAAGAAACTGTGTCCCAGATCTCTAGCAATGAACATATTAATAACATGACTATGACTATTGAGTATCCTTCTTAGAACTTATAATGAATCAAGAGAAGCATATCCATCCTTGACAAGAGTAGCTTATCTGAATAATCAGTGACGAAGGCCCACCCGAACTCACTTGCGGACCACCAAACACGATCCCCTCTCACTTCCTAACTATTTTGAAACGACTTTGCAATGAAATCGCAACTAAGGACAACACATTCACCGATTGAACTACCTGGTGTTTGAAGTTTTGATCCCTCACTGTTACACTGCACGCACCACCTGGCGTGGTGTGGTAGTCCGATGCGAGCCACCATACATGACGGGCAACACTCCGATGGCGTATTCCTAGGGTTCTTCGCCCCAAACAACGACCTCTGCTTTTTGATTATGCGGTAGTGTTGTTGTTGTTGTCCAATTCGTAATCGAAGTAACATAGAGCGGGTGGAACACTCAGCTATTTCGATCTTCTTCAGATTAAATGGTACGGTGCAGATTGGTAAAGGAAAGGAAGAGAAAAATTTGATTGGAAAAAAAGAATATAATGAGACAAATTAAGGGTCGAAGGATTTTATTGAAGTAATTAATAAAAGAAAAAAATTATGACGGTTAATCAAAAGTAACATAAATAAAAATATTTTTGACGGTTTTACTTAACTGCTACAAAATAACGGCTATTGAAAAATAGTTCTTTTTGGTGTATATAATAATAATAATAATAATAATAATATTAACAATTATTATAATAATATTATCTATAATAATAATTGTAATATTATTTTTAATAAAATTTATAATAATAATATTAGTAATAATTATAAATAATAATAGTAATACTTATAATAATATATAATATAATAATATTACTTATAATTTATATTATAGTTGTAATCATAAATAATAAATAAAAAAAATAAAACAAAATGGAAGGCACCTATGCATATATATATATATATATATATATATATATATATATATATATATATATATATATATATATATATATATATATATATATATATATATATATATATATGAATGATATTATATTAATAGGTGATGATATTGTAATTTCATTAAGTTAATATACGAAGTAAATTTATATTTATTAAGAATAAAGGAAAATAAATGAAAAGAAGAAGAGAAAATAACTGTTATTGAATGAACTAAATTGAACCAAACAATATTAAAAAACTGAGTCAAACTAAAAAATTAGAGGACTAAATTAATAATTGTACCAATAATTTTATATAAAAATATGAAAAAATAACTATTAATTTTTAAAAAATAAATAAAAATTTATAAAAGATAGATTAGAAATAAGTAATTATGGACACAAAAGAATCGTTTTTATATATAGTTATAGATATAGATATATAGTTATAGATTATAAATATTATTTTTACTTACATTAAAAAAGTGCATTTTTTAAGCCAAATATTCCCAAGATAAAAAGAACCGCTATATTCATGTTTTTTAACAATATAAAACTAAATTATGAATAACTTAAAATGAAAGTATATCTCAATCCAAAATATATTGTATACACTTAAAATATCTATTTTTCAAAAGTAAAATTATAATATTATCTCTACTACATTTTTTTAACTATAATATAATTTACATTACTTTTATTATTATTTATAACATAAAATGATTGAAGAAAAATCTTTCTGCGGTTCTTTTACAATTTTTAATCATCCAACACATCATGTTTTTTAACTAGTGACGTGTGTATAAAATAAATTTCGTTAAGAGATTATCCAAAATTAAATGTCAAGAAAAATAATAGGTTTAATAACATAATTGTGAATATTAACCTTTTTATTCATAATACCAACATTTACATATACTGGTGAATTCGAACCAAAATCCTATATATTCTTATAATCTATATGTATTAATTCTAAATAAATATAAAAAAAAAAAAAAAAAAAAAAAAATAATTTTAAACTTTTTTTTTTATTTTT
>Ga0214542_1009582_pt1 | contig 14879 bp, 8 predicted proteins | sample CNSS1metaG_FD_160096 | JGI IMG/M metagenome (GOLD analysis project Ga0214542, IMG submission 160096) | Root nodule microbial communities from cowpea collected in UCLA plant growth center, Los Angeles, California, USA - CNSS1 | ecosystem: Host-associated > Plants > Roots > Nodule | place: USA... | reverse complement strand
TATTATATAATATTACAAAATATATATATATATATATATATATATATATATATATATATATATATATATATATATATATATATATAATACAATTCGTAGCACAAAGTGCAAAAATATTCAAACAATCACAAAAAGCATTTGTTTTTTTATTACTAAAATGGGAAATTTTAGGAGTGTCGTGGCCTCCTAAAATGCAAGAACGTGGCCTACTAATATGCTACTAATATGAGTGATACGTGCCCAAAATTTTGATCTTCAAACTCTTTTGGAAGCATGTGTTTCTCTCACCCTCTTTTTCTACCTGTAACCTTCACTCTCTTAAATTTCTCTTCCTCCTCCTAGACCATTATCTTCCACCCTCTCAATTCTTAAAACACACACTTTTTTTAATCAACCACACTCTATTCTTTAAAACCAACCATAAACGAGGTAGGGTTTTGTTCTTCAGGTTAACATGGTTTTGGATTTCAACGAGTTCACTCTTCCATTATTCAAGCTTCTTCTACGACACGCCGACTACTCTATGTTCTTTTTTCTTCCTTTTCATTCGTTACTCTTTTTTCCTTTCTCCTCTAATATTTCTTCTTTTTGTGTTTCTGTGTTATGGAAGCGTCATTTGGGTACTCCAGATTGATCCATGCAACTATGGTCTTCTCCAAAGTTTAGTTTTATAGATTATTATGGTAGGTTTGATGAAGGATTATCTTGTTTTCTTTTAGAGTTATGAATATGGTGAAGTTGTTTAAGAAAGCTTTTTGAAAATTCCCACTGGACATTAAGATAGCATGCTATCTAGATGTGAAGGTTCATTTCTCAAGCTCTTGAAAGGAAAAAGAGAGTTGGATTCAAGTTAACACACACACGGATTCAACAACACTTAAAGAACAAAATGAAAGAAGAAACATTAAAAATGGAAAGCATAGAAGATGAGCAATGGGTGAAGCACGCCACTCATAGGGGGATCTAAGCCAACCAAACCCGAGAGATGAGTGATGGTTCCGCCATTTGCAAGCAAGATAAGGCAAATGTGAGTTCACTTCTAGGAAGGAGAGCTCACGAAATTTGGTGGTTGAATACACAAAGTTTATAACAAAATGATCAACCCTTTTACAAGACAAGGAGCACCCTTTAAATAGGAGTTCATAGGGGTCCTTTAGCAAATACAAAAACATGAAAAGGATTAACTAGCAAACCCTAAACCTAAAGTGAGAGTCATTCTCGACCAAGTGAAGGGAGATGATTGGTGGATGCTTTCCCATGAGGATTCTAGGCCAAAAGAGGAAGGAGACCAAGTAGCCTTCTAAGGAATAAACCAAAAAGGCAAAAGAAGACAAGGTATATGTCTACTTTTGCTTTTACTTTTTACTTTTTGCTTTCCTCTCTCTTCCACTTCATCCATGTGCTCCAATCACCATGTGTCACCTAGTCATGCTCTACTTTCTCTTAATTATCTACAAAATAAGACAAACAAGGATTAGAATGTTGGTTTAAGTTAATATAATCTTGGTCAAAGGTCAACTTTGGGTCAAAGTCAACAAGTCAACCAAAATAAGTCAACTAGAAACCAACTTAGGGAATTCAAACTAAAATAATGCAAAACAAAGATAAAGATGATGGAATAGAAGACTCCCCTCTAGACATGCTTCTAGTGATCCTTTTGAGGGAGCTTCTAAGGAGGTGGTCACGCCTTCATCAAGGTTGAACAAAATGTAACATTTTTTTATTATGGGTTAAATATGTTTTTGGTCCCTCAAGTTTGAGCGAAATTTGGGTTTAGTCCCTCATCAAAACTTTTGACCAATTTAGTCCTTCATCTTCCAAAATGCGTGAATTTAGTCCTTTTAACCAAATTTTGTTAAGTTTATCTGACATTTCAAGCGCATTTCATGATAGTATTTAAATTATTTATACTGTTTGACACATTTTTGCTTCAATGTTAACTTAAATACTATCATGAAATGCGCTCGAAACGTCAGATAAACTTAACAAAAATTGGTTAAAAGGACTAAATTCACGTATTTTGAAAGATGAAGGACTAAATTGGTCAAAAGTTTTGATGAGGGACTAATTCCAAATTTCGCTGAAACTTGAGGGACCAAAAACATATTTAACCCAAAATTAAAATAATAGGCAATATTGTTTGTGAAAGATCTGGAGAATTAAAGGGTTGATAAAAGATATAGAAAAACTTTGTTATAATTATTATTTTGAATTTTTTCGGCAGTTGTAAAAATAGATTTGTTGGAAGTCCTATATCGACTAAAGTAAGGCCAATTCACAATATATAAGTGGGTACAATCTTCACCTAAGCCAGTTTTGTGGAGTTGAGTTAAGTCTAAAACCAACTTCTAACATAGTATCAGAGCCAAGTTAGAACCTATCCTAGCGAGCTTTCTTGGACATTCTGTTCCACCCGATATCGGGCCGCTAACAGACCACTCACTAATTTCTTGTCTCACGCACGAGATGAATATATCTCGGCGTGAGGGGATGTGTTGGAAGTCCAACATCGACTAGAAATAAAGTCAATTCATATAAGTGGGTGCAATTCTCACCTTACAAGTCGATTTTATAGGGTTAAGTTAGGCCTAAAATCTACTTCTAGCGAGATTTAACAAGGATTAGATGAATAGAGATTTAAAATGAATGTGATTAATTAAGTTATATGTTGAACATTAAAGTTGATGTGCATCAGGAACTCTTTTGTCTTCTTTTGATCTCAATTCCTATAAATATCATTTAGTTTTTCCACTTCTAAATCAATCTGATTATGAGATTTGGTCTTTATTTCAATACCATGTCTATACTTTTTGTTTTCTCTCTTCTTCTTCTCATAGAAGTTCCCAAGTCGTGCATTGCTGAAGAAAAAGAAGATAAGTGGAGTTCTTTCAAGTTTGTTCAACAATGGCCGAAAGGCTTTTGCGATTTCCAAATTATTGGTAGAAAACGAAAATGTTATTCAATACCAGATAAATTTGTTATTCATGGACTGTGGCCTGACGGCGATGCTGGTAAAGTTCCTAAATGCAAAACTAAGACTCCCCTTGAGTGGAAGGTGAGTATATCTCTTTTTGTTATGGTTAATTATAATATAGAACTCTAACGTGTGTTTTATTTTATATTTAATACACTAATTGTTTCCTGTTTCGATAAAAAATAAATTTTGTTTATTTAGGATATAAGACCGTTGGAACAAGCACTTCATTCGAATTGGCCAAATTTAGTTGGAAAAGATTTTACCTTTTGGAAAACGCAGTGGACAAAGCATGGAGGATGTTCAGAGGCAACGTTCCCAAAACTGGAATATTTCAACCTGGCTTTGCATCTTTATGAGCAAAATAACTTATTGAATATTCTTGAAAAGGAGCAGATAGTCCCAGATGACAAAAAACTTTATAATGTTAGTTCTGTTTTTGCTGCAGTCCACAACCACACTAGCCATGATCCTGAGCTTTCTTGTTATCATGATCCAAAACTCAATGTTACTGCTCTCTATCAAATTAGGATTTGTTTGTCAACCAATGGAACCTCATTCATAAACTGTTTCCAAACTGACGATAGTTGTGGTGACAAGGGTTTATTATTTCCAAAAAAGATAAAAAAGAAAAAGTGATTTTTTAATAATTAAATTTTGATAAATTTTTCTTATAATATAAAATAACATCGTTTGAATAATTTTTTATTTTTTATTTTTTATTATTTTATTTGTTTAGGTTTCAAAATCACTTAAAAGATATCATCTTCGATTAAAATGATTGTCAAAATTTAGTTGTCCAAATATAGTTACCCCTCCTCAAAATAAGTTTATGTACCAATAATATTTAATAAATAAAATACAAGTATTCCTTTTCCTTGCAATTTCCTTCGTGTAATCTCATTGTGCATTTAGAGATGTATTTTGAATCCATATATACCACTAAAGTGCAACGTGCATTACGATATGAAATAATAATATTTTTTAATAATAGTGAAAATAAATGAACGATTGATTGAATTTTGTTCTTATGCTTTGATGTTCGTTTGGAAGTGTTGACTTCTTATTTTAACATTCTTCCATATTTTCTAATTATGAAAAGAACTAGTTGGTGGGTTTGTATGATAATGGTGTTTTTAATCCTTCCTTCTACAATTAATTGTTAGATTATGAATCCAAAAAAGATCAGAAGCATCAAATTATCGATATAATATATTATTGTAATATTAAGAGCAGTTTCTAATAACAAGAGAGTATGCAGAAGCATACCTGATGATCAGTAATTAAGAACAATATAGATAAAAGTGATACATGATCTTCCAAATAGAATCAATGAAAGATTAGAAATTATTTACGTGTGAGACTATACTGCTCTCTTTCTGGTAGTTTTTTCTAGAGCGCATCTTACAAATATATTCTGACGTCGTCTCATAAAAAACTGATTAATGGGAGTTTTATAACCTTATCAGCAGAGACCAGGGACCTCTCAACAAGTTCCTGAATACTTAAGTCCATCACAGACCGTTCATTGAACAACCAACCCATCACGGATCGTTCATCAGAAACCCAATATATATTATCCATAAATTAATAACAATTGTGCAATATAATTGATATTTATAAATAATATTATTTATTTATTAATGTTAATCCACAATAATAATAAAATAGAGAATAATAATTTTATATAATAAAATTATATAAAATATAACATTAATTTCATAAAACATAAAAGATGAATTGCATTTTTGCTACAAAAAAATCATGAATCATAAGATGATATATATCATTTAATTGTGTCTGTAGTTGGTGTGTTTGTGTAATTATAGAGTGCTTTTAATCATTTTAAAAGTAATGTCACAAAAGAAATAAAAGATGAATCGTATTTTGTTAAAAAAAAATTATGAACCATAAGTATCAGTTAATTGTGTTTCTCCGTTTAACTTACTTTTTCTACTTAAATATGCTTTTGACTCCTTAAAAAAATTAGTTTTCATTTTTATCTTTCAATTATTATGTTTTATTACTTAAAATTAAAAATTATGATTTTTGTTTATGATGTAATATGATAATGGCTGACTATCTATGCGTTAGATAAAATACTAATCAACCAATACCTTGGTGTTACCTAACAACATGTAATATAATATATCAACATGAAATATCTGAAAAACAGTTTATCATTTATAAAATAAATGTTGTTTACTTATTTTTAAATTTAATTTTTAAAATAAAAAAAAATTAAAATTCTTGAAAATTTAAAATTTAAAATTATTTCACTAGAACTAAAGTAAAAATTTGCATATTTTGTAAAAACTAGAAAAAAAAATCTGTTAAATAAAGTAATAGCTGTCCTTGAAAAAGGAAAAGATAGTCCCAGTTGTTTTTTCTGCACCCCAAAATTCTAATATGATGACAAATATATCCCTCGACATATTGCATGTACTGAATTTCGAAATTCTGTTAAAATAATTATTGCATTTCAAAATCCGATTAAAAAATTTATCGAAATCCAATTAAAAAACTTATTAGATTTCAAAAATAAAGTTACAAAACTCAAAGAATTTAGAATTTCAATTTACAAAACCATTTTAAAAATTGAATTTTGAAATCCGATTAACTTCTATTAAATTAAATTAAGATTTTAAACTATATTAATTAAAATAATTAATAAATTTTGTTTAAATTAACAACAAATAAAAATTCAAACAAATAAAATATATTTTAATTAATGTTACTTTAAAAAAATATTTAAAAATAATTATACTAAATAAATATTTGTTGAATTTTAATTTAAAAAATATTTAAATAAAATATGTTAACCGTATTTTAAAATTCAGTTAACATATATTAAATTATATTAATAAAAATAATTAATATAATTTGTTTCAAATTTTAGTAAATTAAATTCAAACAAATGAAATATATTTTTGTTTTATGTTATTTTGAATTAATATTTAAAATATAATTATATTAATTAAAATATTTATTAAATCTTAACTTATTAAATGGATTCATCCGTCAAAGGTGGACCCAAACTCTTATTCTTTTACGTCATCTTAGAGAACTCTTGGTAGTATATTTTTATTTTTGGATTTTGTATTATGAAGCCTAGTAGTGTAGGATTTCTTTTAGATCTTGTATAATGGGTCAAGTAGCATAGGATAGGATTATTGAGCCTTAGAAAAATCCATGAGTTAGTTGGAGTGCGTCCCCATTAACTTTACGAAGTCAATATGCGCATATGTGGTAGCTTGGAAGGTAAGGAAGAGATTTGTCTCCTTTGGGAGAGAGTGGTCATGTGTCATGCTCTTATTGGAAAAAAATTTTAAGTGGTCACATGACACTCAAGGAATGGAAACCTTCTTGAGTAGTCACATGACAAAGATAATTTTTCAACTTTCCGAGTGGTAGACCAATTTTTACGCAAGAAATTTTGATGTAGGTTAGTTTAGGTAATGATATACTTGATAACTGTAATATTAAATTTAGAACCACTAGCACTTCAGTTCTATGTTTGAACTTCTAGCTAACATTTGTAAAACAACTCTTTGTTTTAAAAAATATATTTTTATGAAATTGAAAATATGTAGTTTATGATTATTTTTAGTAGTTTATTTTTCTCTTTCTGTATCATACACTCTGTTTTTCTAATATAAAAACAATCTTTATTTATAAATCATTATTTTATATACATAAAAGTAAAGAAATCAACTAATAAAGAAAAGGAATAAAATAAATCATTATTTTAGATAAAGTTTTAGGAATTCAAATATTATCAACAATCTTATTAGTCATAAGAGGATTGTTTATCATTTCATTCAAGATACTCGTATCAACTAATTTAAGAAAAATGTTCATTCTAATTTTCCAAAAAATATCATTTTCAACGGTAAAATAAAGACATCAATTGATTGAAACTCTCCCCGCAATCAGAAAAGGTAAGGAGATATGCAACTGTTTTGCATAAAAAAAAAACAATTTTAAATAACTATCAAAACAAACAATAATAACCAAATGTAAGAATATAAAGGTTAAACAATAACAAAGATAAAGGTGAATTCCTTAAAAACAAATCTTGTAACAAAAATTATTACTTCCAAAAGTATTTTTGAATAAAATAAAAACAAATTTTAAGATGCTATCTTGATTGTCTTTAAAGTGCCAAGAACATTAAACAACAACCGCGAACACAAAGAAGAGATTAAGAAAAATAAATAAGTTTTAGATTAATTTTATTCTCTTCAAATTTACATTCACTTCAATTCAATAAACATGGGATGTATTATTATTCTTGAAAAGCCAAACATTTACATTCTATTAGTTGTTTTTCCTCTCTCTAATTTATTAATGACTTTATTTTTGTGAAAATAATTAAAAAAATAAGAATGTTAATAAGTGCCCTTAGAGCACTGGTTCAGGATAATTAATTTGTATTAGTTCTAAAATTTTTTACATTGCAAGTTGAAACGATTAGATATATTAATTAAGATAGTAAAATGCATATAACAAATTTTATAAGAACAAAAATATCTTTTTAGACACTAACTACTAATGTAGAAGAATGACTTTGAAATTTTTAAGCTCTCTACTAAAAAGATATATCTCTGACCCTTCAAGAGTCTCCTAAAGTGAAAGTTTCAAATGTGAAGATCGTAAACTTTTGAAAGATATGTCTTTAAGTATTGAAAAAAAAATTTGGTGATGAAATTATTATAATTTTTTGTGAAAAAATTGTCTTTCTGTTACTCTTTCAATTTTTTTTTTTGAATATGTTTTGTAAATGGTAAATTGCACATTAGATGAACATAGTGACAGAGATAAAAGCATCAATGAAAGAAATTTTGATTTGGCTGAATTTTTTAGTTGTTTTTTTTTTATAAAATTTTTTTATATTTAACACTACTCATTGTTTTGTTAACTTAAATTTTCTTATGTTTAATTATATTTAATTTTTAGCAACATTAAAACATAATTATTTTATTATTTAATTATTTTTTAATTTTTATTGTTGAACATTAAATAAAATATGAAACACTTCATTTATAGATATTTTTGTCTTTTAAAAAAAAATTTATATTAATAATAATTAAATCAAATTTAATTTAATATCATATTTATATATATTTTATAAAATTTAATGCATATTAATTTTCTTTAACTAGTGTCCGATAACACCAGTTAACATAACCTTAAATGTTTCTAAAACAAAACAACTATTTTGTGAATTTTAACTGCCACATTTATTAGTGATATGACATTTAGTGGTTCACAATTTAAGTGTCATCAATATTGTCGTATATTCAATAATAATTAATAATTATAAGATGTACTCATTGTATTAAATAGATAAATTCTAGCACCATTATTTGTAGGGTCCGTTTAACCAGCAATTAAGAATAATTAATATGTTTTTAATTTTGTGAAGGTATATAGTTAATAAATAATTATAATATTAAATAAATTTTGACTTAATCATTATAAATGTAATTATTTTATTTAAAGGATAAAAGTGTTTATAAATGATATATAGTTTAGTTAATAATTTATTTGATGCATGCTTCTAAAAAATAAAAAAAATTAAATAAGAAAGTAATTATATTTTAATATTATTCAAAATTAAAATATAATTATACGTAAAAAAATTAAAGGATGCTTCTAAAAAATAAAAAAAAATTAAATAAGAAAGTAATTATATTTTAATATTATTCAAAATTAAAATATAATTATACGTAAAAAAATTAAAGGAGACACAAATGATATTATGAAGAAAGGAAAAATATTTTCATATATGAAAGTGCAATATTTTTACCATTGAATAATTTGAAAGAGACTATAAATTGTAAAGAGATTTAAAAAAAAAAAAAATTAAAGACAGTACCTTTCAAATATTTCAAGGTTGCACTAAAAGACTCTTTAAGTGTTAGAAAAATATATTTTTCTTGTTTTATAGTAAATGTCTTAAAAATTCCAAAGTATTTTATTTTGTATAAGAGATATTGTTTAAAATTTCTAAAGGATATTTTTGTCTTTATAAAATCTATTATATAAACCTATATTATTTTAATTAATGAAATTAATTATTTTAATTTTTAATATAAAAATGGTAAAATCGAAGACTATCTTGCTTTCTAGTAAAGGTCTTAAAAATTTCAAAGTATTTTATTTTGTATAAGAGATATTGTTTAAAAATTATAAAAGACATTTTTGTCTTTATAAAATCTTATATAAACTTATATTATTTTAATTAATGAAATTAATTATTTCAATTTTTAATATAAAAATGGTAAAATCAAAGACTATTAATTATACCTGAACTAATGCTCCAAGGACACTCATTAATGCTAGCCAGAACCAGTATAATTAATAATTTTTCATTTTACGATTTTCATCTTAAAAATTAAAATTATTGATTTCAATAATTAAAATAATTTAAATTTATATACCAGATTTTATAAAGACAAAGATGTCGTTTAGAATTTCTAACAATATTTATGATACAGAATAAATACTTTAAAATTCTTAAAGTCTCTACTAGAATGTAAGTAAAAAAATATCTTTTACACGTGAATAGTCTCCCATTGGACATTTAAAACGTTTGAAAGGTATAATCTTTAAAAAAATCTCTCATCCTTCCCGATATCTTTCGTTACTTCTTCAAATAAATTTTTTTTTTCATGTTTAATTTATTATTTAATTATTTTTTAACTTTTTTCTAGGTATACATCAAATGAATTTCTAATGAGAACTATATATCATTTAGGAACATTTTTATCCCTTAAATAAAGTAAATTTGTATTTGTGATTATTAAATCAAGATTAATTTAATATTATAATTAACGATGATTTTTGTAAAATAAAATATTAATTATTTTTAACGAGTGTTCTTAAAACACACCAATATCCTTAAGACACTGATTAAATAGATCTTTTATATAAAATAAATACTATTTATCACAAATTTTAACATATGGGTATGAAAGAATTAAAGCCATAAGTTTTACATTCTCTCATTTCTCTTTCGATACTCGTTTAATTTTCTATTTTATAAAAGTAGATGAAATTATTTTATATATTTTTTAAAATAATTTTAAGTGAATTATATAATATAAATCTTTTAGTTTTCTTATTTCAACATATGTGTAAATATCAGTTTACGTCTTCTTCGTTTTTCTATGTTGCCCAGATAAAATTAAAAATATAATTAAAAGAAGCCATATATTGTTGTCTTAAAAAATTAAAGGCTTAAATATCTTTTTCGTCCTCATTTTCGTAGTGTTTGTTGCAGATGGTCCTCATTTTGACAGAATGTTTAGAATGGTCCTCATTTTGACCGAATGTTTAAAATGGTCCTCATTTTCGTAATTCGTGTTTTATTTTGTCCTTTTCTGTGACGTCGTTTAAATCAGTAACGGAGTCCTGTACAGGTGGCACTATTTGTATTACGTTGCATTTGGGGTGTGTTATGTGTACTGTATAGATGACTAATTAACGTTAGCCTTTTAATTTGGGAGAAATTTTGCAATTAGGGCTTGAGTTGGATTGCAGTCGTGCTCTTCATCGTTGGAGGCGATTTTTTCATCTTCGTCTTTCTTGAGCTCGGATTTGCAGAGGAATCAGCTAATACTTGTCATCTCATCGTTAGATTGCAGTCACGCTCTTCATTTCAATTTTCCAGTTCATCATCATCAACGAGGTAAGTGGGTTTAGGGTTTTCTAGATTGTGTTTGCTCGTAGGGTTAGGGTTTTCGTAATTCTATTTTGGAGTTTGTTTGTACTTGGATTGTTATGATGTTCTGCATGGTTTCTTAATTACCACATTTGTACAGGACACGTAACACACCCCAATGCAACGTAATACAAACAGTGTCACATGTACAATACTCCGTTAATGATTTAAACAGCGTCACAGAAAAGGACAAAATAAAACACGAGTTGTGAAAATAATGATCATTTTAAACATTTGGTAAAAATGATGACCATTTTAAACATTATGTCAAAATGAAGATCATCCGCAATAAACACTACGAAAATGAGAACGAAAAAAGTATTTAAGCCAAAATTAAAAAAAGAGCCAATATTGTTTATAAAAAAACTGGAGAATTAAAGGGTTGATAAAGATATAGAAAAACTTTGTTACATTTATTATTTTGAATTTTTTCAGCAATTGTAAAACTAGATTTAACAAGGGATGGGATGAATTGAGATTTAAAATGAATGTGATTAATTAAGTTATACGTTGAACATTAAAGTTGATGTGCATGAAGAACTCTTTTGTCTTGTTATGATCTCAATTCCTATAAATATCATTTAGCTTCTGCACTTCTAAATCAAACTGATTATGAGATTTGGTCTTCATTTGAATATCATGTCTATACTTTTTGTTTTCTCGCTTCTTCTTCTCTTAGAAGTACCCAAGTTGTGCACAGCTGAAAAAAAAGAAGAGAAGTGGAATTATTTCATGCTTGTTCAACAATGGCCGACAGGCTTTTGCGAATACCAAATTATTGCTGGAAAACGAAAATGTTATATAACACCAGATAAATTTGTTATTCATGGACTGTGGCCTCAAAGAAATGATGGTAAAGTTCCTAAATGCCAAAGTAAGACGCCCCTTTATAGGAGGGTGAGTATACATCTCTTTTTGTTATGGTTAATTAGAAGTTAGAACTCTAATGTGTGTTTTATTTTATATTTTATACACTAATGTGTTTCCTGTTTTCATAAAAAATAAATTCTGTTTATTTAGGATTTAAAACCGTTGGATCAAGCACTTCGTTCGGATTGGCCAAATTTAGTTGGCCAAGATTTTAACTTCTGGAAAAGTCAATGGGGAAAGCATGGAGGATGTGCAGAGGCAACGCTCCCAAAAGCGGAATATTTCAACCTGGCTTTACATATTTATGACCAAAATAAGATATTGAATATTCTTGAAAAGGAGCAAATAGTCCCAGATGACAAAAAACTTTATAATGTTAGTTCCGTTGTTGCTGCAGTTCACAACCACACTAGTCATGATCCTGAGCTTTCTTGTTATCATGATCCAAAACTCAATGTTACTGTTCTCTATCAAATTAGGATTTGTTTGACCAAAAATGGAACCTCACTCACAAACTGTCTGAACCCTGATAGTTCTTGTGGTGACCAGAGTTTGTTATTTCCAAAAAAGGAAGAAGAAAAATAATTTTTAATAATTAAATTTTGACAATTTTCTCTTATAATATGAGATGATATTTTTTGAGTGTTTTTTCATTTTTTATTATCTTATTTTTTTACATTTCAAAATCACTTAAAAGATGTCATCTTCAATTGAGAAAATTGTCAAAATTTAGTTATCAAAAATATCATTATCCTTTTCAAAATAAATTTATGCACCAATAATATTTAATAAATAAAATACAAGTATTCCTCTTCCTTGCAATTTTCTTCGTGTAATGTCATTTTGCATTTAGAGATGTATTTTGAATCCATATATACCACTAAAGTGCAACGTGCATTACGATATGAAATAATAATATTTCTTTTTGATAGGTTTATATTTTTTCATATATGGTTTATAGTCATAGTCATGGCATAGTTATGATCGTTGAGAGATTGTGGTTCTATATGGTTATATGACATTAGTCTTACACATATAAGACCTTAGACACCACTTTTACACCAAAACCTTAAGGCAATGTTGTTATGGGTCTTTATTCTTATATAGTGTTTAACTTTGTCTTTTCTATCCAATGTGGGACTTGTTGACTCACACTTGGACTATTCCTAACACTTTTAATAATAACAAAAATAAATGAACGATTGATTGAATTTTTGTCTTATGCTTTGATGTTTATTTGGAAGTGTTGACTTCTTATTTTAACATTCTTCCACATTTTCTAAATATAAAAAGAACTAGTTGGTGGGTTTGTATGATTATGGTCTTTTTAATCATTCATTCTAAAATTAATTTCATAAAACCTGAAATATGAATTGCGTTTTTGTTAACAAAATAAAGGTTAAATATATTTTTAGTTCCTTAACTTTTAGTGAATTTTAGAATTAGTACATTTTAAAATTTTGGACTAATTTAGTCATTCATCTTTCGAAATACGTAAATTTAGCCATTTAAATCAAATTTTATTAGGTTTATTTGATATTTCGTATGCATTTTAGGATTGTATTTTAGTTGTTTATACTATTTGACACATTTTTATTTTAATGTTATGTCAAATATTATTATAAAACGCACTTAAAATATCAAATAAACTTAACAAAATTTGATTAAAATGACTAAATCCACCTATTTCAAAAATGAGAACTAAATTGGTTTAAAGTTTTGAAATTAACTAATTTCAAAATTTACTGAAAATTAAGAGACAAAAACATATTTAACCCAAAAAAATATATATGAATCATAAGATGATATATATCATTTAATTGGGTTTGTAGTTGGTGGGTTTGTGTAATTATGTAGCGCATTTAATCATTTTAAAAGTAATTTCACAAAGGAAATAATAGATGAATCGTATTATGTTAAAAAAAATCATGAACCATAAGTATCAATTAATTGTGTTTTTCCGTTTAACTTTACTTTTTCTACTTAAATATGCTTTTCACTCCTTAAAAAAAATGATTTTGATCTCTCAATTATTATATTTTATTACTTAAAATTAAAAATTATGATTTTTATTTAGGATGTAATATGCTGGTTAAATATCTATGCGTTAGATAAAATACTAATTAACCAATACCTTGGTGTTACCTAACAACATGTAATATAATATCAACATGGAACATCTGAAAACAGTTTATCATTTATAAAATAAATGTTGTTTACTTATTTGTAAATTTAATTTTAAAAATAAAAATAATTATTTGAAATTATTGAAAAGTTAAAATTAAAAATTATCTCACTAGAACTAAAGTAAAAATTTGCATATTTTGTAAAAACTAGAAAAAAAAAATCTGTTAAATAAAGTAATAGCTGTCCTTGAAAAGGAAAAGAGTCCCAGATGAAAAACATCTTCATAATGCAAAGGTGCAGGAAGTAAATATACGATGAAGTGTGGATGTTAGAAATATGACGTGGTTTCTTCCGAGACCTCCAATGTTTTTTCTCTGCACCCCAAAATTTTAATATAATGCCAAATATATGCATCAATATATTGCATGTACGGGATTTCGAAATTCTATTAAGAAATTTACTGATTTCAAAACCCGATTAAAAAATTTATTGAAATCCAATTAAAAAACTTATTAAATTTCAAAAATAAAGTTACAAAACTTAAAAGAATTTAGAATTTCAACTTACAAAACCATTTTAAAAATTGAATTTTGAAATCCGATTAACTTCTAATAAATTAAATTAAGATTTTAAACTATATTAATTAAAATAATTAATAAATTCTGTTTAAACTAACAATAAATAAAAATTCAAACAAATAAAATATAAATTGTTATTTTAAAAAAATATTTAAAAATAGTTATACTAATTAAAATATTTATTGAATTTTAATTTAATATGGGTTTTATATTTTATTTAATGTTCACTGATAAAAGTTAAAAAAATAATTAAATAATAAAATAACTAAGTTTTAATTTGTTAAAAATTAAATATAATTAAATATAAGAAAGTTTAAATTAACATAACAACTAGCAAAAAAATTAGTGTCAAACATGTAAAAAATTTATAAAAAAAACAACTAAAGTATCAATTTTTTGTGAAACTTAAATACATATCTTTCAAAGGTTTATAGTTTTCACATTTGAAACTTTTACTTTTGTTAAAAAAAACAGATCTGTCTAATACTCTTAACCACAAAGGGATCCGAATTGATTAATGAGTTTTTCACTTACTTAATGTGAATCTTGAAGGAGTCTTTAAGGTTTAAAACTCAATTAATCAATTTCGCAGTTCTGGGTT
>Ga0214542_1009579_pt1 | contig 14887 bp, 7 predicted proteins | sample CNSS1metaG_FD_160096 | JGI IMG/M metagenome (GOLD analysis project Ga0214542, IMG submission 160096) | Root nodule microbial communities from cowpea collected in UCLA plant growth center, Los Angeles, California, USA - CNSS1 | ecosystem: Host-associated > Plants > Roots > Nodule | place: USA... | reverse complement strand
ACTGTTAACGATTGGGTTAATTTAAAACACATTTACAAAAATGAGGACGAAATTGAGATCAATTAAAATTCGAGGACCAATTTGAGATTTTTGAACCAAAATGAGGACCATCGGAGTATTTTAACCTTTTTTTTTCTATTGATGCAATTATTGAATTAAATCTTTCATAGATTCAATTTATAAATTATAGTAAAAATATATTTTCCTTGTAAATTAATTTCATTACAATTTTTTTTATTAATAATGATACATTTTAGTGACTAAAAATTAGTTATTGTAGTGATCAACTGAGACAGAAACTTATAAACAAAATGATTGGTATTTAAAATAATTTTTATTATAAATAAAAAATTATAATTGGTTTATAAATTGATGACTAAAATATTTTCTATTATAAATTGATATCTAAATTCTCATTAACATTAGATAACAATATGCTGGTTATTAAAGAAATTAGTTTCTAAATTAATTTTTAATTAAAAAATTGATTCTAAATTAATCCTTAAACATATATTTGGTCAATAAATTAATTATTATTTAAAAATTTTCTCGTAGTTCTTTCATTATTGTATATTTTTGTGTTGTTCTAAGTTTTCATATCTCTTTGAATCTTATCATCATTTCTCCATTATAATTGAATAAAGAAAATAACCTTTTAAAGTATTTATAGTTTTTTTTTTTCAAAAAGTATCACTCAAGAAACCTTTCGCACTATATATATATATATATATATATATATATATATATATATATATATATATATTATAATTGACCAGAGAAAAATATATCTTGAATATCAAGTCTTGACCAGTGATAAATAAGACTAGTGATAGGTATAGTGCATGAAAATATTGCTTATAGATCTTGCATAACAAAGTTGAAATCATGCTTAGTGAGTCACTTACGGAATGCTCACCCTTTAGATCCAAATCTCATATATGAATAAACAATGGTTATGGATTGCAAATAAACTCATTCTTGTGGGTATTATTCGAAACTTTTCTCATTTTGGTAGATAATCCCCGCATTGACTATGTTTAAGTATGGATAATAACTATTTTTTTTTTTCAATTGGGTATGGAGATGGGATGAGTATGTGCATATTTCTTCGTCCCCATCCCAGTACTCGTCTCAATACTCATCTTCGTCCCCGTTTAAATTATTAATGTACACATAGTTTATTAGGTAACGTGATATATGGGTAGGTTAGGAAAGTAAACCCATTTTTGAACTGCGGGGTGGACCAGTCCGACTCGCACTTTGTGGGCTAAAATGTAGGGCGGGCCAAAACGGGTTGAGTTGACCCGCTTTGTCATCCCTAAGTTAAATCCTCTTTTGTTGGGTTAAATGTAATCACCAAATGCTTTTGTATACTTTTATTACAATGTTATATCACTCTTCTCAATTTATGTTTAATCTTTATGCTTATTTTTGTATTATGGTTTGATCAATCATAAATTTGTTGAAGTTATGAGTTCTTGACCTAAGATAAGACAATCAATAAATAATTGTTTGAAAATGGAGAATAACATATTGATCATCTTTAAATCCTTGAAGTTTGTGAGGCTTATAACACATGAGGTTTTTTGTTAATGTTACTCCTAAGCTTGAGGCTAGTGTACTATTATAGTTAAGGTTACCTTGATTGAAGAAGTAAAATTTTCTTTCCAAAACACTCTTCATTCATTGTTGCGCCTAAGGGCTCGGTGTACAGATATAGTCGAGACGACCTCAACCAAAAGGAAAAGTTATTTTCTAGAAGACTCTTCACTATTATTATTATTATGATTATGCTTTAAACCTAAGAGCTAGTGTATGGATATAACTAAACTAACCTTGACCCAGGGAAAGATAATTTCCATTGTCAAATGCCTCTTTATCATTATTAGACCTTGAGCATATCATTACTTCATAACACTTTTTATACACATTTTGACCTTAGAAAACAATAATGTTGATAAAGGACTAATTAGATAATTATACCTTAATCACAAGTTAAGGATGTGTTGAACACTTTGAGAAGGACTCAAGGAGGTAAAAATTTATTAGAATATTATAAATATGTAAAGATTCTAAAGTATGCATTAATCATTTATTACTTTACTAATATCTCATCTAAGTTGGACATTAGAGTTTTTTTTTTTTTTTTTGCAAAATATACCTTATTGGTCATTGTTAGAGCTCATAGATAAATACCTTTTAACACAAAAGTAATATATCACATAACAAAAATGTTGGATCAAGCTCTTACCATTAGGTCAAAAGTTATAACTGATATTTTAAGATAGTGTTATATATGTTTTAGTCTTTAAACTTGGAAGTGAAATTGAAATTTGTCTATGTTTCAAACTTTGATACATTTTGGTCCCAAAACTTTAAAAACGAATGGATTTAGTCATCCTAATCTAATTGTGTTAATTTATTTTTTTGACGCGTCATATGTGTTTAAGGGTGGAGTTTGAGTTGCTTACATTGTTTTGACACCTTTTGACTCAAATGTCAGCTTGAAACACTGTTTAATAAACCTAAAAAAATTAGCGTCATTGGGTTTAAAGAACTATATTCATTCATATTTAAGGTTCGAAAACCAAAATGTATCAAAGTTTAGAACATTGACAAATTTCAATTATGCATATAAGTTTATGGATTAAAAACATATTTACCCTTTAAGGTATGACTTTCTATTTAAGAACATAACAATTTAAACGCTACCATTTAATTGTGACTTGGTTCACATAGTCTCCTTTACGAAACAATTGACATCGACCACAAAACAACTAGTCACTTACAACAAGATCACAAGACAACTTGATACCAATTGTTTAATTATAAGCTTACCACTAAACTTTGTAAAGTAAAAAAAAAAAAACTTCATAATATTTTGTAAAAGTAACAACTTCCTTTGTCAGACGCTTTGATGAAATAAGCTTATAGTATGTTTCGATTAAATGGTATACTTTTTTTTTGATTCTATAAATAGTATGAAATAAGCTTATATCAAACCTCGTAAAATTTTGATTCTATATTTAGTTTATTATGCTATTATATACAGTTGCTCTTTTACAATCATTCTAGATATGGTTTATCCTAGTTTTGAAATGCTCAACATCAATGAATAAAGAAAAATAGGTGTCAAATTGATGAATGGATGAGATGTTGAGATGGTCACACCACACAGTACCCAAGTCAGTGAATGAAAGGCATGACTATTCATACCAAAACCTGGGTTTATAAGAATATTCTTGCATCCTGACCCCTATTGTGATTGAAACGCGTGTCTATTATTTGTGGTAAGATAGCTGGACCCTTTCAAAATTCATTCATTAAACACTCTTTTATTTGCAATAAGTATATCTGCTGTTGTACTTTGTTTATGCGAGTTTTATTGTGGTAACGGAGGATTAAAACCCGGTTGAGTTGACATGTCATGAATATGTTGAAGAAGTAGATGATGAAAAGTGTGGCTCGTGAAATAATGTAACGTTAACCTTGTTCCTATGTAATCGCTGTATGGTATGGGCATGGTTTTTTGGTTTGGTCTCACGGGAATCCAACCACCCCTCTCACGTGTTCCTCTCTCCCTCTCTCTCGACTGGACCTGCCTATATAGCTGTTTTCTACGGCGCTGCACGTTTCTTCTAACCCACAACCTTCACAACCTTTGGTCGGTGTTTCCATTCCATGTCTCATACATATTATATTCATTTAATATATATATATATATATTATAGTCTTAAAATAGTTATAAAATAAACTTTTTATATTTGTAAAAAGAATAATGAAAAAATAAATAAAAATAATATAAATGAGTTTAAAGAGAATAATAACAACAATAATAATATTGATTGTTTGTGGTCCACACGCTAATCTCTTTATTGTTTGTTTTGTTTGTACCTGCTACTCAACTCTCATATTTTAATGTACGCAAAACCATCTTCAATTGAAAAGGAACAAAAATCACATAAAACCTATATTTGAATAAATTTTATTAAATTTATACCTACAATTAAATGTTTTTGTTCTTTTATAATAACTACTCAATTCATTTATACAATTCTTACGTATATGTAGCATAAATGTTACGTGAGAGACAATTCTTACGTATGCGTTGATTTAAGTGCATTTATGAGTGCGAAAAAAATATTCATATGTAATAATGTGTATAATTATAAAATATATTTACATTTTAAAATATTTATACATTCAACATTTCCATGTGTGATAAAACTTTGATAATTAGTCTCGTAACCGGTTCAAAGAACTGAGACTTGTAAAAATATGTCGAAGTTTTATATGTGAGTAAAAAATCTTAATTACGAAAGTTTCAAAAGGTTAAAATTTTTATTTTCCTAATAAATGTCGAGATTAATCAGAATATAAAAGAACAAAAATGATTATACTGTTAAAATTCTATAAAATATATTATACAGTAAAAATATATTGCAAAAACTATATATTTAACTGTAATGATTGTAACTATTTATAATTGATGATGCAACTAAAATATTTTGTCACGTCTTTCACGTTGTCACTAAAGTTTTGGTTTAGGTCATAACTATTTTCGTGAAAAACAATTCTGTGAGTATAGTTCAAATAAACCGAAAAAAAGAAGAAGAAACAAATGCACAAAAAAGAGAAAACAAAAAACTGAGAAATATGTGGGAAAAGATGTCCAATTTTATGAGTATTGATGTTAATAAATATGTTTCATAATTTATTCTAAGTTTGGTATAAGTTAAATGGTCACACGTTCTACAACAAAAATTACTTTAGACAACAACATAAAATTATGATATAAATTATAAAAACCGTAGTCTAAAGATTAGACCACAATTTTTTAGGCGTGGTATAGGTGAGTGTAGCTATAGGTAATAGACAACGATTTTTAGTATGACAATATTTTTAAAACCGTTGCTTAAAATTCTCACAATAAACAACAATTTTACATGTTGATTTTATACCTTACCTGTGTTTTTATACCACATTTTTACTAGTTTTGCCCACATAGTTTAAAGCAACAATTATATAATCATGGACTTTCATGATATTTATACATCATCTATAAAAATGTTGTTTATTATATGTTTAGGCTATATTTATTTAGCCATTGTCTATTTTAGTGTGGTCTAAACTATAAATTGTTGTAGTGTATATAGATTAAAAACAAAATCAAATAATGTTATGTATGTGAATGCAAATTTTTTTACACATTAATTTTTAGAAATTAAATCGAGTTTAAAATTTATTTCTTAATATAATAATATACTTTATTTTAATAAAATTTGTTGAGTGTATTGTCTCATTTATTATGAATATGTTATTAGACCTATTACAAATATTTAATCATCTTACATATCATTATTAACTTTGACATAATAGTTATGCTCATACTTTAAAATTCATCCCTCATTTGTTATCATATAAAAATTTATTAAAAAAAATAAAAATAAAATAATATAAAGTATGGGGGACCAAATCAAACCCATGATAAAAATTATACAAAACATAAACAAACTATATATACTATAAAGAATTTAAATAAATACATGGAGATAAACATAATTATATAAGTTTTCAAAGATATATAAATGTACGTAAATCTTATCTTATTTTATGATAGAGCTATCAAAATGGGTAATTCGGCCCGACCCGGCTCAACCCACCACAGGTTGATGATTTAGTGAGTCAACCTAACCCGACTCACTTTTTAGCGAACAAAAAAAATTCGAACCCGACCCGACCCACCACAGGTTGGCAGATTAAATGGGTTGACTCACGGGTTCACTTAATTAAAAAAATATATAGTTTTTATTTTTTTTCAATCAAAACTAAAGTATAATTCTAATTAAAATTTAAATAAACTTTAATACAATCCAAATATAAACCAAAATAAAAAAATACAAATTATTTATGTGTTGGCAAAAAAAAAACCTAACATGATCCAAATGTAAAGTCCAACTTAATAAACACTTGTGTGACCCTTTTATCTGCGGGTTGGTTAGCCAACCCGGCTCACCACGGGTTTAACCCGGATGAACCGGGTCAAAAATCAACCCGTAGTGAAATTTGTAAAAAAAATTCATCTCAATCCGGTATGAACCCATGGTGAGCCGAGTTGGCACACGAGTTCCAACTCATCTTAACAACTCTATTTTATGATGTTGAATTAAACTTCAATTTTACTACCAAAAATAAATAGAAAAGAGAAAACATAAAATTAAAAGAGGAAGTTTAAGAAAATATTTTTAAAAAATAATGGTATCTTTAAAACGAATTCTAGCATTATAAAATGGAAAAGTGAGGAAAAGAATAAACAAAAACGAGTAGGAAATAAATAAAAGGGGGTAATTTTAATAAAGAAGTTCTTAAAAAGTTAATTATAATTAATAATTTTATTTATTGTGTAATATAATATAAAATTACTTATAAGATACACAATAATCTATTATGATCCTATAAATATTACTTGAATTTTTATTCCTCTTAACAACACAATGGTGTGGATCTTTTTCCCCAGTCATCTTTTCAATCAGGTCACTCATTTTTATTTTTATTTTTTTGCATTTTCTTAGTTTATCTCCCATCTTACATTACATTTTATATATCACATATTATTTCAAGAAAATATTTTATCGTTATGAAAACCTTGCTACTTTATGAAAAATTAAATATTATGACAATTTGATTATAGAAATTCTAGAAAAGAAAAAAAATGAAATGGGGTTCTTCATAAATTAAAAATAACTTATATACATGCCAAAAAATATAAAAAGTTAGATAATACGTAATTGAATTTTAAATTAAAAAAAAAAGTTTATTACATTATTTCTTGAAAAGTTATTGTAAAAGAGAATGAGGCACCATACCCTGATATCTCTTACACATTTTATTTAATGTTTATGTACTGATAAGATCCTTTTGGACATAGGTAGGTCACAGAGCTGTCCTCAAGAATTGTGCAACTGAAACTATGTAACATGGCAGGTGAATCACTGATGCATGCATGGCGATCTCAAACTAAATATCTTTTTTTATTTTTTATTTTTTCTTATGACATGGATGTATGTATGGTATGGTTGTCCCTCCCTGCTTCCCAGAAAGGTACTGTGTTCTATCAACTAAGCTACAACAAGACAGACAGATTAATGCTTCATCACAACCGTTAAAGACTTCTTATAGATTCACTATCCTTCACATCTGTACTTCCTTCCATTATGTCACACTCAAATATACAACGCAAACTCTCTCCACTTTCAAATCTTTTTCTTTTTCTCTTTACAAATAATATTTAAAATAATATGTATAGTTGAAGTACGAATTTGGTACTTAATACTTTTAGTTTTTAAATTTGATAATCGTTTTATTATTTTAAATCTGAAAATAAAAACTTCTAAGTTTCTTAAAATTTTCAAAAAATAATCATTTCAGTTTCGTTAATGTTTTTTTTAGTCATTAAAATATTTTTGAAAATTACTTTAGTTTCTCAAATTAAATACTCGGTAACTTAAATATTTTCTGAATTAAAAGAAACTGATTTTTCAAATTTAAAAAGACAAAAATCAAAATCATTCTAAATTTCAGTGACTATAATCATATCTAAAGTTAGCCGACTCAATTGCTACATATACCAAACTACTAATTTTCTTGATTAGCATTCACTATCAACGTGATGGAATGGAGTTTAGATATGATTAAGATTTTAAATTTATAAGTTATGGATAAAATATGATTAAAAAGTAATTGAGAATTTATTTTATAAAACATTTATGAATAAAATTAATAAATATCACATGCAAGACGTTAGAAAAAGTAAGCACTCACCGTTGATGATGGATTTTCTGTTTTATGTCTAATTTATTTATTTTATTATTATTATTAGAAAAATTATTAAATGACAGTTTATCTCATTTAAAGATAAAATTATATTATATTATATAAGTTAATGTAAATCTTATTTGATAAATAAGTAAATTATATATATATATATATATATATATATATATATATATACTTTTTTTGTCACTGCCAAGACAATATCATAATCATTTAGAACTTTTCATAGTTTTCTATTTATAAATATAATGGATTTCGTATTGTTTAGTATCAAATTTCTTCTAGTCTTACACTTAATATGTCTAATTTTTTATATGAGAAAGTTTGTTAAAAAAACAACAATAAAACAAAATTATAATATAAATACAGATTTTATTTCAGTTAATTATAATTTGTAAAATTAAGTTAAATATAAATTTATCGGTGTGTTTGTTTCTAAAGGTATATTTGATAGGAAAAGATGAGATTATTTCGACGAAAAATGATTTTTAAATAACTAAATCTTAACAATTTTTTCTTATTAATTGATATGATATCTTCTAAGTGACTTTTCATTTTTTTATTTTTTTATTTTTTTATATTTCAAAACCACTTAAAAGATGTCACGTTAGGTTGTAAAAGAAAGTTGTGAAAATATCATTATCCTGTTTCGATTAAGGGAATGATGGTAAAAAAATGAAAGGATTTGAGAATAAAGATCATAGAAGTTTGTGAATGATGTGATGAGTTTCATATAGATTAAAAAAGTATTTTAGTTGTTAAAATTAGAAGGACCACATTACCTTTAATCATAAATGTAAGTTAAAATAAAATATAATAAGTACAAATTATGTTTAACATAAAATGAGAATTAATATTTAAAATAAAAAAAGTTTAATTACTCTTTTAGTCTATATTTTTGTCCTAAAGTTTCAAATTGATCCTCTTGTTTTTTTAGTTTCAATTTGGTTCCGATTTTTAAAAAATTGATGCAATCTGATCTTGTTTGTTAAATTTCTTGAAGCGAATAAATGATTTTTCTTTTACCAAAATTGACACTATGATTATATCAATTACATCAATAAAGCAAATCATCATTATTAACAACTTCAATCTTGATGAAAATTGCTTGATCAGTTTCAAGAAATTTAACGAAAAGGACCACATTGCATCAATTTTTCAAAAATCATTATCAAATTGAAACTTAAAAAGACTAAAGAACCAATTTGATACTTTTAGACAAAAACCGAGACTAAAAAAGTAATTAAACCTAACAAAAATAAAATGATAAAATTATATTGAAATAAAATAGAATTGGTATAAATTAATTTCAAATAAATTGTGGATGAGTGATTAGTTTAAATAATAATAATAATAATAATAAATGTGAGTTATTATTTAAAATAAGAAAATTAAAATTGAAAACTATATTAAACCATAACGGATTTTGTATAAATTAAGTTGAAATAAAATGTTACTTAAATAAATTAAGTAATAATTTGAAACGATGAAAATATTTTAAATTGAGACCTGGTTGTTTAAAACCAAAATGACAATGTGCGAAAGAGATTATTATTCCTATAATTTAACATAGGCTGACATAGTTTATATTTATTCTTTTCGCTCACTAAGCTTGTGTTTTGATTGAGAATGAATTTGAGAGAAAAATTGAGTTATTTGAAAAGGTGAGAAATGAGTTTAGTTGAGATGAAAATTTACATGAGTTGGTGTGTTTGATAGATTAAAAAAATATTTTAATCGACAAAAGTTAGAGATTACTTTTGCCTTGATTATTACTATTTATTATTATTATTTATACTATTATTACTATTTTATAGTTCTATTATGACTATATCAATAATTAGAGTTAAATATGTTTTTAGTTCATTGATTTTCGGTAAATATTAGAATTAGTCCTTCTTCAAAATTTTTGTCCAATTCAATCCCTCAACTTTAGATATGTGTGAATTTAGTTCTTTTAGCCAAATGTTATTAAATTTATCTGATGTTTCAAATGGATTTCAAAATAGCTTATTAGTTAACATTGAATTTAACATGTGTGTTAAATAATGTAAGCATCTTAAATGTTATCATGAAACACGTTTAAGACTTTAAATAAACTTAACAAAAATTGATTAAAAAGTCTAAATCCACATATTTATAAGGTTGGAAGACTAAATTGGGCTAAAGTTTCAAAGATGAACTAATTACAATTTTTACTGAAAATTGAAAAACCAAAACATATTTAACCCTAATAATTATAATGATTATTTTATTATATTATACTATTTTATTAATTTTTTTAATATTCACTCTTATAATGAAAATTAAACTTATTCAAGTATAAACAATTATGGAAGGAGAAAATATCATTGAAACATATTTTCTTGCAAATCTTTGCAATTTTGCAAAAGAAATTTAACCTTCAAATATTTGCTTTGTTTTTCGTTTGTAAATACCTTTTTATTTATTGTTTTTATATCTCTTCAATTTATCGCCTGTCAATTCATCGCTTGTATCGTCTTTGCAATCTCGCATCGTCTTGAGACAAACACAACATTAAAAATCCAGAAAAAATCAATTATTCAAATGTGTCTGTCTAAATCACTACAAATCAGATTATCTAAACCTTTGACACCTCATTTATTTTCTTCTTTTTTACGTCACTCTATATAAACATAACGTTATTGATATAATATTGTTTTTATCCCACTATGAAAACAATAAAACACATGACAAAACGCTTGAAGCTCATATTTCAAAACAAATATATACCAAAAGAACAAGAATCATTTTTTTTTAAAAAACTTTTTCTTCTTTACAGCGAAGAAAAAACAACATAGTTTGCATGTTAGAGTATAATTAATTCTAATCAAATATATAATCAATTGTGTGCAAGTTATATATTTGAATATAATTAATTATATCTGAATAAATATAATAAAATAATTATTTTAAAATAATAATATAATAAATAATTTAAATTTAGTATCTTATAAAATAACTTATTTTAATGTTTGATAAATAATTTTATAAGAAAAAAAATCAAAATCCATTAAATAAATTTTAAATTAATTTATCATATATTTTTTAATTTATATGTAATATATAATAATTAAATATTTTCAAATATATTGTATTAATATACCAAAATGAACAATTAAAATAAAATTTAAAATAATTAATAAGATGAATTTAATATATATATATATATATATATATATATATATATATATATATATTAGTGAGATACATTTATTTGATAATTTATTTTATTGATTTTATTATGAAATATAATTTTTATTTATTAAATTTACATAATGATTTTGTATTTTAATTCAAATTTAAATTTAATTTACATTTCACAATTTTGTTTTTTACATAAAATTATTTTATAAATGTATTAATACAGAACTAAAATTATTCTATCACATAGTTAAATCTATGTCAAACTTTTCTCTCATTTTTTTATTCTGTTCTTTTTACTCCAAACAATTTCACTTTTCACCTTCTTTGTTTCATTTTCACAGTCAAACTTTGTATTTTTTTCAGAAGAAGACTTTATAAAACTTTGCTCAATTGGTGTTCAATTAAGTGAGAAAGAATAGGATCGAGGTTGTGACCATTTATAATTGATTGATAAGGAAGCATATACTGCAACCGAAATCAGAGCACCAATTGCAAGAATTAACCAAAGGGTTAATGATCCGTGAAATGAAGTAGCGTAGAAAATATAACACGTGTAAGCTTTTTTTGGGTTCTTCAAAATAAGTTAAAAAGTAATCTTTACTTCTAAAGGGACGTTTCAAGGAAAGAAATAGACAAGGTGCTGGCAGTGTGCAGAGCACCCACTGTTATGCTCCTTTTACTCCAAACTTCTTTCCTCGTCTATAACGCTATTCACTTCAAAGTTAAATTTTGTATTAAAATTTGTATTAGTAATTAATCATCTATTATTATTTTTTTATCATATGCTTATAAAACTATTTTTTAATTTATTTAAATTATTGTATTAACAATCTTGTAAATTACACATAGCTATGATGTGCTATGCAAGTGAAATTAATTTTTCAAAAATGCTTGCATGTGCATCCTTTCAAAGTAAATTATTTTATAGACATGAAAATGAACTAAATAAGTAGTTCTTTTATAATTATGAATTTGATTATAAAAGAGAACATAGAAAAATTGGTTATGTATTATTAAACATAAATGCTAGACCATCATTCTATTTTTTTCAAAAGAAATTAATTTCACATGCTAATAAGTTTACCAAATATGAAAAATGCCAATGACGTGGTTAAAGAAAAAGAAAAAACAAAGAAAGTAATAAATAAGATGAATCATGTATACAATAACAAATATAGAAAAGAACAAATATACGAGTTAGATAAATAAATGCATTAAATATCAAAATAGTGTATGGTGAAAATTAAAAGAAAATTATCTCACTACAAGAATGCATATGCACTCTTTGTAAAGAAAACAAATACAAAAGTAATAAATATAATGAATAGAAAAGAAAAAATAAACAGAAAATCTAAGAATTAAAAACATCAACTATTGGTTCAAATAGAACAAATGTTGAGTTTGAGACTATATTTACCAAAGACTCAATTTGATTCCTTAAATTTGACAGTTTATGCCTCAAATTTATTCCTATGTATTGCTACAGGTTGAGTTGCTCAAGGTACTTTGAAGTTTTAATTATAGATAATTAAGGTGGAGAAATTAATTTTGAATAGTATTAAAAGTGATTAAGAATGATATTTTTGGTCCACAGAAAAAATATGTGGCTAAAAATTTGCCAATTATATTGAAACAAAAAGGGTCAAAATCAAGGTATAAGTAACTTAAATGAGAAAGTAAGGACACCTATGACGACCAAAAAGTTTGTTGTTAGACATATGTCTTGGAGTGAGATGAGATGAAAATGTTTTTTTATTTTTTTTTCTTTTCTTTAATTGAGTCCTGAGAAAGAAAATTGCGTTACTAATTATACAACAAAATATGTTTAATAATTTGGAACTTGGAATGACTTATATTATGTATTTGTTTTCTATTTAAAAACGCAAGTTTTGATCGTTTTTTTACGTTATAATTTATAAAAACAGATGTAAAACATGTTGTATTGTATTAGATTTAGTTACACATTAATTATAATTATTAGGAAGACAAAAAGTATATATGTTATATTACATCGGGTTACTTAGACAGCCTTGTTTTTTACCTGCCATCCAAACACGCGTTTTTAATTTTATTTTATTTTTAAACATTTTATCTAAATTTTTTTACATTGAAAAGAAAAATCAGGACAAGTGCAAATTATATATTAGTCACTATGAAAATAAAAAATTACAATTCATACCAACGTATTTTAACTAACATAAAAACGTATTGAGATTATAAGTGATTATATACTATTTATCATTTAGCAATAAAGAATGTGTTGCCTTGAGAAATAAAAATGATTAAAAGGAATATTTTTTTCCAAGTATTTATTATATGGTGTCTCTGTTAATTGAAGTGTTTAATATGGTGATTAAAAAAATCATAAATGTTAAATTTGATTAAAGGATTACTTTGAAAATGAGGATATAAGTGTATTGTTACATTCTAATCTCAATTAGTAAAATCCTCTTTTCATACATCCTAATTAATGTTTTTTCTCTTAAAACAGCTGCTAACATGTTTTGATCAAGGTTGTGAGGGTTGTGCTTTTACTTGTGACTTGAATGTTTAGTTGACCACAATAATTAGTGTTTGTTAAGTGGTAGTTTTACAGCAAAATTTCCCTTTAAAGGAACAAAAGAACAGAAGGAGAGCAGTGAAATAAAATTAGTGGTATGGAAAAGAAAGAAAAAAGTGGTAATATAAAAACTGTGGGAGGAAGTAAGTATTGTGTTGATATTATTGAACAAATTCCAATACACATCTCTCATCATTAAAATGAAGAGTAGCTAAACTTGTGCCTAATTTTTGTTTATAGGAGAAGTGGCGGATCTCATTACACTGCCATAACAGTTTGCATCATCTTCCTACGTTTCTCTCGTTTACCTTCTCTCTCTAAATCTCCTCTCTTTCTCTCTCCTCAATATACACGATTTATCCTCTTTCTAGTGAGATCTGTCTCCTCCATTGCATATACATTTGTCTAAACGTATGCCTCTCTCCGTTTCCTGATACCTTTAAAAGCCCACTTCACCCACCTCATTCACTCACATACCAATTCTCAATCACTCTCTTTGATGAGAATCACAAGCCCCTCTTCTTCTTCTTCTTCCACCCTGCATGAAACCATTCAATTGAAACTCGAGTTCATCTAACCTTTTCCACCCCCACAGTTCTCTCTTTCTCTCTCTTTCTCTTTCTCCATATATATATACATATATAGCTATCGTTCTTTTTTTCTCTCTCTTCCTTCAATGGTACCACCAGAAGGCATGCCACCAACACCGAACGAGCATGAGGTCACTGAGGGCCGCAAAACGACGAGGCCGCCACCGGAGCAAGGTGTGAAGTGCCCGAGATGTGACTCACCAAACACCAAGTTCTGCTACTACAACAACTACAGCCTCACTCAGCCCAGGCACTTCTGCAAGACCTGCAGAAGGTACTGGACCAACGGGGGTGCCTTGCGCAACGTCCCAATAGGAGGGGGTTGCAGGAAGAACAAAAAGGTGAAACCTTCTTCCTCCGCTTCACCCTCCTCCAGACTCTCCTGTGACCCCAAAGACTTCAATTTTCATGGTCTCACAGTTCCACCTTCCGTTGACTTCAACCTGGGAGGGATACCCTTTCCCCCCAGGCTCACTGCTTTCAACACTCAAAACCTCCCAACACCCCCCACTGGGGTCTTCAACCAGTTCTCTTCTTTTGGGGACGTGGCATCGTCTTCCACCACTTCCCTTTCTGCTTTGTCTGCCTTCCAGCTTGACCCCCCTGCTGCTGCTGCTGCTGCTGTTTCAAACCCTCTCTTGGGTCTTGTTCCGCCCAACCCTGACCTCTGGGCTCTACGTAGGTCAGAGAGGGCCTCACTCTCTGATCCTTTGAACAGTGCAATGCAAACCCTGCA
>Ga0214542_1009575_pt1 | contig 14891 bp, 16 predicted proteins | sample CNSS1metaG_FD_160096 | JGI IMG/M metagenome (GOLD analysis project Ga0214542, IMG submission 160096) | Root nodule microbial communities from cowpea collected in UCLA plant growth center, Los Angeles, California, USA - CNSS1 | ecosystem: Host-associated > Plants > Roots > Nodule | place: USA... | reverse complement strand
CAAAAATACATCTCCTAAGCCTTCTATTTATAGTCTAAAATGAGACCAAGGGGTCTCCAAAAAGTGGAGGGAAAAAGGAGTCTAGAAAGTTGAATTTTGGAGCCAAAAAGGAGCATGTGGGAGGTGTGACTTGCCACCTAAGAAAGTCACACTTGTCTTGCCATGGGAAGCTAACTCTCATCCTTGGAGAGCAAGTTTGAGAAGCTTCTAGGCTTTTCTAGAGTAGACACACTACTCTTGGACCATTTGGCCCAATTCCCCTTTTTGGTCCAAAATTACTTCTAAAGCCCAATTTCCTCTAAGGCCCAATACATGGCCCAAAGAAAAATCCTATTCTACAAGGCCCAAAATACAAAGCCCAAAATAAAATCCTAATCTAGTATTTACAAACAAAATGTCCTAGGCTAGGTCTTGACATCTTCCTTGGCCCATGTGAAGTTCATCTTGGGCCTTGCATGCGCATTTAAGGCCCATTCCTCTTGTATTCTCCTAGCCATGGCTCTTGTTGTAGGTCCCTTGGCCCGAGGCTTCTCATCAGGTTTTTTCAAGGTCTCAATTCCCGATCGAGGCAAGAAGTTTATTTTTGATGAAGAGGATCGGCCGAAGTTCCCCCTCTACTAGACACGAATGCCTCCACCCGTCGATCCTTGGGCAGAGGACCGACTGACCCCTTCCAAGCGGGCCGACCTCGCCGTTCTCAAGCTCTCCCTGATAAAATCCCACCGAGACCGCTGATCCAACGTCTCCGCTCCCCAGACCTACCTGGGGCGGTTTATGGTTAGTTGTTCTGATCTTCCCAATCATCTTAGAGGCGCTATTAACTTATCTAAATTTTGTTTACTTGCAGATATCATCGCTCGAACAACGATGTCAAACGCTGAGTTCATGGCCCGGGCGAAGACTCGGCGCAGGGCCGAGGACTCAGCTGACGATGTCGCGGTCCAGTAGAATGTCCAGTGCGGTCCTTCGACGGCTCCCTCTCCTATAACCAATGCGCTGACGGGGGCCTCAGTTGTTGGGACTAGGCCTCGGATATTCATCATCCCCCCATCATTATCGTTCCTGCTACTGCAGGGGACAAGGGGAAGAAGACAAAAGCGGCTGACTCCCCCGCAGGCCGCTTGTCTAAGAAAAGCAAGAGGACCGAAGCTTCAGGGTCGTTGGCCACTGCCTTCCTCAGCAGCGAAGTTCGGCTTGATTAAGAGGTCTCCTTCCACTTGGGCCCTCACATCAAGGAGATGCTGAAAGATGTATCGGAAGAGGAGGCGCTGCGGACGGCCGGGGAACTAAGCCTAAGGTTGTCTGCAATCTGCACCAATTTTCCCCAAGTCGATCGGAGTAGAGTCGAGAGCCTGGAGAAGGAGCTCGCAGCGGCCAAGGTGGAGCTTCAAGAGGTGAAGGCCTCTGCCTCAGACTAGAAGGCCGAGTTTGATCGGCTGAACATCATGAAGTCTGAGCATGCTAAATGCGTTGGTTTACTCAAGGCGGCGGACGACCGTGCGAGGGAGGAGCAGCTGAAGACCAAGGAGGCGACTGACGAACTGCGCAAGCTTCAACGCCGCTTTGATGACTTGTCGTTGGAGCATGCGGCTTCCGTCCGATCGGCTGAGGGTTGGCGGAAGAAGGCGGAGGAGTTCGAGTCTGAGTTGCGTATTGCCGACGAGCAAGTCTATACTCAATATGAGTTAGGCTTCCAGAATGTCGTCGATCAGGCCGTTTATCACTATCGCTGCCCCACCGACCAGTTCGACGTCCACTTGGGGGTGGTCGAGGGTAAGTTGAAGAAGGTCTATGAGAGGCTCGATGAAGTGAACGTCCCCGCTCAGACGTCTGCCCCTCCTACGGCCGATTCCTGACCACTATCTTAGGCTTTTTTATATTTAATTGTATATTTTGACATAACCGATCGAGTTCGATCGGCCTTACGGTCGAACGCGCTCGATCAGTTATTAGGCCATTTTTTGTTGAACAATTATACGTATATGGCAAGCATGTTTTCCTTTTGCTCTATCAGATTTATCTTCGTTTATTGTTGTTGGTGGCGACCAGCCTCGTATGAATGTTCAAGCGATCGGCGTTATCTACCCTTATACTGCTCGCGTTAAATGCTTAAGGCGATTGACCCATTTTGTTTTGGTTACACTTTCGCCAATATGCGGGGCTATCGGCCTTTTTCTTTTTAGCTAATTGTTGGGGCGGTCGGCCCCTTTTGACGTTTAAAATTGTTAGGCGGTCGGCCCATGATTACCTTTATGCTTGATCTTAACTGCTTTTCATTTTCGTTGGTTCGGTGTGCTTGAATCTTAGCTTAATTGTTGCACTTAAGGCCCGAGCGATCAGGCTTTATTCTTATGCATTCAATTTTAACTAGTTTGGATCGTTGGCGTTGTGCCTTGATCGTAGTCGACAGCTCGTGTCACTTATTTTACCCGTGGGGTTAGTTAGATCGCTTGGATCGATGCTGACCGAGCGGGACTTCCTTCTGGAAGTTCGCACCTTGATCGGTTAGGCTTGTGCTCGGCTCCCGTAGGGAGCCCCGTTGGTTAGTTAATTGAAGTTGCTTGAAACGCTCGTTTTATTCATGGTGGTATCAACTGTAATACATTTTCAAATGCGAAGCTTCCATGTGTTTGGTATTTCCTTTTCGCTCAGGTACTCCAGTCGATAGGCTTCGTTCTGTAGGCTTTCGGTCACGCGGAACGGTCTTTCCCAGTTTGGTGCTAGCTTTCCTTGTTCTGATTTCTTGCGCGCTTCATTGGTCTTCCTCCACACCAGGTCTCCTCGGATGAAACTTCTTGGTTTTACTTTGGCATTATACATTTTAGCCACCATCCTCTTGCATGCTTCAGCTCGCACGGCTGCTCTTTCTCATCGCTCGGTCGTCCAGTCCAACTCTTCTCGCATGTGCCCGCAATTTACGTCAAGGTTTTGCATTTTCCGTCGGAGAGTCGGTTCTGTAAGACCCGTAGGATTTAATTAATTAATTAAATAATTAATTAATAAATGCGGGTGGGGAAATGATTATGACATTAAATTATGGTTGGTATGACGTGGAAAAGTGCTAGTTCATGTGGTTGAGAGTACTTTGGTTGTGTGAGGGGACTTGGGTTCGAGTCCTATGTATGCTAACTTTTGGTGTTATTGTTTTATTATTTAAATCTATGTAATCATGTTCTGGTATAATATGATAATTGAATTATGATTGTTAGCATGAAATATGAGTTGGTTAAATGGCTTGATATTGATTTGGCAATTGCATGGTTATGGGTTCAAGTCTTGGGAAACTTAAATTAAACTTTATTTTTCTTTTGCTAATGTTAATTTTGGATGGAATTGGAAGGGGTAAAGGAAACCTAACTGGAATCAGCAGCTAAGGTGGCTGTAACCACAATTCATAATGAGAAATGAATGGCCATTAAAAGATAATAAGGTGCATTTTCATTTTTGATTCTTGGGTTAGCCTAAAGCATTAGTTTAAAAGGCAAAAGTGAAGGTTTAGGCAAGGTTTTACAAGGCTGAACATAGACCTAGAAAACAGAGACGAAAAGTGAGTGTGAGAGGACTGGCGAGAGTGAATTTTGAGACTGAGTTGAGGAGAATCAAGAGTGGCCATTGGTGACCAAAGGAGGAGCTTGAGAATTTCTAGTGTAGCAAAGGAAATCAGGTTAGGGGAGCTGGACTCTGCTCTTCTTGCTTCAAATAATATTATGATGTGATGTATGGTAATTTGGGTGCCTATATGCTGTTAAAATCTCGAAATTCTGCGTTTATGGGAAATTTCCAGAAACCGCTTGGCGGGTGATGAACCACTGCTAGGCGACTCATCTATTTTGTGCTGTTTTGGGGTTCTGGGAAGGGAATCGCCTGGCGGCACACTCTCGGCTGCTAGGCGACGCTTGGGATTTACACTAGTTTCTGGGCTTGCTGATGAAGTGCCTGGCGGGACTGGTTGAACCGCCAGGCAGCACGGGGCAATCTGTCTTGTTTTTGGTTTTCTGGAATTCTTGCTTAAATCTGATCGATGGGAAAGCTATTCGTGGTCATTAATAGATGAATTCGATTTGTGTGATGTGTATTTTTACACATTAGTAGGTATAAGTGAATGAAACAGTGATTAAATATCAAGGGGAGGAAAGCGGGGTACAATTAGGGTGTAATTATTACGATTCTTTCTTGGTACAGTGGTATTGAGATTGGAGGGCTATAATTATTGGATTGGTTATGCCAAAATGGGAGAGATTGTATTGAGATAGGTGATAGGGAGTGAACGGGAAGGTTATCAGGGGCGAAAGAAATCAGAATTGTTCCCAGGTCTGATACACCGCTTGGCAGGAGACAAGTTACCGCCAGGCGGCAGCATTACAGCAAGGGCAGGCTGGAGTTCTTGGTGGGACTGGTTCGGACTGAATGTGGGGTAATTCGTGCAGTGGGTGTAATAGTCTTGGGCGTGAAGAAATTTGGAGACGAGATGAATTGGATAATTAGAAGAGTGGAGACTTAAGTATGGTTAATGAGATGGGGTGAATTATAGGGTGGATAGTGAGAAGAGAACTCTGACAAATAAGTTTTAGGGTTGAAATATACTTGTAGTGGGGTGAGTGCTCTTTGGTCAGATTGGGTACCAAAATAGGGGGGATGTTTTGTGAGCTTAATGGAAGAATTAATCATACTATGCTCAGACTATGGAATAAAATGTATATGGGTGATAATTGGTTGTTGGGGGATTGCTAAATAATCTTAATTATTGTAACTCACAGGCAAGATAGGATGAGAGGGCTCATACTGATATAAACCAATCTTGGTGTTGTCATATTCAACAAAAACGAGTGTTTCGGATAGTACAAATACATGTATGGAGACTAACAGTGGAGTGGAGTGTAGATAAATCAGCACCTGACGAGGTTCTGTTATGGCGCCTGGCGACGGGGTCCAACCCGGCAGGCGATAGCAGTAGTACAGGGGATCTGTATAGCGGGAGGCGCCTGGCGGTGAGAGGTATTCCGCCAGGCGGTAATGAGAACAGCAGTAGGATCTGGAACGGTAGCGCCTAGCGGTGGGGACTAACCTGCCAGGCGGTAGCAGCTAAGTCTGCATGATTTGAGGCGCTTTGCGCCTGGCGGTACGCGACACCCGCTAGGCGGTCTGGAAGTTGGCAGCGCCTGGCGGCACGTGTCCCCTGCCGGGCGAATTGCACTGTTGCAACTTGGAATTGTGATTTCGCATAGGTGATCTACGAGGCGTCTAGTGTAGCTTTAAAGGTGGGATTGCTGGTGTTCCTTGAGTTGTGGCTCGGAACATATCCATTGAGTTATGGCTTGGGATAGGGGTTAAGCATGTGGTATTCCTTGAGTTGTGGCTCGGAATAGCATCTCTTGAGTTGTGGCTCAGGATGGCGGATGAACACGAGGAACACTTGAGTTGTGGCTTGGGTTGGCGAGTGTTGCCGATGTGACTGTGCTGGTTGTGGCCAGTACGGATGGGTCCAGATAGATTGCCCTCCTCAGTTGTTGCGGACGAGTTTGGTAGTCTTGGGACGATACGAACTATGTTCGTATATGGGAACTCTACCTGACGTTACGGTGTATGATCCGTAGCATGGTTTCCCGCACGTGCTCTATCAGTTGTGGCCGATAGGTATGGCAGCAAGTCACCTTGAAGTAATCATTAGACGATGTAGAACACGAATGATATGATTGGGGGTCAGATGGTAGGAATAAAAGTATAGAACAATGTGGGATGTTAAGTTATGTACTGTGATGTGTGTGTATGTAGATCTATATGTCTGTAACATTATATATGATTTATCTGCTAAGCTCACCCTATCTGCGTGTGTTTGGCGATGATCGTGTACGCAGTACATGGGAGCAGATGTTGTTGATGTAGGTGGCTCAGGTGAAGCTTAGTCGCGGAGAGGGGTTCAACTTGGGGAACTCTTATGTTTTCTTTATAGCTTTTGGAAACAGTTGTAAACCCTGATGGGTGATTTTATAACATTGTTCTTTTCGTTTTTAGAACGTATAGTTATGAACTTTATTTGCTCATTTAATAAATTTTAAATTTTCCCGCGTTTTGGGAAAATGAGGTATTATTAAATGTACTGTTATTTGATTATTTCTTTTATTTTATTTAAAAATCTGTAATATCCTAACGGGATGTTACAGGTTCTCCTACTTCCACTGGCAGCATAGCATCCGTTCTGTATGTCAGGTTGAAGGGGGATACTCAAGTCGTCCCATGCGGGGTTCATCCACCTATGCTCCCTTAGCTTCTCCTAGTCTTTTCTTCAGCTCGGCCACTATGACCTTGTTCATAGCTTCGGCTTGGCCATTGGTTTGAGGATGCTCGACTGAGCTAGTTAGGTGGCGTATCCCTACCTGCTTATAGAAGTCCCTCAGCTTTTTATCGATGAACTGTCAGCCGTTGTCGGTGATGATGGTATGGGGCAGGCCAAAACGGCAGACGATGTTCTGCCAAACGAACGAATGGACCTGCCGAGCGGTGATGTTGGCCAGGGCCTCTGCTTTGACCCACTTGGGGAAGTAATCCACGGCGACTACTATGAACTTTTTTTGCGCTCTGCCGATGGGGAATGGCCTGACGATGTCCATACCCCATTGTGCGAACGGCTAGGGGGTCGTTAGGCTGTGCAGCTCGGTAGGGGCTCTCCTGACGTCGTTCCTGTGCGCCTGACAACCCTCACATTTTCGTATCATCACTTCACAGTCCTGCTCCATGGTTGGCCAGTAGTACCCTGCCCGGAGTATCCGAGCCTTCATCGTTCTTCGGCCGGTATGCATCCCACAAACGCCATTGTGGACCTCATTCATGACGTAGCCTGCTTTGTCCTCCGACAGGCATTTGAGGAGCGGCGCGGTGAACCCTCGCTTGTCTAAGTCTTCTCCGATTATGACGATTCGGAGCACCCGGCGCCGCTCGATCGGCTTCATATCTTCCCCGGCGACGCTTCTCCTCAGGAGCTCCCGCACTTCGCTTCTCCAGTCCGTCGGTCAGTCAATGGTTGAGCATTCTCCCGCTGAGGATTTCATCAAGGTTTGCCTGATGATGGTCTTGAGCTGACCCTTCTCTTTCCCTTCCGCCAGTTTGGATAGCCTATCAGCTCTGGCATTCTCCACCCGAGGTATATGATGAACGGTTACTTCGTCGAACTCTTTCATAGCCTCTATCACCTTGTGGTAATATTGTAGCAGTAGACCGTCCTTCACCTGGTATTCCCCTTGCACCTGCCCGACCACTAGCCGTGAGTTGGTATTGCATCTTAGTCTTCGTGCCCCCAGGTCCTTCGCTAGTCTGAGACCCGCGATCAGCGCTTCGTATTTCACCTGATTGTTCGATGCCTTGAACTTGAACTGCAAGGAGTGATCTACCGTGAAGTCGCCTGGTCCTTCGATGACTATCCCCGCTCCTGCGTTGCGCTTATCTGACGAGTCATCGACAAGAACACCCACGTCTGTTCTGGAGGGGAGGCCGGCCCGTGGAGTTCTGCCGCAAAATCTGCGAAGTGCTGCCCCTTGATGGATCCCCTCGGCTCGTACTTGAGACCAAACTCGGATAGCTCTACCGACCAGGCAATCATCCTCCCAGCCAGGTCGGGCTTCCTGAGTATCTTGGCTATGGGATGATCGATTCGGACGATTACTTGATGGCTCTGGAAGTATTGGTGTAATCGACACGCGGCTGTCAATAGCGCCAGGGCTATCTTTTCTACTAGCTGGTACTTGGTCTCTACGCTCTGCAATACCCAGCTGATGAAGTATACGGGTCGCTGCTCCAGATTTTCCTGTACCAGAGCTGCGTTGATCATGTCATCCGTGACAGACAGGTATAACTGCAAAGGTAGTTCCTCTACCGGTCGGCTCATTATCAGGGGGCTACTGATCATCACCTTTATCTGCTGAAACGCCTCTTCACACCGGTCGTCCCACTTGTCGGCGATCTTCTTCTTCATGATCTTGGGGATCGGCTTGAACCTCTCTGTTAACTTGGGCAGAAAGCGTGCAAGAGACGTCAGACGACCGACCAACCGTTGGATCTCCTTGAGGTTTTTGGGACTCCTCATCTCAGCAATGGCTATGCACTTGTCAGGATTAGCTTCTATTCCTCAGTCTATTCCTCGGGCGGTTAGCATAAAGCCTAGGAATTTACCGGCCGGTACTCCAAACACGCATTTCTCCAGATTAAGACGCATGTTGTACTTGCGTACTTGGTGGAAGACCGCCTTGAGGTCGCGAACATGATCCTCAACTGTCTGCAATTTTACAACCATGTCCTCCACGTACACCTCCATGGTCCGACCAATTTGCTCTCTGAAGATGCGATCCATCAGACGTTGGTACGTCGCCTTAGCGTTTTTGAGGCCGAACGGCACGACCTCATAACAGTAGTTAGCCCGGTCGATGATGAACGTCATCTTGGGTCTGTCTGGACCGTACATAGGGATTTGATTGTACCCTGAGTACGCGTCCAGAAAGCTCAAGAAATTATGCCCAGACGCTCCGTCGACCCGTCGATCGATGCTGGGTAAGGGGTATGCGTCCTTCAGGCACACTTTATTGAGGTCCGTGAAGTCTGTGCACATTCTCCACTTCCCGCTCGCCTTCTTCACCATCACCACGTTCGCCAGCCACGTGGTGTACTTTATCTCCTTCATGAATCCCGCTCCCACTAGTTTTTTCACTTCCTCTTCGACCGCTTGCCTCCGCTCCTCCCCCATCTTCCTCTTCTTCTGCGCAACCGGTCGGGCTTCCTTGAAGATTGCCAGCTTATGAGATATAATGTCAGGGTGGATGCCCGACATGTCGGCTGACGACCAGGCAAAGAGATCTCAGTTCTCGAAGATGACCGCACCCAACAGCTCCTCCTCATCCGACTTCAGAGTGCCACCTATCTTGGTGACTTGGCATTGTTGCATCCCAATCAGGATTTCCTTGGTGTCTCTGCCAGGCTGAATTCGATCCTCCATGTTCGTTCGAGGGTCCAGATCAGTCATGGCGACTTCCGATCGGTGCTGTTTTCTGGGGCGGCTGTAAGGGGCGATCCTTAACCCAGGTGCATAGCACTGCCTCTCGATCTCCTGATCCGCATGCACGGTGCATATCGTCTCCTTGTCCGACGGCAACTTCATGGCCAGGTGTAGGGTGGAGACGATCGCTCTGAAGGCGTTCAAGCAAGGTCTTCCTAGCAAGACATTGTAGGAAGTGTTAGCTTCGACCAAAAGGAATCTAACCCTTACCTCCTGACCGTCCCTCCGCGAGCCGATCCTGGTGCGGAGGTCCAGGTAGCCCCTCGTGTCTACCTGATCGCCCGAGAATCTGACGATCTATTCGTTGTAGGGGACGATCAGGTCTTCGGACAAGTTCATCCTCTAGAACGTTTTCTAGTATAAAATGTTGACAAAGCTTCCTTGGTCTACCAGAACCTTTCCGATCCCACACTCCGCTACTTCGATGGAGATGACCATTGGGTCATCATGATCGGGGTCGGGAGCTTTGAAGTCCTCATCGGTGAAGGTGATGGGGGGCATCGATCGCACCTTCTTCTCCACTAGGTGGACTGACTTAAGCGCCCGAACATGTCTCTTTCGAGCAGACGAGCTCGATCCTCCTCCAGCGAATCCTCCTGAAATAGTATTGATGTAACCCCTTAAGGGTTTGTCTTTGCTTCGACTACAACTCCTCATTGGGCTTTGATGTGCTCTGGACAAATCCCTCCTTTGCCTATCGAGCTCCCGCTCTCGCCGTTTCTCCCACTTCGTTGGGGCCTGTCTTCGCGCCTGGCTTCTGTTCCTGACCGGGCTTCATTGGGGGTGATCCTGCTGGATATATTTCTTGAGGTGCCCTTGGCGAATCAACTTCTCAATCTTATCGCGGAGCGTATGGAACTCTTCCGTGGTGTGGCCGATTGTCCGATGGTACTGACAGTGCTTGCTGCCATCGGCGTCGGGAGGTGGAGGTTTCTTCCTGGACGCTGAAAATGAGTCGCACTGAAAGCTTCCTGTAAGATCTTCGCCCGTGGAACGGCCAAGGGGGTATACGTGCTAAACTTGGGCTTTTTCTTCTCGTTGGGCCGAGCAAGGGGTTTGCTCGGTCAGGGGTGCTTTTATGTGAAGCTGTATCTTCATTTTCCCTCTTCTTCACCCTAAACTCCTGCATGTCTTCCATCTGGATGAATTTGGCTGCCCGCTCCCTCATCTCCTCCATTATCTTTGGCTTTTTGCGGCTTATCTTATCCGCGAACACGCCCGGCTGCAGTTCGTATGAAAAGTGATGCCGAGCGATTTCATCGCTAAGGTCTTTTATCTTGACCGACATACGATTATACCGATCGAGATAACTCCTCAGCGACTCTCCATCCTCCTGGCGGATGTTGACTAAGTTATCTACCGTCAGTATGGCCGGCCTTAGGGGGCGAACTACGTGCTGAACCTGGCCTTCAGAGTGGCGAAGGAATCGATGTTGTTGGCCGGCAGCTCGGAGAACCACTCCAACGCCTCTCCCGTCAGGGAAGTTAAGAACACACGACACCAGATCGGGTCACTCACCGCATGGAACATCATCTGGTGGGTGAACACCCGCATGTGATTGTCGGGGTTTGTCGTGCCGTCATACTTTCGAAGGTCAGCATCTTCCACCTCTCGAGCAGGGGGGTTTCCAGTATGAAGTGGGTGAAGGGGAAATTGCCCGAACTCCGATGCTTAAGTCAGTTGATGGACCGATCGGCGGATAATCGTAACAGTTGTAATAAATGCGAATTAAAGATCCTTACCAACCTACCTCTGGGCCCTATTTATAGTTTCCGGTGTGGGCCTATAATTAGGGTTCCTTAAGCACGGCCCAATGATCCCTTAATCGTGATTACTGACTTGTTTAATTTTAATTAATCCAGCTGACTGGTTCAGATTCTGTTTGGCCGATCGACCGATGGTCGCTTGGCTAGGTGGGTTATCTCACGTAAATTTAACAACCTTAAGTGATATATTTAATCTAAATGGCCGATTTGTAGGGCCGATGGGCCGATAGTCCTTTGTAGGTTTGTGATCTGCTCGTGGGACCGATGGACCGATGGTCCTTTATAAGGTACTACGCGATTAACCTAGGGGCCGATTGACCGATGAACCTCTATAAAGTAACGCGCGATTTGTTTGTGGGGCCAATGGACCGATGGTCTTTTGCAGGTTTGTGACTTACCCGTGAGACCGATAGACCGATGGTCTTCTCTCATACGCTAGCCTTCCCAATCTTGTTCGATAGATCGGTGGGTCAGGCAATGCCGACGGTCCGATGGGCCATACAGTACAATTATATATCTTTATCTACTAGCGCAAGATTTTTGTTGTTGAAAGGGAAATTTTTCTTCGTGGTAAAAAGGAGATTGTTAGACTATAACTCTTTTCATTATATATCTTTATATTCTTTGTGTGGTTTCTCTAGGTGTATGATATTCATCAAAAGCTCTCACATGTAGTGTTGGGGATCAAGTTTGGTAGAGATGCTTGACAAGGAAGTTGTCATCCATGCTGTTTTGAAGGAAGTTGTGGATTTAGTACTGAACAGACCAACTCATACCTCTGTTTCTTTCTTCTTTATTCACAAAATTGCTTGAACTTTGTGAACTATTTATCATTGCTTGAACTTTGTGAACTATTATTGATTTTGTAGTCTTTTTAGTAGTTTTTAAAGGAAAAAAATATGGGGTTGATAGGTGTTTTATGGGTTTTGTTTTGTTGTTTCTGGAGTTGGGAGTTTCACGTTTTGTTTTGTTTGGTAAATTTCCACTGTTTTAGTTTAGATTTTTATTGTTTTCAACTTTATTTATTTATTGTTACATTTGGTTGATTAGTTTTTTTAGGAAAACGTGTTACTTGAATAAGTTTTCTAGATTTTGAGGTGTGATTCAAATGGACTTACACCAAAGTAGTAGTTATTGCAAGCGGAATGGGGTTGTATAGGTGATTCTTCAATTATTTTTTCATTACGTGAGTGCTATTGTTTTAAATTTGAATAATTGCTCGTATTTAACTGTATTAGAAATTATCCATATCCAAATAAATTGAAAAATAAAATGATTAGATTGAATTTTAAAATGTTAAATTTTGATTATGTTGGATTGGTCAGGTTAGACCCAAACCCAACCCAACCCGACCACTGCTTAGCCTTATTATTAAAAGTATTTTATGGATGAGTGTGTATTCCTTTCTCTAAGGATTTCATATCTTTTAATCAAATTTTCAAGTGATTAACCCCATTTTGTCCATATCTTTTTGAAACAGACACCTATTACCATTCCAACCTCCATCCAAAGCACTCAAGCCAAACCAAATCCATGATTATACAATATTACAAGGCTTTCTACATCTTGAACTTCAAGAGATAGTTTATTGTAAGCTTTCACGCCCATCCCCAACACGCACCATTAAAGTCTCAGAGAATTTCAAGAGAGTTCTAAAGCCTCCATCGACAATGTTCATAGTATAGTGAGATTCGTGTTAACTTTTTGAAAAATGTACCAATTTATTGCACGTAGTAAATGGATAAAAGTCCAAGTATCAAATACATACATAATTGTTATATAATTATTGAATATAAAGAAAATTGGAGTTGTTCGGAATTTGAAATTAACAATTTCATAAAATAAGTACTTGATTTACATAATGTCATAATCGAGGTCATGACAAGACGAAGAAAGTCAATTTAAAATCAATAAGGTCACCATCCATATCTATGCAACTTAAATATATTAAAAAAAAAACTTTCTAATAAAAATATGGTTTGTAAAAGAATCATGACCTTCCTTCCTTATTTTTGTCCTTCCAACTAGGAGAGTGAAATAGAATAACTCATACTCATGTTCTCTTTTATTGTTAATCCTCCTTAGAAGTTTGATATACTCAATTCTCATCAACCTCATCACTTCTTCCAAACTTTCCACCAAGGGTTCTTCATATGTCATGATATTCCTCTATAATTGGTTCCTCCATATGAGAGAATAATCAACAAATTCAATTTCTAGAAATTTTATCATTTGCTCTTCTTTATACCCATTTAAAGAAAATACATGTTTTAGTTTTAGTTCCCACTCCAGGTAAGCTTTTGGATCACTCTTCCTTTTGAATTTACGGATATTTAACTTGATTGTATCAAATCTAGATTGTCTTTGTTATCACTTGTTCTCTCTTCTTCTCCTTTTATCCCCCCTCTGTTACCATGATTTTCTTATGCTTGCTCCATTTGATTCAACCCGTCATTGATCCCATCACTTCGTTATTTTATTCGTCTTTCCAAATTTTGAGTTAAGGCTTGCATTTGCATTTGTGAAAGCTTAGCAATTGATATTTCAACATAAGAAAAAAAAAATTAGAATTAACATAAGCTTAGGTCTTGTAACACTTTTTTATGTGATTACACTTAATATTCTAATTTCAAACAATAAGTGGTGGAAACATCCTTTAAGCTCTCCAGATGAAGTGCAAGAACACAGAAGAAAACTCAAACTTTTCCTAGGTTTCTAAATTGAAACTTAACAAGTAAGACCCTAACTTCCAAGGAGGCTCCTTTACGGTGAGCTTAAGATCAATACTCTCATTTAAATGATTTTAAAGAACAAGAAGACAAGAAAAATAGCATAGTCAATTCAAGTTCAATTAAAAGTGAAGATTACAAGGGGACAAATGCTCTGTATGTAGATGGGAGAACCTCTTGCACTTAGTGATGTAGAAGATTTAGGACTAAAACATGAAATACTTCAATTGCACTATTTTAGGCACCACTTATCAGGATTAAGTCTCACATCACTCAATACTTACTCTCTTCAAGCCTTTATAAATGGTTTAACTTGTATACATGACGTGCACCAGCATAAAGGTGGGGTGCTACTTGTGTGGATTCTAGGGATGGCAACGGGGCGGGGCGGGGTAGGCATGGGTTTCGCTATCCCATACCCATCCCCGTAAAAAAATTCATCCACATACCCAAATTCAACGGGTATCAAACTTTTGTCTCATCCCCATCCCTACCGGGTAACGGGTATAATCTCATACCCATACCCATTTTCTTACTACTTCAATATTAATTTTAATTAATTTTTAGAAAATAATAAAAAATTATGGTAAATGAAACATAATATTATCAAATATTCAATATTAGAAGGATGGTTGTTTCTTTGATATCAAATACTTTAAAATAAATTATAATTGTTTACATTTTAGATTATAATACCAAATAAAATTTCATGAGAACCAAAATAATTATTAAATTTGCAAATATTAATGAAACATAGTTGATAAAATTTAAAAATATTTTCTAAAACATATAAAAGGAAAACAAATATTCAAATTAAAATATATTTTAAATGTTTGTTTACTTCAAACTTTTAAATTCTAATGAATCTATTTTTTATACACTAATAAAAGTTATAATACATCATTTGATCAAAATGATACAAAGACCAAATATTAATCATAATAATAGTTTAAAATAAATTATAATTGTTTACATTTTAGATTATAATACCAAATAAAATTTCATGACAACAAACACATTTATTAAATTTGCAAACATTGACTTAAGAAGTGGGTACAATCAAATTAGCCACGACCACTCACGGAACCACCACCAAACCCTAATTGCGGAAAGGAAAACTGATTTGGGAAGAGAGAGACTGCTCCGACACGTGGCAGCCTCTAGTTGGGTTGTCAAAAAGTCAAGACTGGTCAACCAGTCAACTCTGAGCAAGGATTTGGTCAACAGTAGTCAAATTATCTATTTTATGCTATATCTGGCAGGTGGTTCCTCTATAGGAACCCTAAATTGGCCTAGGAAGGAAAAGATAGTCTGGCGGCAGTTCACCACCAACCAGACTAATTCTGGAAATTTCCC
>Ga0214542_1009570_pt1 | contig 14901 bp, 8 predicted proteins | sample CNSS1metaG_FD_160096 | JGI IMG/M metagenome (GOLD analysis project Ga0214542, IMG submission 160096) | Root nodule microbial communities from cowpea collected in UCLA plant growth center, Los Angeles, California, USA - CNSS1 | ecosystem: Host-associated > Plants > Roots > Nodule | place: USA... | reverse complement strand
AAATTCGGACTCACCTTAATGATGTAAGTTTACATGAGGGGGAGAAATAGAATATGTAATGAACAATATTGTATTAAAGAATACAGAATGTTGTACTCTTTTTCCTTCACTAGGTTTTTTATCCCAAAGGGTTTTTTCTAGTAAGGTTTTAACGAGGCACATTCTTTATCAATGGACACTCAAGGGGGAGTGTTATGAATTAATGATTGTAATGAACAATATTGTAAGTTTACATGAGTGTTATGAATTAATGATTGTAATGAACAATATTGTTATGAATATGTAAGTTTACATGAGGGGGAGAAATAGAATATGTAATGAACAATATTGTATTAAAGAATACAGAATGTTGTACTATTTTTCCTTCACTAGGTTTTTTATCCCAAAGGGTTTTTCCTAGTAAGGTTTGAACGAGGCACATTATTTATCAATGGACACTCAAGGGGGAGTGTTATGAATTAATGATTGTACTTTGATATGATTCATTACTCTTTATGGTAAATATTTGTATTAACTAAGTTGATTTGTTTCTCTATTATCTATTATTCTCTCTATTATTCATTTTATTTCATAACAATAAAAATATATGAAGAGAATTTTTTTTTCATATTTAATAATATCAATTCTATCCTTTATAATATAATTATTTATTAAATTTTATAAAATTAACAATTATTTTTATCTATTTTCTATAAAATAATTTATTTATTTTTATCAATAATTAATTTTTCTATTTATTTTATTTTTAATAAATATAAATTATTTTATATATTAATTTTATAACATTACACTATTTTTACATACTAACATATTATAATTCATATTTAAATACGCGCTTTAATGTTAATTTCATATGCGCATAATAATTATTTGTACAGATACTACAATCAACCCAAATATTAAGACACTAAGTTTCTTCGTGTACAACAAAAGATAAAGTAAGTTTTTGATTAGACATTTATATGTAATGGGCTTCAATGATAAATCTCATAAAAATAATGTTTTAAAAATCCTCTTTTTAAATACAACTGCTTCAATATAAAAATTAAAATTGAGTATTTAAAAACCCTCAATATAATGCTATAACATAAAATTTACAAAATATGTCATTAATTAATATATTTATAATATTCTTGGTGAAAATACTTAACATTAAAATTTTCTCATTCTAACATGTATAAACTAATACCAGTAAACTACATAGTTTGTATACCAGATGACTTAATCAAGATCATATTCGTCAACAATAAACCACTCATTTTCCTTCTACCTTGTGCAAAATAAATTGAAAATTTGAACAAAATAATCTAAAAAGATAACCACCATTCCCAAAATGTTGAATCTAAAACACCATCAAATTCTCACTACCAGCTCCAAAACTACCCAAAAAACAAAACCAACTCGAAAACCAAGTTTTCAAATTCTCAGAAACAATATCTTCGCAACAAAATAAAACTATAAGAATCAACTTGCAAACTCATTTAACTCTATCTCACTTACGAGAGTCTAAAGAGCCAGTAATCAAAAAAGCATAAAACAAAAGCAGCAAAAAGTTTATAATCCAATAAATTTACTCAAAATTCTACTGATTAACTTGCAATTAAGAGGAGAATTAGAACAAACTTGATTCCATCATGCTCTACCAAGCAAAGAACAATCAAGTAATAAAACCATTACACAAAACACAAAGTCCATACATTTACAGAACAAAAGCCCACAAGACAAAACCCAACCCAGTAGGCCCAATACCAGAACCCATCAACCTCCGAATCCATAGAGGGTCCTTCCCTGTCTCTTGAGCGCGTAAACAACATCCATGGCCGTCACCGTCTTCCTCCTTGCGTGCTCAGTATACGTCACCGCATCACGAATCACATTCTCCAAGAAAATCTTGAGAACTCCGCGAGTTTCTTCGTAGATCAACCCACTGATTCTCTTCACGCCACCTCTTCTCGCCAACCTGCGAATGGCGGGCTTCGTGATACCCTGGATGTTGTCACGGAGCACCTTGCGATGCCTCTTGGCGCCTCCCTTTCCCAAACCCTTTCCACCCTTTCCACGACCAGACATTGTGTGATTAAGATTTGAATTGGGATTTTGTGAGGAGTTGAGAAATTAGGGATTTCAATTGATGAAATACAGGGGGGAGCGAACGTGGTATTTATTTGGAGCGGGAAGAGTGCGGGTATGAATCTCGAGGTGTTTCTTGCATCGTGGCCTTTCGTGGGTTTTTAATCGACGGCTTGTGTTTGTGATCCGTGGCAAGGTGTATGAGTCTATGTGGAGCGTTGATGGTAATTCTTGGACGGTTGGATTGGCTTTTCGAAAGACGCTGTGGATCGCAAGCTGCTTTACTTTACCATCTTTTAGTAGTGTGGTTAAAAAATATATATATATACATCTAAAATTTAATGATATTATTTTTTTATTAATAAAATATGTTAACTCTTTTTAAACTCTTATAAAATATTTTTCTAACGAAATTTCCACTCACAGTGAAGAATAAAGTTCTAAGAACTTATAAAATCTTCAAATTATTAAAAAATAAGTTTTAAATTATCTTCTATTAAAGAAATTTGACGACCTATATATAGTTACTTACTTAAGATCTTAAATTGAGATCTGACACCAAAGAAAAACCTGAATGCAATGTTGATAAATCTTATTATATCCTACGTGAGACAAAGATATCTACGGAAAAAACTCAAAAATATTTTTTAATTTAGTTTCAAAATTGTTGTTTTTAGTTAATGTTATCATTCCTTATTGCTAACATTTCATCTAGACTAAAACAAACAAAAAAATTAGTATATTTTCTTGATTTAAAAAATAACAAATTTATAAGTATTAGAAGCAAAAATAATAATTGACTAAAAAAATACATATTTACAAATATTTGAAAACTCAAATATTAAGTATTTTTCATTTTTAACTTGTATTTCCTTCTCTGTTTATATTTGTTTCTCTCAAGTTTCATGTATTCTAATTAAGAGAAAGTATAATAGATTTTTTTTTAAACTATACAAGTGAGACTTTTAACCCACTTAACATCATTGTTAGTCTTGTAATAAACGTACCACCAATTAATTAGGAGATGTATGCATTACTAAAATATACGAATGAATTTTATACAAATTTTTAAAAAGGATAAATTTCAATTTTAAAATTTTAAGATTAAAAACATATTTAACCTTAATTTAAATTAATTTAAATTATAATTATTTAAAGAAATCAAATGATTATTATATTAACCGTATTACATCAATTTTATTGAGTATCTACAAGTACACATGGTTGAATCACGCATAATAACTCATTACAATCTAAAATATTAATTAATCTAAATTGGTGAAATTAATTTTCTTTATCAAAATAGTGTTACCCATAACAATTGGACTATCATCTTAAACACCAAGCTTAAGAGTGGTTGTTTATCCAACAAATATGTTTGTACATCTCAAATCACGTTCATTATGTTGGACAAAAATCTTGATATAATTGAATAAGTGTAGTAAGAGATGCAAAGAAAATAAATTAAAACATAAATTATTGAAGACTAATTTGGCAAATGTTGTTATTTTTTTAGTTGTTACATTTATTAGTAATGTTTAATGACAAATTTTTTTTAATCTTTATTATTTTCGTGTAAAAAGCTTTTTTTTCTCATTTATTAGATTTATTTTTCATCTTTTGTAATATGATTTTAGTATAAATGATCATGGATCATTGTATTGTGGATAAATTGTTTGAAAGTCTTCATCTCTAAATGCAATGGACAATGTCCTTCTTCTTGGCGGTGTAGAGACTGCATTAATAATTTGTATTGCTCTAAGATATTTCTTGCAAGCTGACATAGTAATTTCACATCCTAGAAATTCTCCTACAATTGTGTTAATGATAACTCTAAGAGGTGTTTCATGATGCTTTTGGTCTTTGGCTCTCTAAGTAACCCTTCTTCTTAAACTTTCCTTTCTAGTATCTCGGTGCCTAGATGACCGAATGGGTTTGTCATCATCTCGACTTCCTCTGTCATGTTTCCTCGGACAACCTTTCTCTTTGCTCCTTATAAAATAACAAAGGTGATCACCTTGTATTAGTTCTTCAATATTGTCTTTTAGAGCAAAACAATCTTTAGTAGTATGCCCATGATTACGATGACACCTACAATGCTTTGTAGTATCTACATTGTGGGGTGTTGATTATTTTCTTGGAGTTGAGATAAGGTCGGCATTAAAGGCCTCTTCCAAGATTCAAGCCCTGCTAAAATTTAGGAGTGTATAATTATTATAACCTTGGTGTTTCAACTCCTAGAAGCATATGCTCTAATGGTATTACAAAACTTCCTCAACTCCTTCATCTGCATGAACTTAACAACTCTTGTTCTTAATTCATCCATATTCGCCACAGGCTTTTTATACAGGTTGTCCACAATAAGGTTTTGGTTTCAAAGCAATGACGAGATTATGTAATGCCACATATGGGTAGAGATTTTGTATATTCAACGCAATCTTGCCAAAATGCTCCATAAACACTTGTATCGATTCTCCTTTGTCCTACCAGATATTGACCAATGCTAAAGATGTTAAGTGGTAAGGTCTCTTGGGGGCAAACTAAACGCCAAAACGAGTAACTAGAGTCTCAAAACAATCTATGGAATTTGGTAGATGACGGGTAAACCAACTTAAATATGTCAGGAAAACTCGACAAAAATAGCACCATTTTATATGTATAATACAACTTGCATTACAAAGACATCCAAATGCTCATCTGGATCAATGTTGCCATCATAATTTCAGTAAGATTAAAGGTGGCATGAACTTCATATTCCTCAAACAACTCTAGCTTGTAAGTGTCATTGTTCACTCTCTTAAGCACTTTAAAGGGACCATCTCCTCGGGGACTAACTTTGGACTTCCTTTTCTTAGAAAATATATATTTACTTAGATAAAGCCAAACCAATCCCCTTCTTCAAAATTAACTTCCCTCCCTCCTATATTATTCTACCTTGCATACCTCTCAGTTTGTTGTTATATTTGACTTTTAACCCTCTCGTGCATTTTCTTTATAAAATCAGATTTTGCTACCCCTTCTTTGTGAACAAAGTCAAAAGATGAGGGAAGTGATAACAATACCACTAGAGTGAGAGGATTGAAGCCATAAACAGCCTCAAAAGGAAATAGCTTAGTAGTCCTATGAACTACTCTATTGTAAGCAAACTCAAAATAATTTGTTAATTCGTGTGATGTTCCCATCCCTATAAAAGTTTGAATAGTGACTGTGTTTGTTTGTGTTCCTTCCCCTTTGATAGTGTCCTTTTCACCCATTGTTCTCGACCGACGTGAGATGTCGGTGTTCCGAGTTGTTTTCCTAGTTGCCTTCGCATCCTTTGATTTTCCTCCCTCAAATTGTTTAGTTCCTTTTCGTTTTTTCTCTGCATTTCATCCAAATTGTCTTTGTATATATAACAACAACAAAACATTTGGATTTGCAGTATTAGGCTCTCTTGTCACTAGTAGTCGATCGTGCAAAGTCATGTTCCTCGTTCATACCATATATTCCAAGTACACACGATGGTATGTCCTACATCGAGTCTTGAATGATAGGGGTTGGTGTACCTGCAAATATTTTGACGCTCAAGTAAGTAAAAAGTGATATAAGTACCCGATTGTGTGTATATATATCTGAATATGTCCCTACCTGGTAGTAAGTTATGTATATATACTTTACCGTTTAGGCCCTCACCCGATTGAGCTTATCATCTCTATTTTAGAAATGTGGCCCTACTTTGGGAAAGTTTACAAACTACAATAAATATCATATTGTAACATTGTATTGAGGTGTTATCGTTCTGAACAGACTGAGATGATGTTGACTAATCTGATATGATATCTCCTTGTATATGGTGGTTGTAATAATGAACTAGGATGATCCCAACCCTATAAAGTACAAATCTCATGCAAACTTTTTTTAAAATTGTTCATGTTTCTCGATATATTAAGAGTGAATTAAATTATGAGGTACTTTTTTAATAAGTCGCTATATTTTTTGGATATATTGAAAATAAAATAAAAAAATATTCATTATATATTAGTCTTCTCCGAATATTGAGCTCTTGTTATCACCGCTATTATGATCCAATAACTCGTACTTTTTGCAAGATATAATCATTTCAATATCTGAATTTGTCTAATAGTAATATAACAAGAAGTTTGTTACGTAGAAAAGATCACAATTTCTATAAAAGAACAAAACATACCAAACTTGATTATTTTATAATAAATAAAAACTCAAGAATTTTAATTTTACATAATTATAATTATAGAATGCGTATTTCAAACTATCGATTTGTCATTATTTTATAATGGTCATTCTGCTGGAAAACATTCGACCATATTGTAATTTACATACTCTGAACGTGTTTGATACTATTTTTTTTTTTAGAATGTGTAACTCAAATTTATGCAAATGATGTTTATTTAATATAATTATTAAATTTACATTCAAGAATGTATTTCACCATTGTTTTGGAGCACCAGTAACCCAATTATTTATATTCCGTAAGGCGAAATTTATATAGCATTTCCAAAATATATGGAGAATTACAAAATTATATTTTTCTCTATTACATAGGCTTTTGGAGTGCATAGAGAAATGTATGGGGTGCGGGACAGAAATGTAAATTTGAGTCATTTGTGGAAGAGTTCATATAACCGTAGGTGGGAAATCACATGCTTTTTATTTCTTAAAGGATTGATTTTAGTCTTTTTCATCTTTCTGAAGTAACCGCTAAATATTAAATGTTTTTTTAATAGAAAAAACCTATATTGAATGGAAGTATTAAATGTATCCCATGAAAATGCTTAGTTCAGGAATTAAAGTAGTTTACTACATTAAATATTTAGCAAAAATATTGTTCAATTACTTAAACATAAGAAAACGGGATTTGTAGATACGACTTTTTGTTGTGTAATTTCATTTATTTTATAGATTAAAAGATATTTTAAAGTTATTATTATTATTTTACTAAGTAGTTAAATTTGCAATTTATAAAAAATTGAAACAAATAATGCTGTTAGGGTTTCTTGCCCATTAAGAGACAAAGGGGGATTTTTTTTTTTTGAAGTACTAAGAATTGAAATAGAGAAATAATAGTGTTATAAACTACTAGTGTCTATAAATGTGTATGTGCTATAATTTTGTTTGATTAATTGAAAAATTAGACAAACAAACAGAGGCTTAGGGAGTGCAAAGCACCAAAATGGACTCCATGATGAGCAAAATCAGAAAATAAACCTTATTACTTTGTTTTTTTTCTTCTCTTTTTCTAAATTCATTCTCGGAACACAAACTATACATGAATCATTTTAGACTATGTAAATGGTAAGTATCTATTTTACACCTCACAAGTTTGATAGTCAGCACATATAACCATCTCTGTCATTCTTCGGTTATCTCCTTTGGCGTGACTCCTTTGGCATACAAGAAATTGAACTGTACAAGATACAGTAACTTCCAGCACTCTTAGGCAACTGCTATGAGAGTTTGATATACATCTTATCAGCAATTTACAAATTAACAAGAGTTTTGCATTTACTATAAAAAAACTAGAATTCAAAAAATCATTTTGACACACAAAAGAATACTCTGTAAAATACAACATTCATATGGAATTAAAGAGAGAACATATTCACTGAGGGAGGATTTCTTTATTATAAGTGAGCAGAATAAATCTTTAACCATTTAAGTCATGTAGATGATACAAATTAAATGTAGCGTAAAAGGCCACATTTGTTAGTGGTTTAATCTTGACGATTTATGTTAGATCCAATATTTTTTTTCTCAAACAATAAAATACTATTTACTTTATATCCTCCCTATATTCGATTTAGTTTTCGGGACGGACAAGACTACACAGAGGATGTACCAGTGTCCACAGTCCACAAAAGCAACACTAGTATGGCAGGAAAAAGTTCTAAACATATATGCAAGTTGAAAAGCAAATCTACGTATATTTATACTCACCAGGATCGTCAAAATTTACTCTTTCTCCAGTAGAGAATAGGCAGTAGAAAATAGCAGCAAGAAAATAAAGGACCGATGTAAGCAACAGAAATCCTTGGAAGGAACCGACTAGCTCAACAAAAAACCCAGCTCCAACTGTTCCTATTATAGCAGCAAATGTTCCAGCAGTATTTGATATTCCTACAGCAAGAAACCAAGAGGTCTTCATTATAAGAAATCTAATTGTAAATCACACAGATTTTGCACATAATTCACCCTACTTTCTCCATATATATTAAAAGACCACTTCCTAGCATTAAAATTCCTTTGTTAAAAGTCAAAGTCCAATCTATCCAATACCAGGTCTTGCATCCATCCAAGCAACATGAAACTTTCATGAAGTGCATCTACAGTACAGCTTGGCCAATTATAGTTCAATAGATTAAATAAATAGCACAAGAAAATTTCTTCAGTAAATTCCTTTACTAGTTAAATAATACCTTTTACAATACATCACTTATAAAGATAACCCAATACAGGCTCCAAAAGATTTCAAATGTAATTACCGGTAAAAATGTGCTACTAATTTTATTGAAGTACCAAAACATATATTATACATTTACCACAAGATGAAAGCATACCATGCAAAACACCAGAGTACTGTGGTGCAATCTCCTGACAAAGGAAACAAACATTATATTAGAGAGAGAGGACTTCTAACAAAAAAAAGAAAAAGTTTTTACATGACATAAAATAGAAACCTGAAGGTTCACAAGAAAGCCAGAGTGACTGAAAGATTTCAGGCCAAAAGCTAAAGTAAGCCAAGCAGAACCAACTGAGGGGCTTTTTGCTGTCGCCAAGCCAATGAGGCAGAGTCCAGGACCAACAAAACCAATGGTCTGCAGTGAATGTGCACAAAAAGCATTACCATGTAAACTAGTACATAGTGAGAACAACAAAATTCAAACTAGGATATGATTAGAGAAAATTAAGATAACTACAATAAGAAGACAATCAAAGCTTTTTCCCACTAAATGGGGTCAACTACATTAATCAAATGACACCACTGGGCACCATCCAAAACAAAAAACTTAAAAATTAGATGATCATGAATTTCAAATACATTTGATAGGACCCAGCAATAAGAAAGAATAAAAAACTATGAGATTCAGATGAAAAACTGAAATAACAAAGGATAATTCCCCCTTTCTCTCTCCATTCATCAATCGACACCTGTCCTATATGTTCTGCCTCCAACAGCAAGGACAAAATGGTACTTAACTGCATACTTCTCAATGATCTTACGCTTTAAAAGATCCAAAGACAAAAAAACTAAAAATTGAAAGGTTGAAAAATAAGATATTGGAAGAAATTCAGATAGGGTCAGCCTGGAATGATTTATGCATAATGTCCAAATAATCATTCACTGTGATTATTCTGTTTCAATTCCTAAATGGCCACTTGGGTTGGCCTATCTCAAATTCTCCCGAAAATCCAGGAGCAATTTGTAATGAGTCATGACATTAATACAATAGCGAAATATAGTTTTTAACTAAATTAGAAATAGAAAGTTGTTACCGATAATTCACAATTCATCTGCAATCTACAAGAAGGCATAAATGTAAAGTCTATCCTTGTAGAAATGTAATATGTCCTATGTCTCTTCTCTCTTTATAATGTGCAATGCAACGTACCTGCATAATCTTCCGAGTCAAAGTGACACTCGTACCACTTTGTATCATCATATCCGACCACAAACCAGCTAGGTAATTCATGATAGCCATCACAGCCCATGGAACTGCACTAAACCATGCCGCATGCCTGAGATCCACACGGTATACCTACAATGTAAAACCATTTATACATGAGTGTTTGATTTCTAAATATTTTTACTACTCACGAAACTAAATAAGACAAAACTTACTGAGCTGAAGTATATGGGCATCCAGGAAAGAACAATAAAAAAACCCTGTGAATAGGAAAACGTATCAAAAGGGGAAAAAATAAGAATATGCATGAACAATAACAACAATGTTGCATGATGTGGGCTCCTGAGCGACATGATGTGGCTAGGCTGGGAACAGAAGGTTAGGATTGCCACATGGAAATTGCAACAAGATGTGTGATTCGAATTGCAACATGATAAATGACAATTTGCCATCAAACATGACAATTAGCAATTCCAATTAAGAGCACCAGTAACAACTAAACAAATGCTGGAGTAGGAAACATTACCCAACTGTGCATGGCATTTGCAATGATCAGAGACCATGTTGGCAGCTTTGAAAGCAAGCGCCTGAAAGGAGGGACCACTTTAACTTTTTTAGACTTAGATGTCTCCACTGGAAAAGACGTCTGCCTTCTATTCAATATATACTCCAGCTCATATTTTGATATTTGAGGACTCCGGTCAGGAGTGCTAGACGTTGCTGACAACCACACCAACACCCAAAGAAACCCCGACAGTCCAAAAATTACAAAGGGACCAAATATACCACCTTGCGACATGAGAATGGGAGAAAGTGTGAGCCCTATTGCACATCCAAGCTGAAACCCAGCCATTGAGATTCCGACAGCCCTTGATCGTTCTGTTTGTGGAAACCATCTTAAACAAAGAACCAAAACCAATCATTATAAATATTAAGCCTTTCCCAACAAGCTCATGTTAGACATCAAATATCAAGCCTTTCTCACTCCAGCAACTTCATAGTTCACACAATCACGACAAAGAGACAAGCAAAGCCCCTTTCATGTCATGACAAAAGATAAAAACTCGTAAGTCATAACATAACCATAGTATTAGAACATTATAACTACCACCTCAACGAAAATTGTGCAGCCCAAGGCATAAAACGAGCGCTGTATTTGGTTTCAGTTTCACAGTCCCGTACTCAAACTCATGTTTGGTGCGCTGAATTATGCAATTTACACTAATCTTTACTACAAACATGTCTTTTGAGGAAAAAAAAAACTGTCCAAACATTAATCACTTCACTTCAGACACAACATTGACCAAAATCAAGTTTGTAAAGAGTCACCTTACCGTGCAACCATGTTATTCATGGAAGGAAGAGCGACTCCTTCAGCAGCGCCAAGCATAGCACGAACGACTAGGAGAGCCAAGAGAGATGTCTGAGCAGCCCAAGGCGTAAGAAAAGTAGCAAGTGACCACAACGCCACTCCCCAAGCCATTACCACTTTGCCACCGTAGTTATCCACCAACATCCCTCCAACTATAGGAGAAGCAAGATACCCCCACAGAAAAGACGACTACATCACCACAAACCAACCCCACAATAAAATCAGAATAAAGTGTTACTCTGCAAACAAATCACACAAACTCAAAAAATGTCTATCGATTTTAATAGATTTTAATATAGTGGGTGGAATAATAAACCCCACAAACAACCAACTTCACTAAAATATAATCTAAGACATGACTCCGATATCTATGCCAAGGATTATTTACAGTCAGTTGAGAGTCTAAAGACTTGCATGTCCATAAAATTTATAACATCAAGAACCGAAAATAGAAATACATCAGAGTCAATTCTTCAAACAGTTGGTATGCAGAACCTGGACGATTCCGGCGAAGGCGCGGCTCCACCCGTTGGCAAGGGACAATGGCACGATGGCCACGGACATGACGACGCGATCGGCGTTGCAGAGGGCGAGGGCGAGGGCCAGCATGGACACCACTTTGACTCTCTCTGAAGTGATGAACTCTGCGAAACTCGGCTGTGGCTGTTGGCTCTCCTCGGAGCTCGAGCTGAAGTGAGCGTCGTTGGAGGAAACACGAAGACGGGGAAGGGAACGGAGTGAGTGTGAAACTTCGACGAAGTTGAATTCCGTTTTCTTGAAGTAAGGTTTGGGAAAGTGGACCGCCGCCACTCTAGCTCGGCGCGTTTGGGGCAACGAGAAGGGTTTGGCGGCGGAAGCAATGGCGGAGGACAGCGCAGCCATGGCCGCGGACGGTGGAAGGTTTCAGTGTGTAACAGAACTGAGTTGGTTGGTGCGGTGGTTCACAATTACGCTAATGGCCTTCGTTTGATCATTTTTTTAAGTGTCAGTTTGAAGAATATTGAACTACCACTCACTTCACTTAATAGTAAATAAGTATTGAACTCGTTTACCTTTAAAGGGTACAACCGTCCACGTAATAATCCTTACGCAAAGCATTTATCTATCCTAGTTCTCATAAATAACACTATTTTTTATCTCCATTTAATTAATATGTAAATTTAAGTCTTATTAGTTTCGATCATTTTCAACAGTAATAATTAGAACATGTTCATATATATATATAGAGAGAGAGAGTGAGAGAGAGAATTTAGACAAGAAAAACATAAAAAATATGCAAATATGAAATACAAATTATTAACCCTAATATTTATTTAGGTAATATTTTTAATTCGGAAAAATGGATGAAATAAGAAGGTCAAACAAAATAATAGTAGCTGCAGTAATTTATAAAAAGAATAAGAAAAATTTAACTATTTTTGTTGGATTTCATGATATAAATTTTTAGATTTCGTGTTGAAAATTATGTCAGACCCACATTAAACGTCGTGATAATCTCTCTTACGTAGCACTAGAAAATTTTCAACTTAATGATTAGATTAAATATTAGTGTGTGTTGTGGGTTAACAATTATTTGTATTAAATTTGAGGAGTTTTTTTTTTATGTCTTATTTGATATAGTTAAGTTGTGAATATTTAAGATTAATATATGTAGTATTGAATTTAAAGAACCAAACACAGTATAATCAAATATTATACACAATAAGACTATGTAAAGTTTATATTACATAAAATTATAATGTGTAAAATTAATTTAAATTCCGTTGTAGTGAAGAACACCAATTCCTAATATAATTAGGAACACATTTACCATTTTTAGTAAAAGAATCTATTCAATTGTTGTCTAAATCCAACTCAGTTAATTTTTTTTATTACACCTTAATTCCTTCTCCGACAAATACAAAGGGGAGCTTGCCCGTTATATTTTGTTTGGCACCGAAACAGAAACAAAAACTATGTAAAAGAAAATAGGTTTCTAGTTTTTCTTTTATAAAAGTGATTAATATAAGGGAGAATGAGAGAGTGGAGCATGTTCCTTTCTTTTTTTAAGTTATTTCTTAATCACACTTGAACTATTTTTTTTTTCAATGTATTTTCTGTAAAGTTTTTGTAAGGCCCCCATTTTATTTCTGCCATAAAGTTGGTGGGCTGCCCTTGTAAGTGGGCCTAAGGCTGGCCCAACGTATAGAGTCCTTAGGTCTGCTCTAATTCCACACTCATTTTCACTATTGCAGAAACTCAACAGCCGTCACCTTCTCCTTCCGCACTAGAGCTCTGCTAGGGTTCCTCCCCAAGTCTCTCAAGCTAGCTCTGAATCAGTTTCTACTCCGAATCATCGGAGTTCCCTTTTTGCTTTCCCTTGTATTTTCGTAGTTAGGGTTTGGTACTAATATGCCCTGGTTCCGTGTACCTTCTGTTTTCAGCTCCTTAGTGCGTTCTAGAGCTGCTGTGCTCCTTGGTTACGCGTCGAACGTCCTGTACGAACCCATTTCCAGGTACGGGAAGTTAGGGTTCCAGTTTTTGATGTTGTTTTGGTCGTTCTTGAGTTAGTTATTGCTTTTATGAATGAATGCTTCAATTTGATGTGTGAGGATGCCTTGTATGCTTGGTTGGTTCGAAAAACATGGCTGTTGCAGGTGAAACAGTGGCGAGACCTGTTAATCTCGCCCAAGCGAGCCAGTCTCGCCTAGGCGAGACAATCAGGGATTCGCCTAGGCGAGACAATCAGGGATTCGCCCAAACTCCTTTTACGCGAGAGGTCGCCCAGGCGACCCGCTCAAAATTTTGAGCGAGCATGCCACTCGCCCAGGCGAGAGGGGTCTCGCCCAAGCGAGATCCCGCGTTGCTCATGCCCCTGATCTTGTGCCCTCGCCTAGGCGGAGGGGGAACTCGCCTGAGCGAGACTGTCTCGCCTGAGCGGGGTGCTGGGCGAGACAGTGCTGTGTTTGGATGTCTATTGGTTCCTGAATGATCTGTTTTGGTTGGGTATGATTGTATGATGAGTGATATGTATATAATGGAGCATGAAGTATATTTGGCATGATTCATGAATTGTAGATGATGGGTTGGTATGAGAATTTGCATGTGAATCAAATGAGACGGATAATATTAAAGTGGCATGATAACATGATGAGTTGGATCTTATTTACATGGATAAACTATAAGGTGTTGGAATGAGTGGGGCCTGGATCACGAAAGGCATTGGCTTCAAAGGTTGGTACGAGTGATGTATATCTATGCGTGGTAATTATTATTTTGGTTATGTGAATGAGGTCGATCTGTGTCAGTGCATAATTCCTTGGAGTCTCTAGGTGAGACTTTCAGGGTTGCGCTTCAGTGGTCGGGACGTAATTCCATGGCCCCTGTTAGTGGGTGTCCATGGTGGTGCCCCATCTGTATAACTAGGTAAGGATTCAAGGTAAGGACTGCATCCTGACACTCTAAGGGGCCAGTTAGTCTCACTTAGAGCGGACTGACTCCTGTGGTGAGAGTAGCAGGAGGCCTGAAATTCATTAAGGGCTAACCTTGTGGTGAGGGAGATTTGATTCATCGTAACACTTGTAACACATAGCTCGGAGATGAGCAGCTTAGGGTCGAGCAGAGATATCCACCACAAGTGCAAGCATTCGCTGAATTCAACTAAGTTATACGTATCCGGATGAGTCGAGTCGAGTCGTAGTGTATTGAATGAAGAGTCATGACATGCTTGGTTGCTATATGGATATGGGATGATGATAATGTATTTGACTGTATGATGAATATGTGTTGGCTCTAGCTTACCCGTTTTGTTGCATGGTTGTATTGTATGTGGTTGTTCTT
>Ga0214542_1009568_pt1 | contig 14904 bp, 10 predicted proteins | sample CNSS1metaG_FD_160096 | JGI IMG/M metagenome (GOLD analysis project Ga0214542, IMG submission 160096) | Root nodule microbial communities from cowpea collected in UCLA plant growth center, Los Angeles, California, USA - CNSS1 | ecosystem: Host-associated > Plants > Roots > Nodule | place: USA... | reverse complement strand
TCATCGAATCAAATGTTGAAGTATTCGTGAATGGTTGTTGTTGTGATTAGATTAACGATAATTTTTTAATGTTGATGAATTATGGTCATTCAACTTTGTTATATGACAATATAGTTTTGTACTTCATCAATTATAAATATTGAACTTTGTTATATTACAATATAATTGTTTATAATAAATGGTTTTTGAAATTTTGTTTACAATATATAATTCATGATAATTATTATAAATAATCCCGTGCATTGCACGGGTAAAAAACTAGTAAAAGTAAAATGTGTGTATAACTATAATAATAATAATAATATTAATTTTTAGGTTTTATTATTTTACTAATTATAGTAACTATTTTTTTGCATTGAAATAATTGTTCAAATGTAAAAATAAATGAAGAATAAAACAAATAAAAAGGGCAAATAGTTGAAAAAATATTTTTACATAGTAAGTAAAAGTAAAATGTGTACCTAACTATAATAATAATAAAAATAATAAAAGTAATAACAACTATTATAAAATTATAGTTTTTATTAATAATAATAATAATAATATTACTATTAATAGTAATACAATTATAATAATAATCGTAATATAATAATAGAAATAATTATAGTTAATAATAATGAGAATAATACTTTTAGTTAATAGTAATAATGATCATTAATTATAGTTGATAATAGTAACGATAATAATAATTATTATAATTATAGTTAGAATTGATAATAATAATAATAATAATAATAAAAATAAAAATAATAAAAATAATAATAATAATAATAATAATAATAATAATAATAATAATAATAATAATAATAATAATAATAATAATAATAATAATAATAATAATAATAATAATAATAATAATAATAATAATTAAAATTGATAATAATAATAATACTAATAATAATAATAATAATAATAATAATAATAATAATAACTGTAATTAAAATTGATAATAATAATAATATAAAACAAAACAACTATAGTATATGATAATAATAATAATAACAATTATATTTATAATAATAATAAATAATAATGGATGATAAAAATAATATAAACAATAATATTAATTATGGTGATTAATAATATATTATTTTTGAAATGTCAACTTTTTAAATTATGTATGATAGTATTTATATTAATCTTTAAAAATATATAAAGAGATACCTTTTTTTTATCCACGTTTCGTTATTTCAGTTATACCCTTAATTATTTTTAAAATTAACTATTTTATAAATAATTTATTTTTAACCGTTATTCTACAAACTTTTTTGTCTTTAACAGTTTTTAAAAAAAAACAATTTGCATACATATCTTATTTTTCTAATTTTACATTTAAGAACTATTTTAAAAATTAATTATATATTCTTAATTGATTTTAACTCAAATTTTTATAAAAATTAAAAAATATAAATACACATGCGCAATAACATATGTATTTTTGCTAATAATATAATAATTATAGTTCTTAATTATAATTCTTAATAATGATAATAATAATAATAATAATAATAATTGTTAATAATAATAATAATAATATTAGTAATAATAATAGTTATAACAATTTTTTTTACTTCCTTTCTCTTATCAATAATATATAATAATAAAATTAATATATTACATATTAATATTTACTAATAATAGTCTTAACTTTATTACAAATAACCGTCTTAACTTTATTACAAATAATGTTAATAATACTAATGATAATAATTATTATTATTATAATAATAATTATTATTATTATTGTTATAATAATACTAATATTGGTTATAGTGTTACTACTATTACTACAAATAATATTTATAATAATATTAATAATAGTTACAAATAATAATACTTATAAAAATATTTATAACAATATATAAAGAGAATATCTTCATTTGTGTACACATTTTGTTATTCCAGTTTTACACTTAATTATCTTAAAAATTAATTCTTTTATAAATAGCTTATTTTTAATCATTATTCTAAAAAAAAATTATCTTTAACTGTTATTTTAAAAACTTTTTTGCGTACATATCTTATTTTTCTAATTTTACATTTAACAACTATTTTAAAAATTAATTATATATTCTTAATTGATCTTAACTCAAATTTTTATAAAGCTAATAGATTAACTTGTGCCTACGCACATATAAAATATATATATATATATATATATATATATATATATATATATATATATATATATATATATATATAAAGTTAATAAAGTAGTGAAAATATTATGTAATGAAATATCATGAAAATTAGGTTATATTATTGTAAATGTTGTTATTAAAATAATGAAGTGGTAAATCTAAGTGAGGCAATAATAATTTTATTTTTAAATATAATAAATAAAATTTATATAACAATATAGTGCAGTTAATTAATTTTATGAAATAATTATAACAGTCTATAACCCGTGTATGTACGCATTTTTTTTTATTTCAAATCTTTTTAGAATAATATTATATTTTTTATTATATTTATTTAACCACTAAAAATATTAATACAAATTAAAAAATTTAAAAGATTAAAAGTCTATTTAACAAAATTATTTAGTATAACAATGTTTTTTATAATTAAAAAAAACTTATAATAATAAAACCACCATGAATAGTAATAATAATAATAATGATACCAATAATAAATAATTGTTATGAATTAATGATTGTCCATTGATTTGATACATATTATATGATTGATACTCATATGATTCATTACTCTTTATGTAAATAATTGTATTAACTACGTTGATTTGTTGTTTCCTATATGGAGTACATGTTGTATCTATAAATAGAACTCTTCCTATCAATAATAATAGACAAATGAGTTGCTCCCTATTCTCTATTCTCTATTGTTTCTTCTTTATTATCTATTATTTGCTCTATGTTATTCACTTCATTTCATAACACGTTATCAGCACGATGCTCCAACCAATTGAGAACTAGTGGAAGCTTTTTTCTCTTTAACGATAGTGTTCTGCGTGTCTCAATCCAAACTCTTTCTAAATCCTTTCTCAATTTATAATTTTACCTTATATTCTTCCTCTTGTGATAAGAATTGGTTGACTTTATCAAATTTCATCTCCGTTTTTATTTTTTTTATTTTTATTATGACGGTGATTATTATTATTATTATTTTGATTATTATTATTATTATTATTATTATTATTATTATTATTATTATTATTTTATGTGCTAGTTCTAAACACACAAAACGTTGCAAAATTTGGATTTGTGACCCTTAATATTACAAGGAAGAATTTCTTATATTGGATTTTAAATGTTGAAATACATTTAGATGCAATGGATATTGGGATATCATTAAATAAAGAAATAAAGCATCTAAGCAACTAATTTGCTCATGCAACCAAAATATGGTGAAAAGAGATTTCACAAATATTATGAATTTATTTCATGCCTATATATGGTTGGCCGGACAAAATAATAAAGCTTTTGATGAAAAATCATGAAATCCGCCTAATATGCTCCATTCTCAGAAGTGAATGCAGCAATAAATATTATGAATTTATTTCACGCCTTTGTATGGCTGAACAAAGCAATGAGCTTTTGATAGAAAATCATGAAACCTGTCCAAATTGGTTCTGCTCCATTCCAAAAGTGAATGCAGCAACATTTGATTTATATTTTCATGATCGTGATTGTGATATTGACTATGAACATGGTTATAAAGAAACTTTCAAAGACACATTTTGTCACCAGAAGTGGCACAATAATTTGAAAAAGGGAAAAGAAAAATGTGAAAATATTGACAAAAAGATGAAAGTATATATTATCATTACGGTGGTAAAGGCCATTTGAGTTGTACTTATTGTACACCAAAGCATCTTACAAATAATGAGAAGAACATAGAAACACACTTTGCTTATGAACATGGTGATTCTGATTATGGCCATATGGATGTTACTCATCTCGATATTATTATTTTCTTTGCTAAAGCAAATGGAAGCATTAATCACCTCATTGATTATGAGTGTTAAAAAAAACTCTCATATTGATATTTACGTTTATATGAAAAACAAATGTTTGCATTAGTACCAAAAGATATGTGTCTTATTGATAGTGCAACAACTTATACAATTCTCAAGAGTAATAATTTTTTCTCTTGTTTGATAATGTGAGACATCAATGTTAGTATTATTTATATTACTAGAAATATATTTGAAGACTCTAGAAGAGCTATTATACTTCTACCAAGAAGTTGAATAGAAACTTATTAAGTTTCATTAATATTTGTCTAAATGGATATTATATTGAGACAAACAATGAAAAAGATATGAAATATCTTTATATCTCTATGATTGAGTTGAAAAAGAAAGTGTATTGGAGAAATTATCAACATTCTCTTATAGTTTGTACTACAAGTTTATTAGTACAATTAAAATGCATGTCATGGTAAACCAAAAGTTTACAAATCAAAATGATTGTCTTGTTTGACATGATCAATTATTATGATGCAAAAATAAAAAAGGGTTGGAAAACTCATGTGGACACGTTTGAAGCGTGGTAGACCTATTAGTTTCAAAGATAAAAACTCTTGAATGAGAAAGAGAGCTAAAATGCAAGATGACCTAATCGAAAAGGTGGAAATACCAAAAGATTCATTTGACATAATTAATGATTCACTTCCAAAAGAACCTCAGGTACCTGAAATTGTTGAAGATGAGTTCTCAATAAGTTATGTGATGAATCATACAATATGGAACCAAAATGAAGTTAACATTGACGAAAATTTTACTTATAACATAGCGATGAATGCTATGAATGACAATGAGGATCAATAAGCAATGATCATTGAAGATTGTCGGCAAAGAAAATATTGCCCAAAATGAAAATATGCAAAGAAGCATAATTTATTTTCTTTCTAAACGAAAGGTTTTTGGACGTATAGTTCGCATACCTGAAGTTGTAAAACCCGTTGGGTACATATGGATTTTTGTGCAAAAATCAAATTAAGAATGATGAAATTGTTAGATACTGTCGCAACTGGAATCACGATGGTAAGGCAAACCAAAAAAGAAAACGAGTTTAAAAAGAGATTGGAGTCGCCACCATAGTTATTTTGCAAAACTATGGAAAACCATAAAATAAAGAAAGTCTGCGAAAAAACAAATTTTGGATCCGGGAGTCGGTTACGCGTAGGGAAGGTGTTAGCACCCTACGCGCCCGCCCAAGGACGGTACCTTTAATTAAAAATGCAAAGTCGATGTGGTTTTCAAAATGTTAATTTTCCCCCAAAAGAAATAATAAGACAAAAATACTAAAAAGAAACAAAATATTTTTTTAATTTTTTGGACCCGACAAGGATTGACCTTAGTCCTACGTATTCTCATTAAAGATGAGAAATCAGGGTTACGTAGTTCTTTAAAAAAATGTCTTGTTTAAAAATGTTGATTTTTTATATTTTGAAATTTTATATATTTTTGGTGTTTTTTGAATTGTTTGAAAACATGTGTCATACGATGCGAGCGATCGGACAGACACTAAAAGAAAAAGAAAAACTATTTTTTGTACTTTTGAAAATGAGTGTCACACGGTACGGACGACCGGACAGACAGAATAAAGCAAAAAGAACATTTTTCATTTTTTATATTTTTTTTTCTATTTTTTTTGCAATTTTTGATAATTTTCAAATATTTTGTTTTTTCATAAATAAAAAGAAAAGAAAATAAATAAAATAAATAAATAAAATAAATAAATAAAATAAATAAATAAATAAAATAAGTAAATAAAAAAAGAAACAATTTAATTAAAGGATGAAAGTAGAAAACAAAATATGATAGTACATGAGTAATTAGTGAGAGGTATATGAAGTAAATGATGTGTGTTTATTAAGGATGGTGGTAGTAAATTATAGAACAAGCCCACAATAGGAGTAAAATAAAGTGAGTGTGGGAGTTAGTAAACTTAGGGGTGCAGAGAGTATATGGGATAAGCCCAACTGAAATACAAAGAAGGGGTGTAGGGATAAGAAGTGGGGGGTGCACGAAGAAAAGAAAATGAGGAGACATAACATAACATATGGGGGTGGATGAGGTAAAAAGGGGGTACACGTGGTAATAGGGTTCAAGCAACCCCTTTTTATTTTTCAAAAAACCCTAACAGAAGCCAAAGCTTCTTCCCCTCACCATGGCATCTCTTCTTCTCGACACCACCAACACAACCCCAGGCCTGGACGCGCGTCCGCCTTTTAGCCGCCACCAACGACCTCTGCCGGAGGCTTCACCGGCGACGCCGTCACCCTTCACTCCCCTCTCACGCGAAATAGTCCTATGGCCAACCAAGAACCAGCTGCCACGCGATCTCCGTCAGCCAAAGTCGTCGCCGGCCACATCGTTCACCACTGGAGCCGTCACCGTCGACGCCGGAAGCCAACCCTTCTCTCCTTCTCTCTCGCGAGATCGACGCCCGCGCTCGGAGCCGCTGGGGTGCGTCTACTCCTCACTCAGAAGCCAAGAACTGCCATACCCGTGGCCGCTGCATCGCGTCACCGCCGTCGGAGACATCACCGGCGACATCCTGTTCTTGGGGGCGTCGTCGTCGAGAACACTGGAGTGCTCGGCCTTTGCTTTCTCTTCGCATATCGTCTCGAGCAGCCTCTGTATGACACCCAAGGTTGTTGTCGTTAGCACGTCTTCCGTTTAAAGCTCCGAATCGCCGCGGCGAGGGTTTCTACTCCTTTGCTCATCTCTCCGATATGATTGGATATGGATGATTGGGGGGTATATGAGGCTTAAGTGTTTGGCAATGGAATTTGGGTCTCTATTCTTGTGGTTGGGTGTGAAAATGACAATGGAGGAATTTGGTGTTTATGTGTATTTGTGTAGGCGGAACGCGCAGGCGAAGGTGATGATGCCCGTTGGTGATCGTGTGGGATGGGCTGTTTTGGGTGAGTGGAGTGGAGAAAAACCGAGAACGAAAATGGCAGCTACGTGTGCGTGTGTTCCATAAAACATAACTGTTTATGGTGTTCTGTGTGTTTGGATTCTGGTTTGGCATTGTGATGATGGTGAGGGTCGAAGGGTTCAGTCGAGGGTGATAACGGAGGATTCAAACAATGATAATGTAGTAATGTATGCAGATTCAATGAACCAAATAAATGACACGCAAAATTCAATATACACAACTACATTTTATTCATTCTCAAGTACAACACAACAACATCAGTTTCATCTCAAACACTCAAGTATTCGGATGGAAAACTTACCTCTTGCAGTCCCTATTGTCAAACGAAAGTTCCCTGATCAAATGGTTCCCCTCTGTTTCTTACACTCTGTAATGCAATCTATTCCAACCCCTACAGCATATGAATCTCCCCTTTTTATTATGTAACTATTTGCACCTTCCAATCTCGAAAATTGGGATAATGCTGAGAGCAGATGTTGCTTCCTGCTCCTTCAACCATCATGACCATGCCACAAGTCATTTCCAATACAAAACCATGATAGCGTAATAGGCAGGCATGGGTTTGATAACAGAGAGACCTTACGTTACATCTTTCTTTCCCTTTTTCCTTTTCTTTTTTTTTTTACTTTTTTTTTGTTTTTTTTTTGTTTTTTCCCTTTTTTATTAAACTAGAATGAGAAACGTAAAACAAAAATGGAGCTCTAATAATAGAAAGGAAAATAAAATAATAAGCCCAAATAAATAAATAAATAAATAAAACAAAATTAAATTTAAAATAAAAATAATAATAATAATAAAATAAACATAGATATTTTTTTTTTCTCGAACTAAAACATATTTTTCCTTTTTTTTATTAATTATTTATTTATTTATTCTTCTCAATTGAACGTTAATTAATTAATATTTTTTGTTTTTTTATTTTTATCATTGTTATCCGGACGAAATTGGATGTTGACAACTGTCCCTCTTTACTTAGATTTTACTTGATAGTATGAAATTTTAACTTTCATAGGTTATCAAAGTAAAAGATGAGTAAAGATAAAAACACTAATTTCGTTTGGGTTTCAAACGAAAAGAGGAAAAAAACAAATCAAGCATATACAATGACCAATTCAAAGATAAGGGTCGTGATCCAAAGAAGAAAACAAACTCGACCATTCTGAAGGAGAGGATCTTGTTGTGACAAAGAAATCAATGACCATTCCATTGGAGGGGGCCTTGATGCGAAGAAGGAAAATCAATGACCATTCCATCGGAGAGGGCCTTGATGTAAACATAAGAAAATCAATGACCATTCCATCAGAGAGGGCCTTGATGTAAAGAAAGAAAATCAATGACCATTCCATCGGAGAGGGCCTTGATGTAAAGAAAGAAAATCAATGACCATTCCATTGGAGATGGCCTTGATGTAAGCATTAGAAATCAATGACCATTCTATCGGAGAGGGCCTTGATGTAAAGAAAGAAAATCAATGACCATTCCATTGGAGAGGGCCTTGATGTAAGCATTAGAAATCAATGACCATTCCATCGGAGAGGGTCTATATATGAAAGGAGAACCCGAAGTTTGATTTTGATGTGTCAGTAAACACTGCTTGAATGCTTAGCCGGCAAGATTCAATCTGTAGGCAAATGATGTAATGCAGTGAGGATGCATAAATGCATGGATGCATGGATAAAATTTATAGGTGGCTTTATTTTTTTGCCTTTTTACTTATTATTTTTTTTCCACGACACCCTCCAAAAATGAGTATGCTTTTAGTGAATGTACCCGTGATGCCTCGTTGGTATCCACATACTTTTATTCCCTTCTTTTTGTTTATTATTCTCTTTACGAACTCAGCGTGACATTTATTGCTTTAAATTTATGGAGAGAACTAAATGGTGTTTATTGAATGAAAAACAAAGCAGAATACAATAAAATTTGGAAACAATGTCAATATCCCCTAGTAGCACTTCCTATCAAGGAATCATCATGTATAAAATTTTTTTACCGCATCAGAATTGACCGGTAACGGTAACTCCTATCCATCCATCCTTGTGAGAATTAGTGCCCCACCAGAAAATGCTTTCTTCACCACATATGGGCCTTCATAATTTGGAGTCCACTTGCCCCTATGATCCTTTTGTATAGGTAAGATCTTTTTCAAGACTAGCTCGCCTTCATGGAACTCTCTAGGGCACACCCTCTTGTCGAACGCCTTTTTCATTCTTCTTTGGTATAACTGTCCATGACACACTACTGCTAGCCTTTTTTCCTCAATGAGATTAAGTTGGTCAAATCGGGCCTGAACCCATTCTGCATCTTCCAATTGGGTCTCCATTAACACTCGTAGGGATGAGATTTCTACTTCAAAGGGTAGTACTGCCTCCATTCCTTACACCAGAGAAAAAGGTGTTGCCCCAGTTGATGTACGTACCGAGGTGCGATACCCATGCAAAGCAAAGGGAAGCATCTCATGCCAGTCTTTATACGTGACCACCATTTTCTGTACAATTTTCTTGATATTCTTATTAGCAGCCTCGATTGCCCCATTCATCTTTGGACGATAAAGGGAAGAATTATGATACTGAATTTTAAATCATTCACACAATTCGGCCATCATTTGATTGTTCAGATTGGTGGCATTATCAGTGATTATCTTGCTAGGCAACCCGTACCTACAAATTAACTCTCTTTTTATGAATTTAGTCACAACTTTCCTAGTCACACTAGTATAGGAAGCAGCTTCCACCCATTTAGTGAAATAATCAATTGCAACTAGAATGAAGCGATGTCCGTTTGAGGCTTTTGGCTCTATAGCTCCGATGACATCTATCCCCCACATTGAAAACGGCCATGGGGTAGACATTAAGTTTAAAGTAGTGGGTACCGTATTGATATTATCTGCATACTTCTGACATTTCTCGCACTCTCACGTGTGTGCAACAATCATTCTCCATAGTCAACCAAAAGTAACCAGCCCTCAAGATCTTTCTAGTCATCGAGTGTCCATTCATGTGTGTGCCAAAAGTTCCTTCATGAACTTCCTCCAATATTGACTCAGCCTCTTTTGCATCCACGCATCGAAGGAGAACCATATCATGATTTCTCTTGTACAACACATCCCCACTCAGGATAAAATTTGCAGCCAACCTTCTCAGTGTCCTTTTATCATTCTCATATGCTTCTTCAGGGTATTCTCTGGTTTTTATATAGCGTTTAATAGCAAAATACCATGGCTTACCGTCTAACTCTTCTTCGATGAAATGGCAATATGTTGGCCCATCATGGCTCTTCATTTGGATCATCGACATTACCCCATCCTGATTAATCTTGAACATCGATGATAAAGTAGCTAAGGCATATGCCAATTGGTTATCCTCTCGCGGAATATGGTGGAATTCAATGAAATCAAAATACTCCATCAATTCCATGATATAAGTTTTGTAGGGAATCAACTTCTGATCCCTAGTTTCCCATTCTCCCCTTAGTTGATGGATAACCAACGCTGAATCTCCATATACATTCAAAAATTTTGCCTTTGACTCAATTACGGCTTGGATGCCCATAGCGCATGCTTCATATTCAGCGATATTGTTTGTGCAATTAAAACACAACCTTACTGTCATCGGAATGTATTGGTTTTCTAGAGATATTAGTATTGTCCCTATACCATGTCCCATGACGTTAGAAGCCCCGTTGAATAATAACGTCCATTTCTTTATGTTCTCATCTTCTTGGTCATCTTTGAACAAGGCCATGATGTCCTCATTAGGAAATTCGGGTTGCATCGACTGGTAATCGTTAACGGGTTGTTGGGCCAAATATTCAGTCAAAGCACTATCCTTAATGGACTTCTGAGTGACATACACAATGTCGTATTCTGACAATAGCATTTGCCACCGGGCTATCCTTTCAATGAGAGCGGGCTTTTCAAAAATATACTTGATAGGGTCAGTCTTGGATATCAACCAGGTAGAATGACTTAACATGTATTGTCTTAGACGATGGGTAGCCCATGCCAATGCGCAACAAGTTCGCTCTAAAAATGAGTATCGCTATTCACATTCCGTGAACTTCTTGCTCAGGTAGTATATGACATGCTCTCTTTTTCCAGTTTCGTCATGTTGACCCAACACACAACCCATTGACTCATCGAGTACCGTCAAATACATAATGAGTGGCTTCCCCGGTTCGGGTGGGCGTAACACAGGAGGATCTTGTAGATATTGTTTGATTTTATCAAAAGCAGTCTGACAGTCTTCATTCCACTCAACAACCTGGTTTTTACGCAATAGCTTGAATATTGGTTCACAAGTGGCGGTTAACTGGGAGATGAACCTAGCAATGTAGTTCAGTCTGCCCAAGAAACCCCGTACCTCCTTTTCTGTACTGGGAGCAGGCATTTCGATTATCGCACGCATCTTGTCGGGATCGACTTCTATCCCCTTTTGACTGACAACAAAACCCAACAACTTTCCAGATCTCACACCGAATGTGCATTTTGCTGGGTTTAGTTTAAGTTTAAATTTCCTCAATCTCTCAAATAATTTCCTTAGGTTGAGGATGTGTTCTTCTTCTGACTCAGACTTGGCGATCATGTCATCTACATAAACCTCGATTTCTTTGTGCATCATATCATGAAAAAGCGCCATCATGGCCCTTTGATAGGTTGCCCCAACATTCTTAAGTCCGAAAGACATCACCTTATAGCAAAATGTTCCCCACAATGTGATAAACGTGGTCTTCTCCATATCTTCAGGTGCCATCTTAATATGATTATATCACGAGAAGCCATCCATAAATGAAAATAGTGAAAACTTGGCTGTATTATCCACTAATGTATCGATGTGCGGTAATGGGAAGTTGTCTTTTGGACTCGCACGGTTCAAATCTCGATAGTCAACGCACATCCGAACCTTCCCATCTTTCTTGGGCACTGGTACAACATTTGCCACCCATTGAGGGTATTTTGCCACAGCTAAAAATCCAGCATCAAATTGCTTTTGCACTTCTTCTTTAATCTTTAATGACATTTCTGGTTTCATCCTTCTTAGCTTTTGTTTGACTGGAGGACATTCCGGTTTGAGTGGAAGCTTATGTTGTACTATATCAGTATCTAAACCAGGCATATCATTGTACGACCAAGCAAACATATCCTTAAACTCCTTTAGCAACGCACACAATTCTTCTTTCACTTCTTTCTTCATACTCGTGCCAATTTTCACTTCTTTCTTTTCATCCCCCTCGCTCAGGTCAAGCACTTCAACATCTTCCTGATGGGGTTTTATTTCCCTAGATTCTTGTTCCACTAATCTCATTAGTTCGGGGGAGGGTTCCGAATCACCTTCATAATCATCTTCCATGTTATTGACAGGGTGCTCGAAATTAGGGATATCGACATTGTTATTTTCAAAACATTCATTATTATATCTGCATTATTTGAGTTTATAAAAAAAGATAAATAAACAAACAACAGTGAAAAATGCAAACAAAGATAACAAAGGTAGCAAACACAAATTGATTATCACGTTTAGCATAAAGGAAAAGGTGTCATCCCGTTAAGTCATGAATCCTAAAGCTCCGGGTAAAGCAATAGGATAAATTAAAAATATTACATTTTAACCAAATTAAACATCACGGGTAGATCCAAAGTCTCCCAATTGTTGAGTAGTGCATTTGGAGCACAAGGCTGCACAAAGATCGTGCTTTCAGGTTCATCTTCATCTCTGACAACTGCTATTTGACTAGTGTTGATCCATCCCGTGCTGCGGAAGCTATCTTTGATGTCGCAGATGCGAATCTTTCCTAACCCCAATTCTTTTCCTTGGATTCGAGCCACACCGCGCTCTCTCCTTTCTTCCGCCAGCCTCCTCTTATCCTCTCTAGTAGGCTTGTATTCAAGGTTGTATTTATTCTTTTTCTCGGTGACTTCTAAAGGATACATCAATCCTTGCTCGTACTTGCCTAGCCCCTTTCCGTACTCATATCCCTCTTTCAACATGACCTTGGCCGTCATAAGGGAAGTACACGACAAGTGTGGGTTCATTGGAAAGGGCTCCACATAGGCATTACCCACAATTTCCAAAGATTGGAAGACTGTCTCGAGGGCTTCCTCTGCTGCTTCAATATAGCGAGAAGATGAAGGCCCACTTACTAAAATATCTTCCTCCCCTGAAACAATCACTAATTTGTCACCCTTGACATATTTTAACTTTTGGTGCAAGGTTGAAGGTACCACGCCCGCTGAGTGAATCCAAGGACGACCCAACAAGCAGCTGTATGCTGGGAGGATGTCCATCACTTGGAAAGTTATTTGAAAGACACATGGCCCTATTTGGATTGGCAATTCTACCTCTCCCATTACTTCTCTTTTACTCCCATCGAAAGCTCTCACTATCATTGCGCTTGGTTTCATGTGAATACCTTCACACGGTAGCTTTCCCAATGTTGTTTTTGGCATTACATTCAGGGAAGATCCATTGTCGATCAATACACGTGCTATGACATGATCCAAGCATTTTACAGAGACATGGAGGGCCTTGTTGTGTCCCCTCCCTTCAGTAGGTATCTCCTCATCGGTAAACGTGAGGTAATTGTTAGCAGTGATATTGTTAACAATTCCCTTAAAACTGTCCAGAGAAATATTTTGCTCCACATGCACTCCATTGAGTATCTTCATTAACAACTTTCTATGAGAGGTTGAATGCATGAGTAGTTCTAAAAGTGAGATTCGAGCAGGCAGGCGATTCAACTGTTCGACCACTTTATACTCGCTTTGTTGTATGAACTTCAAGAACTCGCAAGCCTCCTCATCAGATACTTCTTTCCCATCATCTTTTCTTAGACCCTCGTCGGTTTGGATGGTTTTCCCTTTCAAGAGTTCCTTAGCCTTTTTGGTATTCGCCGATTCATTATTGCCAACTCCATCTTTCATCAAGTTTGGAGGCGTAAAGATTCGACCACTTCTCGTAATTCCACCGATGCCTGATATATTTTCCACCACTGACTCACCACTGCTAGGTTGACCACCTACCCGTTGTTCCTCACCTAACACGTATGCACCATATTTCCATGGGACAGCTTTCTCACTTTTGTAGGGAAATGGGGAGGGTGTTTGGATAATAATAGATTGTCTTTCTTGAATTGTCGGGGTAGAGGTGGATCTAGTGAAATGAATCACCAATGGCTCTGGCAAAGTCACACCGGGTTCCGCACCATCTTGTGCAAATACTTCATCCTCCATGTGTCCGTGACATACTTGCACAAAGTTTCTGTCTATAAGATTTTGTAGAACATCCTCGAACTCTGTGCATTCATCGATAGAATGTTTAGCACTCGGATGGAATCCACACTTTTTACTCAGGTTATATTCTCCTTTTAACAAACCCAATTTTAATAGTGTCTCAAAAACAAATCGCTTGGAGCTTCGAATTTCATTCACATCCCTCACCAGTCGGTGTTTCTTAACCTCAATGGCATTTGTCGAAGGGTTCCCAAGACCAGAAAGGGGATTAGACTCAACACTAGGTTTGTCTTCATGGAACTTTATCCATCCTGAGTTGATTAAAGCTTCGACCTTGTGTTTAAGGGACACACAATTCTCAATAGAGTGACCAACTCCCCCTCCGTGATAATCACATTTGGCATTTGGATCATAATTCTTGGGGAACAAAGGTTGCATAAGCTTCATCAGACAAATGGCCACCAAACGCTTTTGGAGGAGATGAGGCAACAATTTCGTATATGACATAGGAATAGGAGTGAAAAGAACGAAGTTCCTCTCTTGATTCCTCCTTAGATTAGCGTTTTGTCCCGTGTTTCTGTTGAAATTCGAGTTAGGTTCGATTTTCCAAGCATTATTTGGAGCATGTTGTGGTTGATAAAGATTCGACGGTTGATAAAACCCTTGCTGCTGAGGTCGTGTTTGATGAACAGACACTGCATTGGCCACATAAGGAGGTTGGTTCAAGTGTGGTCGATAATTATGTGTAGGAGCCCGACTTTC
>Ga0214542_1009566_pt1 | contig 14908 bp, 6 predicted proteins | sample CNSS1metaG_FD_160096 | JGI IMG/M metagenome (GOLD analysis project Ga0214542, IMG submission 160096) | Root nodule microbial communities from cowpea collected in UCLA plant growth center, Los Angeles, California, USA - CNSS1 | ecosystem: Host-associated > Plants > Roots > Nodule | place: USA... | reverse complement strand
AAACCATGGCAGAGGGTATTAAACTTCTCAAACTGGAATATCTTGTCAAAGGAAATAGGTTGCAAGAGGTCAACTTCTTTGTAAAACAATGAGGCACTGAGGCTTGGCATCAACAATGTTCTGTTCAACATTCTAGCAGTAAGACAGGCCCTTGCAAATGCAATCTTCTGGTTGTTTAATCCCCACACAATCTGAGGAACCACCAAAAACTTATCTTGTCGTATTCCAAAGTCAAAATTCAACAATGGAGTGCGGATATATACAAGGTTGCTCCATTCAATCCCGTCAAATCCAGGGAAAGATGGAAACAACAGCGCTCTAAGAATCAGAACGGTAACAAGCAAAACCATGCATTTGCTCGTTACTGAATTCATTGTGCAGGTGAAGAACTTCGACAACATTTCCATATAAAATAACGATTCACCCTACCATGCAAAGCCTCACCATTTTTTTCTTTAACATAAAAACTCAGATTACTACATCACTTACAAAATTTATCAACATCGGCGCGGAAAAACCATGCCAACAAATTCGATGGTAAAGATCCAATTCTGAAAGACCCCACAATCTGACTCGACTGATGATACAAAAGGAATAACGAGAAAAGCAACAATTTTTCAGCAGAGGGTTCCCCTCCAACGATGAATATCTACAAAAGAACAAAGAAAAACCACAAGAATCAGCTATGAAATTGTGCTGCTACAAAATCGGATTCTGATTATAATATTGAGCGATACAAATTAGAAATTAAATGCATGTGAAAAAGAGATGAGAGACATGTGAATGTTGGTGAGAAAATCATCACAGGTGATACCTCTTCTGCGCTGCCTGTCTCCAGCTCTATCCAGCCTTTTTGAACACCATTTAATCTATTTAATAACATCAACGTTAATATTAATATTAATATTAATGTCAACTTGGACTGCTTTTTTGTGATGTAGATAAATTTAAAAATATTTAACTTTTTGTTAAACAAATAAGTATTTAAAAATGCACAGTCTATAATATATAATATATATAAAATATTCAGTACTCAGCAGTTCAACGGTTTTAATCTCCATCTTATCTTGTTAAACATATCAATGCTTGCTGAAGACACACACCAAGAAATGCGAAAAGCAAAGGAGACACGAGACGAGACACATCGATAAGTGCATGTCCTGTGAAACCATCGATGAAGAAAAACAAACGACATAACAGCGTCTGTGTTGGTTTTTTCACCTAGTTTTGAATCACGACGAAACGACCGTGTTTTAAGGTTGTGGGGTACAGGAGAAAGCATCCCAGAGAAAAAAAAAAGAAAATGGGGTGTGATGAGAGAGACAAAAGGAAGCAGCTTGAATTGAAGCATTGGGAAGAGAGAAGAAAAGACATGAAAAGTTGGTAGGAAGAGACACAGATACAGAGAAGGGAAAAGGCATAAGATAAGGAACAAAATATTTAAAAAATGAAAAGTAAAAGAAGAAGGTTAAGGTGATAGGGAATGAAGTGGACAACTGAGATTGGATGTTGCAGAGGCTATGTTTGCAGCTTTACACACCCAAAAACCCCTGAAACTTTAAAGTTTCTAACCATACCATTTTTTGTTTTCATTTTCAAATAAATAAAAATAATTCTACGGATGAAGCAATTCAATTTTTTTTAAAGAATTTAAAAATTTGTTTGTAATGAGGTTGGGTCAACTAGACGATCCAAATGGATCGGGCTAGCCTAACGATAAAAGTAGGTGTGTTGACCCGACGACCTAGACGGACTTGATGATCAAATGGAGTGGGCGAACCCGACTACTCAAAGGTCGATCAAGCTGGACAACCCACACGGGCGGGGTGGGCCTAATGACCAATATGTGTCGAGCTGACCCGATGATCCAAACGAATCGGGCTGGCCAGACAACACAAACGGATCGGGCAGGCCTGACGACCAAGACGGGCAAAGCAAGCTCAAAGACAAAGACGGGCCGAACTGACCCACACGAGTTGGGCAGGCCAAACGACCTAGAGGTGTTGGACGGGCCTGACAAATCAAACGTGTCGGGCAGGCCCAACGACCTGTACGGGCCTGCCCAACGACCTGTACGGGCCTGACCTACCCAACAACCTAGATGGATTCGATCGGCCCACTGAACCGACAAGTCTGACCGACTTGACGACCTGGACAGGCCTGACCCAGCCCAGCCTATCTAGATCGTCGGATCGTCCCAACCCAAACCGTTTGGGTTTTCCGGCCATCCCTGTTGCCCAACCTGTCTTGGTTTCCTGGTCGGCTCGACTCATCTGGATTGTTAGGTTGAACCAGCTCGATTAGGTCGTCGGGTCGGCCCGGTTCAGCCCATCTAGGTCATCGAGTCCATTTCTAAATTTATCATGAACTCAAAACATAATTAAGTCTAAAATATATCTTGTTAAAATGAAATTTTATCTCACAAAAAAAATAATCATTTAATCCAAACAAGAAATTGAAATGTATGATATTTTAATTTTTTTATCCAAACAAGTTATTCAAAAAATGAAAAAAAAATAATTACAAACAATTCAAATACAATACATTTCAATTTCCTAATATAATTAAAATGTTTTATCCAAACACATGTAACACTTACCTGACTCCGAAAAAGTTTTATTGTAAGATTGATCAACGATGACATTCCATGTTGGTAACATCAAAAAAATAATATTATTTTAATTCGTGAAAATATGGTATGAATAACATGGATAATTATTTTTATTGTGTGTTTGAAAGTTAAATATGTTTTAATCTAAAAAATATATTTTTTTACGATAGTTAAAATTTTTTTTCGATCATATATCATTTGTGTTTACTCTTTATAAAAATAATTAGGTTTCTAAGTAATTTTCAAAGTATTTGTTTTAGTTTCTATAGTCATTTTTTGTTAAAAAATGCTGATGTTGTTGATGATAATACATTATGTTAAACATGTTGGGACAAAACCAAATTTAACTTGTTACCAATCATTAAAACAATAGTATGTATTTGTACGAATCAAAGAAAAAGAAACATACCAAGAGAAAATAATAATGGTTAATTACGTTTTTAGTCCTTAAACTTTGATTTAAAATTGGAATTCATCCATGTCTGAAACTTCGATACATTTTGGTCGCTTAATTTTAGAAATGACTGAATATAGTCTTTTTAACCTAATTATGTTAACTTTTTTTTAAGTGTCGAACGCTTTTTATGTTACTATTGAAGTTATTTTACACTATTTGACACCTTATTGGTTCAATATCTACTGAAAAATGCGTTTATCACCTAAAAAAAAGTTAACATAATTGAGTTAAAAGGATTATATTCATTAATTGTTAAAGTTTATGATCAAAATATATTATTAAAGTTTTGGAATAAGACAAATTCTCATTTTAAATTAAAATTAGGGACTAAAAATATACTTATAATTTATTTATGTACATGAAAATAAAAAGTATTTCGGTGTGAAATTTTTACAGGAAAATATCAAATTGATTAACGTTCTCGCTTTTCAATAAAAGCATTAATGATCTTACTCTTAATTTATCCCAAAATTAATTATAGTGAACAGAAAAGAACGCATTTATGTACATTTATTTCAGTAAAGTTGTTTCAAAAAAGTCCACTTTTCTCGTACTTCTTCCGATTATCAAAAAATAAATACTCAAGACAGAAATAATCTTAAAGACTCTAATTATTTTTATTGTGTGTTTGAAAGTTGAATATGTTTTGCAATATTATAGTCATAATATATATATATATATATATATATATATATATATATATATATATATATATATATATATTATTTCCATATATTTTTTCACTCTTCTTATATTGAACCATTTTTGGATGAGAAATGTATTTAATTTAAGTTTTATGTTAAATAAGTAAAAAAGTTGAGTAATATATAGAGAAAAAATTTACAAATTTATTATTTTAATATTGAAAACATTTCCAGATTTTTTATATAATTTGAATTCATATTTTCTTAATTGTATATAAATTTTTAAATTTTTAAGATTTTTAAAATAAGAAAATAAAATTAGGCTAAGAATGAATGAGTGAAGTAGGTCAACATTCCACCAATTTGGGTTTTTCATTCTATATTTGATTTGGGCATCTGTGATTGCTCTTGTTAATTTGAGTTGGCTTCAATTTTTCTTTTATTCACAATTATTTCGCTTGCATTTGGTTTGTTGCGAAATATGGTAAAGAAAAAAAAAATACTCAGAAACTGTTTCTCAAACAAGAAACAAATATTTAGTTGAAGAAGTATATGTGAAAGATAGGACTGAAACGTAGGTAATGAAAAATCTTAATTTTTTGGATAGCAACGGATATCGAGGGATAAAATTCATAGATCAATAATTTGATCAGAAGAATTATGTAAAGTAATTTGACTTTATATTCTAATAAAATAAGATAATAAGTTCTCCTTTTATAACATATCTTTTATATATGTTATATATTTTATATCTCATATTTTTATAATTTTTAAAAATTTTAAATATTTATAATATTTCATACTCTAATTATATTATATAATTCCTCATATTTCATATGTAATATAATTTTTAAAATTTGATAAATTCGTATCTCAATTATATTTATATTAAACTTTTAAGAATAAAGTGTGAATTTAAGTGAATATTTATTACGTATATAATTGATATTTTAATATCCAGTTCATAAATAAATGGTTGTTGGTATATTATCTGCTGATATTTCTTATCTTAAAATATTAAAATTAAAATGTATATTTAATTTAATATTTTTTAATTTAATTTTAAAAATTTATAAAATATTTTGATTTTAAATATGGAGATATCAATGTCCGTCCCGGATTAAAATATAAAACCCAATGATAAGTGCGAGAGTGAGAGACGAGTCCAGATTTTCTATTGATTTTTTTGTGTTGTCCTCTTTGCTGAACATTAAAAATACATTGTATTAATATTTAAAATATTTTTTCAATATAGTTATATTTTAAAATGTCAAAATTAATAATAATCAATATATTATAAATACACAAAACAAATCCAGTAAAAATTCCAAATTCTTGAGATACCTACCACTAAAATGAATTCTAACGATTATGATTTATTGGTTTTAAAATGAGTGGATAGAATTCTCTAGAAAACTTCACCCGAGATGACTAATCAAAGGTGTGATGGAACAATCCAAGGTAATGTAAACTTAAAAAATCCTTAATACAATAGACTTATTATATCTGTTTTTATTAACACTTTTATTACATAATTTAATTTATATTTTTATTAAATATCTTAATTAAATATTTTATTATTAACAAGTTATGAAATAATAAATAAAGAACGGTGTCAAATTGTATTTTTCCACTATTCAATTCATATTTTAAATTAATTATGACTATTTTAACATATATTGGATTAATAGAATATTTTAACATATTTACAAAATTTAAAAATGGTCTTTAATCTTAATATTAAAAATAAAGTATATGTTTTAAACTGTAAGTTATATTGATAAAATTAATTTTAGTTTACAATTATAGTAATTTTAAGAAATATTTTGCAATATGTATTTTAAAAATAATATTATTTTCATTTTTATGTTTTGAATTATTATCATTTTAAAAAATAAACCCACTCATAAGTTTACGGATTAGTTTGACTAAGCTCATTTAATCCACTATCTATGTAATCTCAACCAAAATATCAATTTGAATTAAGTTGCAATATTTTGGCGAGACTCAATCGTTTAAAGACCAATTTGACCTGATCAATTTAATGAAAATACTAGTCTTGGACATTTAAAAATAATATGATTAACTCTATGGATATATACATACAAGGGTTTAATTTAATCATTCACAATATTATTAATATATGTGATCAGATCTCTACACAAACAAATCACATGAGCATGATAACAAAATTACACAGGTAATGCCACAAGAACACATTGCTCGAGCATTCCCATCATAAAAAAATAAAATAAAGAAAAAGAACTTATAAACATTACAAGAGTATTTTGTTTGGACTGGCTTCTAGGATTTCTATTTATAAAATGAACATTACATATCATCTAAAGTATTCAAACTATAATTATCATATTCTTCTGTATTTTGGATATTTTCCATGACAAGGTTTGATTAGATGGTACAAATATGCCTTGCGAATAAAAATAAAAAAGTATAATAGAAAAAAGAAGAAAAAGATGATTTGAAGACAGAGTTTATAGATTCGCGCAAAAACTTCACTATTTGAGCGGAAAAGGCGGAATATGCAATACATGTATAAACAGAGAGAAGGTATAAACTTTTTGCACAAGTTGTGGAGGAGTGGACATGAAGTCCTTTAGATAAAGAACATTATGTTTTGTAGGTCAGCATGCAGCGTGTAAAATCCCTGTTCAAATGAAGTGGTTCGTGAAAGTGAGGAAGCATCTTTTGCTTGCTTTGGAGATTGCATCCCAATCCTTGCTTCATGGTATAATCGTCCTCTATAAGCAGCAAGGTCAGCATAATAAACAGGAGGAACTAAAGAAACAGGTTTAGTGCACTTGGCAAAGGTGAAGCACATCTCGTATATGAGCTTCTGTAATTCATCAGATGTAAACTTGTGCTCGTCCCATAAAACATGGTAATGAGTAGGTTTGCTTGTACCTAGGTTTCCATAGTAACTACAAAGGTAGAAGTCAAACTCAAAAGGGTGAATAACTTTTGTGTCCACAACTGTTCCTGGTAAAATATTGCCACTAGAAGATCCATCCCTCCATCCCTCTGGAAAAAATCGAGTTTGATGTCGTTTTTGTGCCACAATAAGAGTGATTGTTGGAAAGTAGTTTACTCTTTGAAATGCTCTCTTCAAATCGAGAAGTTCTTCGTTAAGAACCATGTCAAACTGGTACTCACTCACCCCGTCACGGAAAATAACAATTCTTTCAGGCCTGACTCTGTTCATACTCCTATAGCATGAAACAAGCTCGAGGCAAACATCCCCAAAGCTCAGTATTTTCTCACTTCGATTGTATTGTGGGCATACACGTGCAGCATAACGATTTGCAGCAGGCCAGTTAACAGTGGCGACCACAGCAGCAATTGATGGACTCCTGGTGTCTTGATAACCAGGATGGTTGACATCAGCCCCTAAAAACATCACATGTCCTTCACCCACAAAGTAAGGGAGTCCATTACTGAGCTCCACGTTGCTGCCTCCGAGTTTGGCATTGATCTTGAGAGCCAGATTAGTATAAAATTTGTCCTCTGCTTCATTAGCACCGTTAGACAAGCAGCATTGTGTTACTATCCCAAGTTTGGTCTCAGAAATCCATTTGAGGTACTTGTAACCAGAACTTTTTTTAGACATTACACACAGAAGAAATTGCAGGTGTACTTGGTTATATTTACAAATGTTGTTAATTTTCTCAAGTAACTCGGATAGTAAATCATAACTCGCGAGTATCTTCATTGAAGATTCTTCATACCAAATGGGCTCCTGCATGTATATACCCAATTTCTTGTATTTGCCTATAAGCTTTTGAATGAAATCCTTGCCTCTTAATTTGTACCTAAATGGCCCAAGACTAGTGAAATCAATAATGCCCCAATGCTCAACTGGTTTACCTTCCACCATTGATCTTCCAGCAAGATTCCAGTGACATTTCTCCAGATCCACTGTTAATTTAATGGTCTTCCCATTTGGATCACCTAACTTTAATTCTGGAGGGCCAAGTACACGTCCTACAATAGTTGTCATAGTTGTGTTGACACTCATTCCAAAATTTTGAGTAAAACCACCCCTGCCAAATGAAAACACATTAGACGTGTCTCCTACAAATTAGAAGATGAAGATAGGGTTTCAATTATATAACCACGGATATATTAACAAAAGCATTACAAGGTAACGAATACAAATATATGCAGGTTTGTAGTCATACATGCAAACTAGAACAATTGCTACACAGCTGAGCATCCTGTTGATAATTTCCTGGTTTGAAATTAACCACTGTCACAATATTTAGAAAATTAACTTCAGATGTATTTCATCTGGAATTTAAAACGTAATTTTCCTAATTTCCTGAGGGGTCTAGCATTAGCAGTGTGATTCATGTCACTTAACTACAAGTAGAACGGTCAATTTTATTGTACTTCAAGGAACACTGTCAAAAAATAATATTCTCTCCTGTCTTTCAAAGAAAGCCAAGCCTCTTCATTTTCCTGGTATTAATAGGTTGAATCAAGTGTAAGTGTTTTCCGCTACCAACTAAGGTTTTCCATCCTAGTATTATGTTTCTTGTTTAAACTACCCAAAGAATTCACCAACTTCCACGTTGGCAGTTAGTACCACCAGAGCATATGGACCAAACTTGTTGAGGGTCTTGCACATAGCACCTGGTAGATATTCCATGCTTGGTTGACATGTTTTTCACACAAAGTATGAAGTTAAGGGGATCATTTTCACCTTTTAAAACCCTATGCCTAATCTGCTCTGAATTGTAGAAACAAGTACATGTGACCTAAATCCATCATTGACATCACATGTAACTGTACTGTAACTAAGAATCCAGGAATTTAATAATGCAAGTTCCACATGGCATACACATAAAGAAGAAATGCAATTGGAATAACATTCCCTTACCTGCAAGGTCCATCACTAGACTGCACCATCTTATGTATTGCACACTCCCTCTCGTTTGGGTGAGCTAGTGACATTGTTTTCAATGTATTTGCAGAAATACTACCCAGACGCTCTTTGGGATATCTTTGGCCCTCAACTAGAACACAGAACTCCATGGGTACATAGTTCTTCTTGTCTTTCCCTAAATCTAAACAAGGAATATCTTTGTACATAATTTCCTTGCCATATTTGTCTTTAAAAAAGGTAAGAAGACTAACATCCATTGGGCGATTCCATCCACCGGTATTGTCAATGGGAAAAGTGACATACCTTGTAATCATAGGAGTTAATCTTGAAATAATGTATTTCCGATTGCTTTTACGATGAGTCACGCTGACTTTCAATCCAACAAGTGCGTCCTCAACACATTTCCTAAATTTTTCGAATTCATCCAATTTAAAGTTATCAATACACTCATGCAAGAAATCCAAGACTGGCATTCCCTTCCGAAAAGCCAAAACTGAGTAGTCTACACATAAGGACAGACCCTGAGATGTAGGCTTTAAACTATGCTGAAATCCCCCAACAGCAATTATTCCATGGTGAAGATCCTTCATTACTACAGGAGGATTTGTGGGATAATAGCGTCCTCCTACGGAAACAGTTCGTCTAGCAGGATTCTCTTTCACCACCACATCCATACCTTGTAAAATATCCCTAGGATTGGAGAGGTTATGCCCACTAAGATAGTCCATTAACTTGCAAAGTCTGAGTTTATTAACAAGAGTTAATGTAACAATATACGAAATAATCTTTTCGTCCTCCCCATCAGTGATCTCCACAGTAAAGGTCTCTTCTGGTAACTGTACTGCACTATAAATATTTTTTGCACCGTCATGTGCAGTCATCTCCAAGGGCAACCTCTCAGGATCGTCAGAAAACAGTTTCTCTCGGATCATGGATAGATCAGACTTTGATAATTTCTGAGGCTGACCAAATTTTGAAGAAACCTTAGGCTTGACACCAATACTATAATGCATTATGGTACGCTCTGGATCAAACTTAACAGGGAAGTGATTGACACGGAGTCTGCTAGTTAGAATTGCTATCGTGCCACCATTATCAGGTCTCTGAATAGGTGATATTTTATCCTTTTTATCATGAGTACAAGTTGATGTAGGTAACTGTTTTGATATTTGTAGTTTTTCCAGCTTGGGAACAACAGAATCTGCAAGGAAAACCAATAGCTAAAAGACAACTCAACAGAATAATCAAACAATTTCTAAACACAACATCAACATATGTTATAATTATTACTTAGTACATATTCTTTTTAATTTTGAATTTTGAATTACTATGATTTGCAACTTCAAAAACTTGTTAGAAATTCTTGAGTTTAAAGGCTAATACGAAAGGACTATAATCTTTCCACGACTTCAATGCTAATTTACTTGGCGTCCACTGTAATGAATGATTATAGGGTAAACACTAACACTCCATGGTCAGACCTGACACGAGAGGAAACTTTCGGCAGTTTCTACAATCCCTATTCGCAGTCTTAAAATACGAACACAGAGAGCAAGTAACGAGCGGAACAGAGCACTTCCTCGAACAATGTATATACCTGTAGCCGGAGCAGCTCGCCAAAGGTCGTTAGGGTCACCGCGTCTTTCAACGCCACTGGAGCTCGACGCACTAGGTTTGCGAACACTGTAATTCTGGTCCCACGGAAATGCCGTTGAACTTGTTCTCGATCGTCTCCATTCAGGTTCCCAAACACTAGTACTCGCACTGGCACCGGCACTGGCACTGACACTGACACTCGCACTCGGCTTCGAGCGCCTCCATTCTGGTTGGAGAAGAATTTTCTCTTCGCCGCCACGGTTGGAAGGTTCGGAAGGAGGAGCACTTGGCCTCCGACGACGCCATTCAGGTTGCAGAATGAGGTCCGACTCGGTTCCACTTGGTCGTCGGCATTCTGGCAGTAGATTCGGTTCCTCAGGCGGTTGCGGTGGCGGTGGCGGAATTCCTCTTGCGGTGTTACCGCTTCGTTGGGCTTGGCTACCGCCAGCACCGGTTTCCATTAGTGGAAGGAGTAAGGGTTAGAGGAAGGACAATAGGTGAATGATTCGAAATGCAGGGAGATTATATAGGAATTCACTCCACTCACCAAAATGCCCTGTCGCTTTTCTTCTTTTTCTAAAACCACAGCATTCCTTCAGAAGGCTTGATTCATATATTTATGATTCAACTATATTATAAAAATATATTTAAATTAATATTATTAGCAAAAACACCTCTATTTTAATTTTTATTGTATTAAAAAAATACATAAATTTATTATTTTTATGAGTAACTAATAAAAAAATTGAAAATTAATATAATTTAATATGTATCCATATATAATCTTATTTTTATCCATATATAAAAAATACAACACTTTTCTAGTAGAAAAACTCTTATTTGTATAGTATGCTATGGACCGTAAAGGTAACTTCCTCTGCATAATATTTTGGCTTGGAAGGTAATCATGAATAAGGTGCATACAAAAATAAATATTAGGAAGAGAGGAGTGCACTCAAGTGATGTTTCTTGTGTATTCCGTGAGCTAGAAGAGGAGACTAATACATATTTATTCCTCACTTGTAATATAACAAAAAAAAAATCTGGAACATGTGTAATAGTTGAGTGGAAGTGAGAACGGTGCATCCTAAGTTATGGAAGATTGTAAGATTGTATGAGTTTCAATTGTAAGATGTAGAATAAATATTTACTTTGGTATAATTAAATGCTTGGGTTTGGATGAAGTATAAAATTGTAACGTTAATCTTTTCTTATTCAGACTGGATCCTTTGTCCAGTCTAGTACATTCATTATTTTACTTAGAAATATAACCAGAATCACAAATAAGAAACTGGATAGGGACCAAGAATGCCTATCAGGAAGCATGAAATGTTAGTCAGGTGTTTTGTCCTTTCTCAAGACAACCTAATCATGTCAGGTTTATTTTGGTGCTTGTTTTGCCTGTGCAGGAAATCAAGGAAGAATTTTGTCTCATGCAATCCTTAACATTTTCAAAGGTAACCTTGAAATACTAACAAGATTAGATGCAAAACAAATGTGCAGCAGTAAAAGGATATGGATGACTGAACAACATATTACTGATTTGTTAGAATATGATGCTTGATTACAAACCCAAACTTTGGACCTGATATAGTTTTGTAATCACTCTATATAAAAGTAATTTGATTGTTAAATAAAGAGATAGTTATAAGAGTACTTTGATTACTAAATAGATAGTTGACTCAATATTTTGTTAAGTTTGATTGTATGATATTTATAATAGATAAATGATTTTTTAATAGAATAGCACAACTAAAAAAATTATGTATTTATATATATATATATATATATATATATATATATATATATATATATATATATATATATATATATTTATATTTTAATTATAAAAAAACGCAGTCCTTTACATTATAATAAATACATGGTCACTAAATTCAACTGATATTTCAATCAAAAGAAATATGAGTTTTATTGGGAGAATGAAATTGTAAAAAAGATCTAAATTAATCTAACGTAACAGTTTAAAAAAAAAAAATCAATTGAAAAGTAAAGCAAAAAAGTACCTTGAAATTGAACCATAACATAACGTGAAGTCATGAATGAAGTTTCTTTAAATGCATGTGATACAATACCTTACTATTTTTTGTGAAAAAGATCGTGATTTCTCACACATAAATTAAGAAAGAATATATGCTAATATATATAGACCGTAAAATAGTGTCGCAGAAACGATAATTAATTATAGAGATGAAATTAGTTGCTATTATCAAGAAAAGATAACAGAGAAAATAATTTAGTCGGTGCAATAATAGAACTTAACATGTACGAGGTAACACATTATAGAAAATCTAAAAAAGAAATGGCACCTTTATTTACTTATGGGGATATTATGTTTTTAGTCATAAAATATGGAATCCATTTTTTTAAGAATAAAATAAAGTTTCATAAACTAAAAAAAAATCCTTCAACGCTAAATTTGAAATTATAATTACTTTTCTAGAACGTTTATTATCTTTAAATTAAATTATTTAAATAATATTGTTTAAAGATATAAAAAACACAAATATTTTCTTTATTTTTAAATTTGAGAAAGTAAAATTATTGAGTACAGATGACAACATAGACCTATTTGGTCTTATAATCCACTTCAATTTTTATCTTTAAAAAGTGAATCCAGTTAGCCTGTCCAGCATAAAAATTCTAAACTAACTTTGTTGATTTGTCCCATATAATGATTGATTCACGTGTTTGTGGATCAGTACACATAAACAAAATGTTAAAGAAAATATTATACAAATAATTTAACAGTAACTTTATTTTAATGTTTTACATCTTTATTGTATTTCATAAGTTTACAATTAATAATAAAATTGAAATAAACTAGATAAACATAAGAAATATTCAAATACTAAAATAAAATAATATACAAAAGTTTTGTTTAACGTAAAAAATTAAAAGAAAAAAAAAATTAAACCCACAACATCTCCCACTTTTTTTTTCTAAATCTCACCATAATATTAAACCTTGTTTTTTCTTTTAATACAAGTTTCTTCGTAACAATGACTACAAACCGATTTTTATTCAAGTGACTAAATTGAAGTGTGAATACGAAGAAACTTTATGCACCGAAAAATTAGGTTTCTCAAATAATATGAGTTGACAAGCTTTGATACCTAAATAAAATCCATATTCACTCAACTTAGGTGCAACCCTTCCTCCTACTCTTTTATGGCTTCCTTTGTTATTAAATTTTGGCTAAGACCAGAAACAAGATTACACTTCCTAAGACTTTTTACATTCAATCTTGAGAGGGAAGTATGGCTCTATCAATGCGTCAAAAAGTGAACTACAAGGAAAAGTTAGCGTGTGAGAACTCATCAAAGTCAAATTCTCAAGACTAGAAAATCCACTAACAAGCTTTTGCATCATAAAGGAACCAAGCACAAAATCTAACAAAATATGAGTCTTCTGTACTAACTAAACCTTGGTAACAGGTTATTTCTAAAGATGGAATTCTCAAGATCATCGTTTGCAGAAGAAAATAAAAGAGGGTCCACTATTTGTTTTTCTTTAATAACTAAAATGGGTCCACTTTGTGATCTCTCTAGTGTACGACAAAAATAGACACCACCAAAGGATACAGTTATAGAACTCTTCTCTCAACCTTTTGCAGTTCTCTCCCACGTGAACCCAATCAATCAACCACCCAATCTATAAACACAAGGTGTAAAGAAACCAAAACTTACCCTTTCCAAGGGACTTCGTTTTTTAACAACCAAAAAGTGTGTCAGACCTGAGAAACCTGTTTCAAAATAGTGAGTTCAATTTACACAAAGAGAAACTTTACCTCAAGTGTGTTCACTACATCAAAATCCTGCTTTCTAAGTTGTCAATCATGGCCACAAGTGAAAATGTTGAGCCAAGAAAAAGGGACTCTTCATCTACTCAAAAGTATGCACAGGAATAATTAATTAAACAAGGCACTGTTAACAAGAGATGTGATTGGTGCCATAGCTGATAGATTGAAGATTTGATTCTGACATGTTTGTAACCCATCTCTTTGGACCATTTGATGTTCCTGGTATGTTGTAAGCATAAGAAGGCCATCTTACATTTTCTCCACACAAGTTGGTGCCATTCATTCTGATCATCTTCTGTGTTCTTTCAAGAACTATAAGACTTGAAAATGTTGAGAAACTGTTCCCCACAAAGGTATCAGCTCTTAGACACACTTCATAGTCGATTGCAGACTGAATTAAATAGGGATACTTCTTGTAAATTCCATCAACACCAAGTTTCTTCTTCTCAAAAGGAACAAACCCTTCTTCCCAATCATCAAGTATGGAAGAATTGTTTAGGAGTTTATCAGCAACAGCAAGATAAACAACCACTGGAGTCTTCAAACCAGCAATGTTCCTGACTCTTTCCACTATCTCTTTCTTGCCACTGCAGATTTGGTTCGTGTTCAATCGCCGCTCTAAATTTTTACAGTGAATCATCCAATCAATTTCTATCCTCATGTGGACAGCAACATATGGAAGGGGCTCAAAATAAGGTCCATCATTGGTGATATTGTTCTGCATTTCCACTGCTTCAGTGTTGCCGGTTATCTTTCCTTCAACAGCTCTAATCCTAGACACAACCCTGTCTACTTCCTTAGCAATCTCTTCTGTCAAATACAAGCACTCAAAAATCCTTGCATAGTCCTTCACAGGCCAATGATCATGCCACAAGAA
>Ga0214542_1009561_pt1 | contig 14920 bp, 7 predicted proteins | sample CNSS1metaG_FD_160096 | JGI IMG/M metagenome (GOLD analysis project Ga0214542, IMG submission 160096) | Root nodule microbial communities from cowpea collected in UCLA plant growth center, Los Angeles, California, USA - CNSS1 | ecosystem: Host-associated > Plants > Roots > Nodule | place: USA... | reverse complement strand
AAAAAAGAGAAAAAAAATAAAAAAAAAAAAGAAATTGACACGTAGTTGACTTTAACCCCGTTTGATCAAACTGACGGTAACAACTAACTTTAATCATTTTTAAGAAAATGAGGATCAAATTTAAAAAAAAAAAAACTTAAAAACTAAATTGATATTACTTAACAAATAAAATAACCAAACGAGTAATTTAACCTAAAATAAATATAAACTAAAACAAAAGTGTCTCTCCGAGTATTAATGTCGGACCTACACCTTCTTGACTTTTGCTGTTTGACCACAAAACATTAGGATCCCTAATAATGCAGCATAGGTCAAATACAGCACTAGTACCACTTACAAAAGTGCATGCTTATTCACAACATTATACTCTTATTTTAATTCTTAATATATTTATAGTTTCACACATAAACCACAATCAATTACCGAATTTCATTTGTGTTCCTTTGTTAAAACATTAGTCCAGTTTCTTCCCCAATTCAAAAGTCTGAACTTAAATCCACTTCAATTTTTTTTTTTTTTTTAACTTTGAATTTGATTATACTATTATGTTTATAATTGTGGAAAAAATGGTTTTTAATGTCAATTCAGAGGTGCTTTTCATGTTTTTTTTTTCTTAAATTTACGTGATTTCTGTCACGTTATAAAAATATTCATTCTTCAACCCATTTTAATAATATACATTAGTACTTTAAGTTAAAAAACATAATTAAATTATTAATATATAAAAAAGTAATATGAAAAAAAGAAGAAAAATATTCCATGGAATAAGAATAAAGTGTCTACACACAAAAACTTTCGAAACTATTATTATTTTTAAGACATACCACTACATGCTGAGGTACTTATATATAATAGAATATGGAAAAGAAAAGTATTCCAAAATACTATTTTTCTTTATTCTAAAACCAAAGTATCTAATAAAAAATAAATTTTAAAAACCCATTAAATACCTAGATTTGAACTATAATGTCTCTCAATTGATATTATTCCATTTATACACATGAATTCGATTATGATTATATATTCAAGAGACATGACGAGTGAACAATATTATTAATACTATTTTTTTCGAAAAGCAAAATAATTAAAAATAATATTTACGGCTTAAAACGTTGGACAAATAAGATGAGATTGAAAGCAATCACTTATTGTTTTTTAATTAGCCAATGTGACCAAGTGATTTTCAAACCACAATCATTAAAGCATGGAAAATCTTTTATTCCAAAAGCTGATAATTTTGCTATCAATTTGCACAAAGTAGGAGACATTTTTTCTCATTCGTGAACACATTATTTTACCCATGAATATCATTAATAAATCAATAAGTTAGCTAAATCTTTTTTAGTACAAGTTCATTTTTTAGTTTTTTCATACATCTACTGAAGGATGTATAAAATTAAAATTTATAATAGCTAACAAAAATCTAAAAATAAAATATTTCAGTGTTATTTTTAAAAAATTAAATATAACACAGTTTAAAAATTCAATAACTTGCATCACAAAACCCCTTTTTCTGTTAGTTTAAGTAGAAACTAACTATCTCAACAGTACATATTTTTTAATGGTACTAATCGATATATATATATATATATATATATATATATATATATATATATATATATATATATATATATATATGTATATATATATATATATATATTTCCATCATGAAGAGTTTTTCTATTGTTCTCTTAAATGTAAGACGATGTAAAAGTCAGATATTGTATGTAACATCTCAATAGAAAATCTTGTATTAATGATATGTTAGAATATATGTTTTTAAATAAAAATATATATAATTAGTGTTTGATGGCTGGTTATTAAAATAGGATGTGTCAACGTTTTTTTTTCTTTTGTATTATGTTTGCTCATTACTACCAAAAGCTGTATCCGAAAAGTAAGCACCAAAATCATGGAGAAACCTTTTTTTTTTTTTTTTATCATTGTGTAAAATAAGTTTAAAATTTTAAAAAGCAGAGAAATTAATTAGCATCAGGTGAACAATGCCAGCCAAAAAGCAATTTGAAAAGGGATTATGCAACAAAAAGTTTCTTTGATGGTTTGATGGATTAACACAACCCCACATGCATATTAAAATATCACACTCATGAAAGAAAAAGAATACAACAAACTTAATTAGTGAAATGCTACCTACACAAGAGACCAAGAATAAGATAAGAAAAACAATCTTTTCACACTAAAACATAACTAGTTTCATTAGGACTAATATAATAAACAAAAAGAATAAATTTTTTTAATTATATAAAAAAAAATCAGAGGTAAGAATTATTGGGTGAAAGAAGTCATGAATGTAAACATAACATAAGAGAATGAAAAAACAATCACAAGTACATATACTCACCATTTTACACATGTATACAAGCAGAGATAGAAGAATAAGAGCCATAGCAAAACTTGAAGCAGAAGCTACATATTTATATTCTTTCCTTACAAATACATGACTAAAACTTCAACATTTCAGTGTCAAATCCCAGAAAAAGCTAGAATAATTGGCAACAAAAAGAAACTTGCATGAGACGATTTATTCTAAGTCATGCAATTATTTACACTACAAGACACTGATAACCCATTAATTAGCAACAGCATATATAGATAATGAGATACATATTCAATATCCTATTTTTCTCCTTCACACTTGTTCATTTGTGTCTTCATGCCTCCAAATAGCATTCAGTGGCTTGCCATTGGTCCAATCCCTGAGCTTAAGAAGCACAAAAACAATCATCCCACACAGAAAACCAAGAGCAGCACTGGAACCCACCAAAGAAACTGCAGTACAAATGAGCATAACAAAGGAATCTTCTTTGGTGTTCATGTCCCTAGAAGCCATGGCTAGTTCAATCCCAGCAAACAATAGCAACACCCCTAATATCCCCACAGGAAACTGGTTGAAAAAATGAGCCAATGAACTCCCCAACACAAACCCCAACACCAATTTGGCTGCACCAAGAAGTGCCACACACCCACCACTTCTCCCTCCAAACTTGTATTGCCCTGCAAGCCCACCTGCCCCATGGCAACATGGCATTGCCCCAAACCACCCTCCCACAAGGTTCATCAACCCCACAGTTACAGACAGCGATGTCACTGAGAAATCCTTACCCGGAAACAAGTCTGATGAAAGCTTACAAACAGCTATCACAGAGTTCAAAATTGACAATGGGAGTTGAGGAATAGTACCCTTTATAAATCCTTGCCTCCATGCATGTTTAGACATTTTCACCACCTCTATGGAAGAGGGTCCAAATCTAAACTCATGCATAACCCTTGGCCTTCTTACAAAAGCCAAAACCACACCCAGCACAAACACCAGAAAAGCAGAAGGAAGGGAGAAAAAAACCCTTCTCACCTTCCTCATTTTGCTTCTAACTTGGGTTTCACGCCTCAATTCTTCTTGACCTTGATCCTGGCGGTGACAACCATGGTCCTCGTCAGCACCGTTTATAGTGACAATAAAACAAACACATAGTGTGGCGAGAATCAACCCGTCAAACCCAAGCCAGTGCCTGTTCTCCAAAGATTTGGATTTGGGGAGGTCTTGCACTTTCCTCACGTATTTGACCGCGGTCAACGCGAAGGACAAGCCCTGCGCGAGCTGAATTCCCCTCACGACGCATAAAGGAATGAGCTTGTAAGCTAGCTGCATGAGTCCGGTGACGCCGAGCACCAAGAGAGTGGCTCCGGTGAGGATCCCGGAGGCCATGATCTCGGGAACGGAGAAGGTGGGGTCGGCGAGGGCGACGGCGGCGATTGATTTCATGGGCTGGACGGGCATGGGGACGCCGTAGATGGCTCCGGTGACGATGTTGTAGAAGCCGGTGAAGATCAATGTGGTGCCGAGGTTGAGTTGTTTTGCTAGGGTTAGGGACAAGACTATGGGTATGTAGGTGCCTAGGTCGCCCATGGCGCCGTTTAGTTCGGCCCAGGTGGAACGCATGACGAGGTTGCGTTTTACTTTCTGCACGGTGGAGGAACTTGAGTCTGGGGTTGGAGAGGGTTGTGCCATGGAAATGGAGTGAGAGTTAAGCTCTGAAGAATGGAGCATGAGAAGAAGAGTGAAAGGGAACTCTGCTTTTATACTGTTCAAACAAGTGTCACTGTCGAAAACATGTTTGCATTTCAAATCAATGTTTTTCTGCCATTGATTTGTTAAGAGAGTTTTCGGAAGAAAGAAAAATATTTCATATATTAATACATAAGAGTTTAAATCAAACCTTCCATAAAAACAAGTATCTAATTTTTTTAAAGTATGTTTGATAAATTAAATATTTTAATGTAACTCATTTTATCTATAAATTTTATGTTTAATTAGTAATTTGATGTTATATGTAACGTTCCAATTTAGTAGAATAATTCTAATCAATAAAATGTTATAGGGTTATGGTATAAAATGAAGCACCAACAGAAAACATATAAGAATAATCCTAAAGTTATCAATAATATTATTAGAGGAAGAGTACTAAGGCACAAAACATTGGTCATGAGCTTAACTTGAGTGTTCACAGAGCAAGGAGTTGCAAAAAAATAAAAATAAAATAAATAAATAAATAAAACGGTATGACAAAAGTTGCTCAAAAGAGCTCCAGCTGCCATGCCTAAAACAAGACAACAACATCTCTATCATCCCAACGATCTTCAAAATCTGCACGTCTGCTCACACCACGTCTGCTCACACCATGGATTTGGTGATCATCGCAAAAAGAAACACCACATAAGAAAAACACAATCAAAAGGATAAGCTAGAGATAAAATATTTAACATGTTATTGAGCAACCATATTATAAAACAGGTTATAGACAAGCAAAGCAGTAAGCACCCAAAACATGTGAAAGCAAACAATTGAAGGACTCAATGATCATACTCATACTCTTGATATATAATTCTAAACGAAGTATGCACATGTGTTGGTTTCTAAACTCTGCAGAGTCTAGACGCAAGGGGTTATCACCCAACCACACACAAGGTTAATCCTTTAATTTCTTGGGCCCAATATGTCCCAAGACTAGGACCTCCTACCACTCTCACCCGCATAAATTATTCTACTCTATGTGAGCGTGAATAATTTTTAGAGTTCAGGATACTTCCTTTATCTAGACATTTTTAGAGTTCAGGATACTTCCTTTATCTAGACATCTCCTATATATATCAAGATATACACTAACCACCATCACTAAGAGTTTCCCTTGAAACTCTTTTACCAACAATTTCCACATGTCATCTCAATCATTCAAGTCTCATGCCAAACCACCACCAATCAAACAAGTCATGTTTTCCACTTCATACTCAAACATAACAAGATTTCATTTAATCTCATACTTTATAAATGCATACCATGACATACATATATCACAAAATAGTATTCATCCTAAATAAATGAGTGCCAACATTTAAGTGCCTACAATTCCATACAATAAAACATAACGCACAACCATAATTCTTACACCAAAATTCCTAAGTAAATTTATTATCACAAAACCAAAATTACTGCAGTAATGCATGACACATTTCTTGAGTTACACACATCTAATCGACGATCCAACCGGTCAAACCATAAAATAGCATGTTACGAACCAAATGTCAAAATTTGAGCTCAATCCAACGGTTAATGAGTCAGAAAAGTCAATTTTATTAAAACTGCGTATATCAGAGAAAAATACACAGTCGCCCAGCGACTGTGCGACGCATCAGAATACAAGAAATGACGTCAAACATCACAGTTTCATGAATATTTGAACCCCTAACTCAGAAATATACCAAAACTAACGTTTTCCAATCATTTAAGCATGAAACAGAAACCAAAACAAACCACATATTTCAAAAACGCGAAAAAGAACCTAGCTTCCCTTACCTGGAAAAAGAAGGCTAAAGGAAACGATAGCCCTAACAGAAGCTCACCACAGCTCAACAACAGCTTAGGAAACTGAAATAAGAGACATAAAAGTACGAAAATAACTTAGACTTATAGAGATTGATGTGAGACTAGAGCTTAGGAACTGAAAACGAAAGGAACCAAGAGGAGGGATCAACTTACGTGGTAGAAGGAGAGTTCAACTTTTGAAATCGGGAAGTTCGTTCAAGTCCTAGCAGAGCTTTCAGCACAGGAGACACAGGAGGGAACTGTTTATGTGAAATGAGGTAGAATAGAGAAGTGAGTGACTGAAAGCGGTCTTGAGGTGCCAAAGTGGGCTGAACTTGGGCCCTCGAAAAGGTCAGGCCCAACCCTTTTTACAGAATAGGAGTGTAAAAGAGAAAGGGGTCTCACATTATATTTAATATTTACTTTAGTATATGTATTTCTTTTTATTTAATTAAGTTTTAATATGTTTTAAATAAACCTAATTTGATTCTTTTCAGTAAATTTACGTTAAAATTATAAATTATATGGGATGTAATGATAGAAAAATAAGTCGAGGGATAAAAAAGTTTTAAAATATTTTAAAAATTAATTAAGAAAAAATAAAATATAAATACATATTATATTTTCTTAAAACTTTAAATGAAAATGTTATAATTTACTAATTATTCAATTTGAACAAGTAATTTATTTCACGTTTCATAATTTTCATCCCACATCCATACAATATGGGAATTTCTTGTATCATTTTCTCTATCCCTGCATGCGCTTTCAAACTTTTATTCCAGATACTTTAATTTATTGTAACACCTGATACTTAGACTATTAAATATATTTCAAAATAAATTTCAAAATTAAATATATATCATATTGTATTTCAAAATAAGTTTATTATGTTTCAAAATTAAATATATATCATATTACAGGACATCTATTATAATTAAAATTAAACATGTTTTGAATTATTTGTATTCTTAAACTCGATATAGTGCATATAAATATGTTTACAGATAAATTATTTATAATATAACAAATGAGCATGCTTATGTATTAGTTAATGCGTAACAAACAAGAAAAGTTAAGAGTCAATAAAACATATCCATATTTAAAAAAAAAAAAAAACTATTTAAAGAATAACACAAAAAAACAACAACTGTGAACTAGTTGATAGTTGGGAATGATATTAAATCTGATATGCATTTGCATAAAAAATTAAAATATATTGTGATAACTTTTACACTTTTTTTTTACATCCATTGTACCACCCTTATTATTATGCAGATGAAAATAACATATTTTAAAAAGTCTCACATCGTTTAAAATAATTGAAGAAGTGAATATTATTAACTATATAATGGATTCTAAGTTCATGATATTTTTTGTCCCAAGTCTAAGACTAAGTCACTTTGAGTTAATATTTGACTTTTCCTATCCTTTCTTGTAAAGTATTGTAAGATGTAATTAAATTTTTCTTGGGAGAGAGTGTACTTAAAGTCAAAGGATTGAGAATGTTTTATCTGTATATAAATTTACACATAATAATTATTTTTTGAGTTAATAATTTTTCTCCAATTTTAGAATTTTCACGTTGTTATATTTTTGTGTTACTTGTTTTTTATCTTATTTTTCTATTTAATAGTAAGAAGCCAACCTGGCGATGGGTCACAGGAGCATTGTTTTTTCTGCCCATAATTTGCCCAACAACGCAAATTTGAAAACCTTATTACTTTATACACACCCACAAATACTAATTGCATTTACCCACAAATAGAAAAAGTTTAAACTACCTTTTACCATTGTACCACACCATCATTGCGTTGTTGCTTCTTCCATCATCATCGTCGTTGTTATAATTGTGAAATATATAATTCGAAAGTCACTTTTCTGAAAGATAAAATTGTGATTTTGAAATTTTTGGATATATAAATTGTGGTAATGCTCAAGGAAAGTCCAGGAGTGCAAAAGTAGAGGCCATTTCAAAACTTTACATCTTTTCTCTCAAATGACATTGGAGTACATGGTTTCTAGTTTGGAGGTTTTCATAATTGTATATTCTCCTCAATTGAGATCGTTGAATTTTACGATATGAAAGTTGGAAAAAGTCTTTCATATTACACAAATTTGAAAGTAAACTTTTAACACTAAATTGTGTGATTCAGAATATATATATATATGGATTTAACTTTTATATTTCATATTTTAGAAAAATGTAGTATTATATTTTTCCTTAGTTCACACTTAAGTACAATTAATTATAATACAATATCAAAGTGTTACATTCATTTGTAATCACGTTTATGACTCTTTAACTGCCGATTATTTTCTACGTAAATAAAATTTAAATTATAGAGTAAAATAGTATGTAAAGTTGATATATCACCTACGGCATTTGAAGCAATAATTTGGTCGAGGAGATTTTATTGAAGTTTTTACAATAAATAAGTGAAATATATTATTATTTGTGAAAAAGTAATAACAAGATATTTTACAACGAGATGTATAAGGCATTCCTCGTCAACACATTTAATAAAAACCTTCAATATTGAATAATTCAATTAAAAAAAGCTAGATTGTACAGTCTAAAAGTTTTATTTTATATGAATATAATTTTCAAATCATAATTTTTAAAATATATATATTTTTTAAATTACATAATTTATTAACTTTTTTAATGTAAATAAGCACTTTCGGATCCCAAAATTTGGAATACATCTTTCACGGATTCTGCATTTCCAGAGTCACTTCTTATCCTCGAAGTTTTATACGAATTGCATAAACCATAAGTGTTTTTCATACTAAAAACAAAAATGGTTTTTGAACCCTACATTTCAAAATTTCATATTACACAATTTTATCTTTAACGTACACATGGGTGCAAAAAGCAATTATCGCCATGCAAACGGAATTAGAAGGCCCATTTCAACTAGAATCATAGTTTCGTTTGTGCTTGATCTTTGTTGTCTCTATTCGATCGAAGACTTCTCTCACTCGCTGAATTCTACTTCTCGTTGATCCCAAAACATTGCATCCACTTCGTTGACGCGAATGCGACCAAGGTAAACCGAATTTTCCCGTCAAGAATTTTTACTATTAATGTTACAAGAATTCTTTCGGTTTAATTGTGGAGAATGGGGATGATATGATTCATTAATTGGAATTGGAAATGGGTGATATTTTGAGTTGTTGATTTTGTTTGGGGAATGTTAGATGCCGAGAATGGAGGACATTCTGAACCTTCCTGTGCAAGATCCTCTTTGTACAGAGTTTTCTGCTGCTCACATAAATTGGGTTAGATTGGAAGGTGGTCGCCAAGGTGGTGATGATATTGCTCTCATACCTTTTGCCAGAGTTGATGATTTTGTCAAAGGGGAATCTTCCAATCCCGAATGCCCTGCGAGTTTTCGCATAGAATCAAGAAGGAAGCGACCTGAAGGAAGCATTGCCAAACCAAGGGTTGATGGTTACCTTGAATACACTCTGTAAGATTAGTTTTCTTTCAATTCAAACTTACAGTTACGAAAATATACTTAACTATTTTCTAGTTTAATTTCAATGTATGGTTGGTGTAGAGGTAAAATTGGGTTTAATTTTTCAACAGATATGGATTTTAAGATAGATATTATAGAGATCAACAAACTTATCATAGAGGCCACATGAGATTGAATGACAATATGGGTCTGTTCGGAGAAAGTTCTCTATAAACACTTATTGGTTTGTTTATTAAGCTAAAATCCGTAAGGCAATTTGTAGAAGCTATCTCATATAGTTTCTCTTTTTTTAACTTGTGCATTAGCTAATTTTTGCTTATGGAAAAACTTATTTTATTTTTGCTCTTGGAAGTTCTTATAAAAATACTCTCTCTATATAAACTATTTATTCATTTCTCCTTCAAATTGTGGATCTTTTTGTTTTTATGGTTTTGTGATTCAAGCCTCAGTTGACTTAAAATATGAACAGATTTGGCTAATAGGCAATGTGAAACTATGCATTGATATTTAGATACTGGTGTTCTTATGGTCCCGAAGACTACAGAGACACTGACTCAGGCGTAGGGGATGGTATGAGCTCCAAGCCTGCTTCAGGGAAGGGGAGCAGGCCCGGGCGGCGTCACATGATGAGAGGGTGCCTTTGCCATTTCACTATTAAAAGACTGTACACCAGACCTCTCCTTGCACTTATCATATATAACCAAAAAAGGCACGTAGATAAATCAGGGTCACCATGTCATGGATTGCTTGACAGGGATGCGGTGGGGACGAGAGCTATGTATGCTCCACGAATTTCAGATGAGTTACGCCAGAAAGTGATGTCTTTGCTTTATGTTGGAATATCTTTGGATAAGATAGTACAGCACCATTCAGAGGAGATGCAGAAGCTAGGTGGGCCCCAAAACCGTGATGATTTTCTCACTCGAAATGATGTGCGTAATATGGAAAGGACTATTCGTAATTCTTCACATGAGCTACACGAAAATGATGAACGCAGTGTAAAGATATGGGTTCAGAGGCATCAGAAGCATGTTTTCTATTTTCAAGATAAGTCAGTTTCAGAACCATTTGTGTTGGGTATACAGACAGATTGGCAGCTGGAACAAATGCTCCGTTATGGAAATAATAGTTTAATTTCGCTTCATTCAGGTTTTGGCTTGAAAAAGCTCAAGGTATTGCACAATGCTCTTGTGTTTACCTTTTCGACCGAGAACTTACATTTTATTACTTAGTTATGCATGAAGTCAGGACTGGGTAAAGGCTATGATTTTTAGTTTGTTTAGATGGGAAAAGGGCATGTTTAGAAGAAACGTATATAGTACATCCTGAATCTGCCTTGGCCATTAGTAGTTAGTAGTTAGTAATCAATTTCATCAATATAATCATGAATAATACACATGCACACACACCCAGGCCTTCTTTTGTTACGAGGAAAAATTAGTTACGTCAGCAGAATATTGCAGGACTTTAGAATGTCTCATACGTTTTTTCTTTATTGTCATTGACAGTATCCTCTATGTTCTTTACTTGTTTTCAATTCATCCCAAAATGCAATTCCGGTTGCCTGGATCATCACCTCTTCTTTTGTTGGTAAATCTATTCATAAGTGGATTGTATCGCTATCTGAAAGATTACGATCAAAGGATCCCAGATGGAGGCCGAATGCTATTTTGTTGGATGATCCATCTTTGCAATTTTCTATCATAAGGTAAAGAGACTAGTGTGGTTCTTTAGTTTCGTTAAACTTTTTTGTATTTGTAAGAGACCCACCTGAATAGCAAATGGAGTGTGATCTTGCTCGTTGCAGAGAGGCTTTCCAGTGTCGCATCCTGTTATGTGCCTGGCATGTTCGCCGTGCTTTGGTTAAAAAACTCCTCAAAAAATGCTGCAACTTTGAGGTGCAACGCGAGATGTTTATGCATTTGGAATGGATTCTGTACTGTACAAAATGTGGGCCAAATGCTATGGATTCTCTTGAAGAGTTTATGCAAATTTTTGTTGACCAGTGTGCCTTTATGGACTATTTCAAGAACCATTGGCAATCTAGAATAGGTATTGGTCAATTGATGATTAATTTTGTATTCATTGAAGAAATATCTGCTTTTTGCTGCTGTAGCCACACATCATAATTAGTTTTGATCTGAAACACTCTGATTCAGATTTTATATCCAAATTCATTTCATTCTCAGTCTCACCTCCAGATTGCTGCCTTAAGTTTTGTTGGGCAATAGTTGCGTTAGTGTTTCCACAACTGACTGATTATTTTCATTATAATTAGTGGAGTATCCAGTCGTTTGAGTATTTTTAGAATTAATACTGGTTCTTGAATATCGTTGCTCTGTGCTTTCTCATGCAGATATGTGGATTGATGCCATAAAATCATTCCCGGTGACAAACCCTGAGCCCCATGCTGCAATAGAATCCTATCATCTAACATTAAAATCTATGCTTCTGAAGGAGGATTATGGTAATTTCTGGCTAAGAGTTGACTGGTTAATCCATGCTTTAACTACTGAATTTCACTCGTCATACTGGTTGACTCAGTACAGTTTAGAGACAGGATATTTTGAGAATCTAAGGGACAATTCTTTCTCCTCTAATGCTTGGAATCATGCTCTTCGTATTCCTGATGTTGATGTGATGCTGGATGAGCAAAATCTCCATCTTGCCAAAGTTTTATCCCAGACTGACAGAAGTTTGGTATATACAGTTTGGAATCCTGGTTCAGAATTTTCACTTTGTGATTGTTCCTGGTCTAGGTTGGGAAACCTCTGTAAACATGTCATCAAAGTGGCAAATTTCTGTAGACATCGGCAGGTTGCAAAACCATCATTGTCTGCTCATGTTTATAAACAGACTTTGCTCACCCTTCTCCAAAATCCTCCTGATGATCCTTTAGTTCTGGACCATACTGTACTACATGTGGCCCGTTTGCAACAAGACATTAAGGCCTTGAAAGACTTGTCCAACAGTGGATTGCTCCAGCCTATATCTGTTGATTTAAGTTCTCAAATGGCTGAAAATCCTCTGCTTTTTCAACGCATCCAGTGACTGGCCCGTTTTGAAAATAGATTGACTATGTTGGGGTTGAAGCTCATTTTCATGCTTATCCACTTGAGGCTATGTCATGGCTTGTTATCCTTAGGCAATGAATTTGCAAGGATAAAAAAATGATGTAATATTGCTTGTAAGGAGGTGCCCATTCCAGAACTGTTCAGTTTACGAAACCAGAAGAATTTTTGCAAAAAGATTCTTGACCTTCCAAATACAGCGTAGAGTGGAGTTCGTGCCATGGTTGTTGGAAGTTTGAGGAAGCTTCTCCAATGCATATTTAAGGCTGTTATCTGGCAGGCTCAATATTTGTCAGATGTTTTTCCCTATTTTGGGGAGGATGACCTCCAGAGTGCCAAAAGAAATGAAAAGGAACGAACAAAACAGTCAAGGTCTTGTTGAGGTTGTTAACATGCATTCAGACGTCAATGCAGATCAAACCATCATGCCGTCAGTGTAAGCAATCAAATCTAATATAACAAAACTATATTAATGTTTTGTTTTATATTCACTATACATTGTTTGTGTGTGTACAATAATGACAAGAAGGTTTGAATTTAGACCCTCATTCATACTACCTAAACCCCTACTGCCAGACTGAGCATAATGGGTTATGATCTCTATAATCCTATATCACTTGGTAAATATTCCTTTCTGGTGTTCCTTTTAACTAACCGGAATGTTCTTGGTCTTCTGACTGCTGTAATTGGCAATTTGATCCATTGTTTTTGTATCAGCGTGCCCTGAAGGTAGCTACAGACAAGAATTCAAGTTCATGCTACAGAATAGAGAAAGAAGTTATTCATGCTTGATGATGGGGCTTTGTAGATATTCCGTGACTAGATGCATTTCTTTCTGAGCTTTAAGTTGCTTTGAAATCTACTACTGTGCTACAATCGCCACCAATTCTGTGGTGGTTGCCTGGCACCTACATGTATGGAGCCATTCAACTTGTCCACTAGTGGAATAGACATTTTCATTAAATTTCATTTTTTATTCTCACCATACAATGTTTATGGATTTGATATGTCTCAATTGATTCCGATGATTTTCAGGGCGTGATTGTTGAAGTAGATTTTCACGTGGTTCCCAGGCTCCCCGCGACTTCGGTTATGGTCTCTTGGTGGAGGATACACAGGTGACAAATCATTAAACGTCACATAACAAAAGGTGGAAAGAAATGTATAGAAAAAGACATATCCATCCTACTTAAGTTCAACAATAGCATCATTGAAAGAGAAATTGCTATATCAAAAACGAAACTAGAATTCTATGGTTGAGGCATCAACCATTTGTACAGTTTCATCATATCTGTTGAAATTTCTAGTCACTGTTTTTCTCTCTATCCAAGGGGAAACGCTCATTTGGGAGCGTTTTGACTTGTTTAAGCCTTTTCTTAGAATTTATCTAAAAAGTGTAAAAAAAAGGTCGATTATTTCGGTATCTTAAATTTGTATCCTAAATGAATCAATAAAAAAAACAATAATCTGTTCGTTATTAAACTAACATGGAGAATAATCAAGTGTGAATGGAATGAACAAAGAAGTATTTCTATGGATTATTTATTAGTAAGGGTAAAAGTTAATATCCTAACAATAAAATATTATCATTTTCATTTGACCTGTGAATATCTCTAATGCATCTCGTACCTACATGTATAGACAATAAGTATGATTGAATGTACTACCAAAACTATAAAGTTTATTAAATTTCCGTAAGTTACACAATCTTGATACAGAAAAAACTAAAGTTAGACGAAATCGTAATAACTATTACGCAAAACCAAAACTAAGACATATTTCTTGTGTCGCTATAACGTGTGGTAAACAATTTCCATTAACAAACCCTGGTTTGATTTCACGCATCTGCATAAAACTGTGTGTATAAGTTAGTCCAGACTTTTAGAGTTAAAATAATGTTTCTCATACATTTCGTAAACCTTATCAACAATCAAAAACCCTAATCTGTGTTTACGAAAGTCCTTTTCAGCTTTCACCGATTTTTCAGATAAATATCACAATGATTGACACTCGCAAAAGCTATCTTTGTCACGAAACGCATTATTGAGAATATAATAAACCAAACCTTTCCACTTGGCACCGAGACATAGGTACACACTTCCTCTTTCGGCATCGTCAATCTTGACTTCAGAGTAGAGATGGCAAATAAACCCGTCCCCGTGGGTATTGTCCGAACCCGTCCCCGTTTTGACGGGGAATCCCCGCATTGACTGGGTATGGGTATGGGTATGGGGAATCCCCGATTTTTTCAATTGGAGATGGGGATGGGGATGAATATATACCCGCCATAATACCCGTCCCCGCCATATCTCCATCCTCATTTAAATCATTAAAATATTTATAATTAATTAAGTAACCCTATATATATATTCTTTCTATTTTTTATTTCTTCTAAATATTTGGTTTGTCATGAAACTCATTCGCATCTCCAATATATTTTTTATCTTATCATAACTTTTATGTAATTATGTTAAAATGATGTATGT
>Ga0214542_1009558_pt1 | contig 14927 bp, 9 predicted proteins | sample CNSS1metaG_FD_160096 | JGI IMG/M metagenome (GOLD analysis project Ga0214542, IMG submission 160096) | Root nodule microbial communities from cowpea collected in UCLA plant growth center, Los Angeles, California, USA - CNSS1 | ecosystem: Host-associated > Plants > Roots > Nodule | place: USA... | reverse complement strand
ATAACATAAAAATAACATTACATAGTAAAATTCATTCAAAATAAAATAAGATATTGAATTAATTTATAATTTTTTAATAAATTAATTATAAATATTTTATATTTTTCTCAAAGAAAGAGTAAAGAAAAAAATTAAGACAGAATAAAATAAATATTTCAATATGAAAGAGAAAGAATAGAACGTAAGACATAAAACACATAAGTCCAATTCTTATCCTAATACCAATATTTTATTTAAGGTATTTTGCTCTTTCAATCTACTATAGTTCAATAGTTAACTTAGTTATATTATTTTAGTTTCTTAAAACTGAACTATTTTATAATACAATTCAATTATTATTATGAATAATTTAGTATATTTTAGTTTAATATAGTACAATTAACTATAGTTTAGTAAATTATGTCCAGTCCTAATAATAAATGCCATTTGCATCAATTTCTTCTCTTAACAACATTCAATAATCTTATCACTATTATAGAAGTCAAATTGGTGACCCTAATTTGGATAACCAATTTTCAAATTTATCATGTCTTTATTGTAGTATTCCCCTAAGTGAGGAAGGTAAAGTTAATCTTAAAAACTAAATTATTAGAGGAGTTTTAGACTTTAAAATTGACGTACCTCATATATAATTTGAACTTAATATTGTAATCATATATGAGATGAAAATTTTCTTAACTCTAGATCAGAAAATACCTCAATAAAATAAGTAAAACATACGCTTTAGGCTTTTAAAAAAGAAATATTTCAACAAAAAATACTATTAATATATTTTTTTATTAAATTAATTATAATATTTTATTTTAAAAAAGCCTCAAAAAATTTTTTAACACTAATATACCTCTATTAAATTAATTATATATTTTTAAGAAACAAAAAAGTCTCAAAAATAATATTATATTACTAGTATAGTTCTATTAAATTAATTATAAGTGTGTATGTGAAAATAAAATTTAATTAAATTATTATATGTCTTTGTTAATTTTTATTGACATTTAATGAGTTAAATCATTTTGTAGTAAATTATAATTTATTTACGAAAAAAAGACAATGATTAGTTATCTTTATTTTCTTATAATCAATATCTTGATTATATATTTTTTTTTTTATCTCTAAGTGACTTTTGTTGCCTCTCCTTACTTTCTTGTACTATAGAGTCCAGTCTTTTTTAGGATTGGAGTGTTGGCAGATTACATCTCTTGAATCTCATGTTGTTTGTGTGTCAATCTTTTCATCTTTATTTATGGTTATTATTTTCTTTCTTTCTATTTGCATTTTTGTTGTTGTTTCTATTTTGTTTGTTGGATGTGTATTAGAATTAAAAATACGTTTCTTTTACCCAATTGTGTTTTTTGGTATTTTTAGATTTATTTGTTTCTCGAGACTTTTCTTTTTTGCGTATACTTTGATGGGTAATTGAAATTTTTGTATAAAACTATTATTTAGATGAAAGTTTAGTTTTTTTTTTTATGGATAATAAATTAATTTAAGCATAATTCAAAGTTGATTTTTCTATACACAAATAATTTAAGTTTAGGGATAAAAAGATGAAGAACAATATTTTTTTAATTATTTTATTAATGGTTAATGTTAAAAGAGATTCTGTTTGTGAAAAAGTTGAGATTTGAGAAGGAGAAAGAGACTTAAGGCTTCAAGACACTATAAATCTATTATCGAGTTTACTTTCGTGACAACCTGAACTAAGTTTTATTCTTTTAACTTATTTGTTTCATATACTTATCTTTAGTAGTATTTTATTTATTACAATTTTTTTTATATAAAACTATGTAGATATGTCAACTAAAAATTTTGAATCAGACTATTTAAAAATCTAAAAGAAGAGAAGAATTGAGTTTTAATTGCATGACAAAAAGTAGCTATGAATAAATTTATAAAAATGGATGAGAAAAATGAATTAGAAAATACAGGTGGGTGCTCTTTGAGTGAGAGATAATAACAATATAAATATATGTGAAACCAACAATAGAGAATTAACACTATAGATATAGGTGAAACCAATAACAGAAAAAAAGTAGTTAGTAATTGATTCTCAAACCCATGATAAAGAGAACGAGATTGAGAGATTAGATGATGATTATATTCTTGATAAAAAAATATATATGATCCAAGCCAATGAAATAATATTGATGCAAATTTGAGATATTTATGTGTAAAAATACTCTATTACAGTCAATGATATAGATTTTCTTATGTACATTGTTGACACTTTTCTTCATCAAATTATATTCAAATGCCTGACTTTTTGTATAAAAAAAACTCAAAAAATAAATTTTAAATAAAGGCCTCATTTTCTTAAGTTTGTTTTAATTATCTCAATCTTTTAAATCGCCTCTGTACCTCAATGGTCTTATACCATTTAAAAGTTGAGACAAAAGGTAATTTAAATACATTTTATTCCTTCAATATTTTAATATATCTTTTACGATAAAATTGTTTAGTCTACAATCATAAATCATAAATTAATACAATTCTCTATTATCTCTTCTTCTTCTATTTTTTTTATTTCATTTTGATTTCATATGGAGTGCAAAACTTTTTGGATTTGTTTGAGTATAATTTCATTGTGGATTTTAAGGATATAATGAAATAATTTTTTTGTACTATGATTTTATTTATTTATGTCCTGAATCACATACAAAGTAATAAATTTTACATTATAGTTAGTTAGTGAGATATTTTAATCTATATGCATGTTAATTATGAGTCTAATAATTTTTTATTTTAATTAAAAATGTACTTGCAACATGATAAATATTTTATAATATTCTTATGATCAGAATAATAAATGTCTAGATTATTTTATAATATTTTATAATATATGTCATTTTTTTTCGTTCTCATATTTTTTTCCTATTACTCGCTCATAATTTGGTATATTTATAATTTGATATATTTAATTTTTTTAAAAGAAGTATCGATCCACCATATGCAAAATTAATTGGCTAGTGGAATTTTTTATTAATTTTGTAAACAATTCACAATTTTAGAATTTCATAACACGTCAATATATTTCTTAATTTATTTACTTAAATTTGATTTTGGTCATGCTGTAACATCAAGTCTTTTCATAAATTATATTTTTATGCTCACACTTATATTCATCACTTTGTTAGTATCGTTATCATCACCATAGAATTTTTATGTTAGCAAAATTAACGTTATTATTTAATGGCAGTAATTGAAAGATTGGATTCTAAGAAAAAATTCCCACTAACCAAATACCCAAATCAAATTAGTGAAAGTGGAAGTTTGGGAAGATATATTGATGTTCAACGTCAATTGGTTCTCCATGCGTGTTTATGTTTGACATATAAAGAAAAAATAAAGTTTTTTGCATTACTCTGATCGTGACAAAAGAGTATAGAATAATCGAATATGAACTCTTATTTCTCTCATTGAAAAATAAAATTGAATTAATATCCTTTTGTTTTAATTTGTTATAACAATTGTTTATTTTTATTTTTTAAGTTTTTTATTGAATATAGTTTCATTAATTATTAAAAATCAGTAAATGTGATCCTTTCATTATATCAATATTTAGAAAACGATAATTTTGAAAAGTGATACATTTATATTTTTATAAAAGAAAAAAATACATATTCATATCATTCTTCTAAGACATTCTTTTAAAAGGTTAATATTCATCTGGACAATTATTTTTAATAAATATTGATATTATTTTAAATTAATAAAATACCTAGATCAAAAAATATTAAATCCAACAAATTTTTGTAAAACATTTGATAATATATTTCTCAAAGTGAGTGTTTCTTGAAGATTTTTTTTTTCCAATTCAATCCAAAGTATTAATAAATGAATAATCAACTCGATGTAATTTTTTTTGTAATGAATTAACAAATTTAAAATTTCCAATTTTTGAATTGAAGTGTTTTAGAGTTTATAAAACTATTATTAACAAATTTTTGAACAACTTATTGATGTTATATGAATTAATGTCACATATATCTTTAAATCAGTGAATTTTCTCTTAACATATATTTCAATAAAAAATACATGTGTATTTCTCATCGAGAATCATGCTTTTGATTTAATTTTATCTAAAGATGGAATGGTGGAAAGATAAAAAATAAATGGAAAAGATAATAGTTAAAAAAAATAATGGAGGTGAAGGTTTTTTCTTACTCAGATTATTCCCCTTTATCTTATCCATTTTTTGCACATTAATTATAATATTAAAACCGTAAGTAAAATCAAGCATGGGTACAAAAATTTAATATCTATGGTAAATGCCATTATTGAATGAAAGAATGTGATCGGAAGAAAAAACTATATTAACTATAAATTGTTTTACCGATAATAATTGAGAGAATGTTGCTTGCTTGTACATTGATGATGATTGTGTAGTTCATTATCTGGTTAAATTTTAGGTTTGAATGAAATATGATATGAATTGTTGAATTACTTGAAATGTACTTGTATCGGTAAATTGAAAATTTTGTGTTCGACTTATAGAATTGAGATGTTATGATGCGAACTAAATGCTTACATTGATAATGAATATGTAAAGTTTAATTATTTATGGAATTATGATTTTGTAATAAAAAATTTAAATAATGATCAATTTTAATATTAAAAATAATTAATTATTATTATAATCAATTTATATATTAATTTATAAATCAAAATTTATTGGTAATTAAAATAATTTTTATTGTAAATAAAAAAATATAATTATTTTTTAAATTAATAACTAAATAGTTTGTATTGTGAATTGATATATAAATTAATCATTAAAATTAGCTGTCAAAGTTTTAACTACTAAAGAAATTGATCTTTAATTAAAAAATTGATCTCCAAAACGGTATTTAAATATATTTTTAGTCACTGATTATTATTTTAAAAAAATTATAGTGAAATTATAAAAAATAGTTTTAAATTTAATTTTCATATTATTTATAAATATAATAGTTGAAAACTTATTTGTATTATTCTAAAGAAAGGTTGATTTGGAACACATTTGCTATCTCAGTATTTGAAATTGAAAAACTTGAATTGTGAATATTTTGAAACTATTCTCTTATTGTTGATATTTGTATATATCTTTCCAGCAACATATTAACCGTTCACACAATATAGAATAAGTAAGAAGTTAAATTATGATTTATCATTTTTTGTGGCTGAGTGTTTATTTTTGGATAGAAATTTATAAGCAAATAATTATATAAAGGATTTTGTTGGACACTATTTAAGATAATTAATATATATTGAATTTCACACAAGTTCATAAATAATTGTGATATTAAATGAAATATGGTCTAAATAATCATTAATGCAGTTTTATTTTTTTTAAATAACAACAATGTTCATAAGTGTTGTACAATTGTACTTAATATTTTATTTAATGCTCATCTATTAAAGTTAAAAAACAATAAAATAACTATATTTAAGTGTTGCTAAAAATTAAAATATCATTAAACATAAAAAAGTTTAAATTAACAAAAAAATTAATAAAAATATTGTTAAACATCTAAAAAATTTAAATAAAAAAGAAAAAAAATTAAAGTATCAATTTGATATTTTTATTTAGTTTCCTTTTTTCTGACTTTTTATAATATTTTACAATATTCATCTTAGTTTAACATTTTTTTTATTAAAAAAATAGACAATATTCCAATATCTAAATTATGAATTATAAATACATAAAACTAACAATATGTTAAAGATATATTTTGTATCATAGAGTTGTTACTTAAAAATTTTAAATGATATTTTTGTTTTTATAAAATTTATATATATATATATTAATTTAATTAATGAAGTTAATTATTTTAGTTTTCAATATAAAATATAAAAATGATAGACAAATGTCTATTAATATGAGTAACTTTGTATATTTGGAATATTCTAATCATGGATTGGTGTTAGTTTGAAGTAATTTCTTTTTTCGAGGTTGTCAAATTTGTTTGTTTTGAAGTGATAAGTATTTGATAACAAAAAGATTGATGTTTGCTCTTTGGTACGAGAAAATTTAATGCATATGATTTGGTGGTATTGTCTTATTATTTTATTTTCTATTATCTTACAATGGGTTTTTTAATAGCATGAATAAATAAATATGTAAGCATAGGACAATATTTAAGAAAAAATAAAAAAAGTAAATATAAATATTTTAAAATTTTACATCAATAAAATAATATATATTTCATTCTACGATTTGGTTCATGGTGGTAATAAATAGTAATATTTATATACTTAATATTTTATTTTGTTTTATTTTCATGACGATACTAACAGATTGTTTAGTTAAATAGTAATTAAACTTTTATTCAAAAAGTATTTTCATTTTATTAACAATAATATATTGAATATTTTTTCATTAAATGAATATATATAAAGGCATAATTAATTACTTAGTAACACATAAGTTTGTTTAATTAAAAATATTTCACTAAACGGATTTAGAATTTTAGTGGTATTCATGATTTTACGGATTAACCTCAATTATTATGATACTCTAATACATAAACGAAAACTATCCACTATTATCTTTTTTATATATTCAGGTCATGGTGTCTAATCATTTCAATAACGACAGAATTGCACTGCTATAAGATGTATTTTTATAATAATATAATTTATTTACAGACAATTGTTAAAAGAATTTTTTTACTATATTTTCATTTACAAAATTTAAGTTTTAATAATTTATTTTAATAGACCTTTATATTAACGTAACCAAAATTAACCGTACTAAATCTAAAATATATAATATATAATTTTATTTAAAAAACACATTTTTTGTAAATTTTTGTAAATTTTTTTCTTACTTATAGATTTTGTTTTGAATAATAATTTATAAAGATATCAATTTTATTGTAAAATATTTTTCACAAAATATTTTTTTTATGTAAGAAATATTTGTAAATTTAATGATTCTATAAAAAATAATTATTTCCGAAATAATTACTTATCAATTAAAACTTTTAAAAAAATAACAAATAAAGTTTTGTCTTATAAAATTTTGTAATAAATTAAAAAAAAAACTATAAAATATGGAAAATTAGAGTAACGTAAACAAAACTAAATTTTTAATATAGACGGTATTACACTCAAATATTACTATAATGTAATTTGACATTTATCTCGATCTAATATTATCATCAAGTTACAACACTCGTCTTTAAAAATAATAATTTCTAATACACAAGCATAATCATAATTGTTCAAACAATACAAAAAGATAAAAAAATAAGTCAATTAAAAGTATCTCATCAAAATTTCTTCCAAATTCTAATGTCCCACCTGCATTCCAATTCAATATTAATTAAAGGATAAATTTTCAATAATCATTCACCAACTTAAACATTAACCTCTAGCTCATTTAGAAAAGTTAATAAAAATAATAATTTTTTAAAATAAAAATCTAATTACTTAAACAAAAATTCTTGTTTCAAAAACAATGTTTTTAATTGTTTTTAATTAAACAATGTTTTACAAACTTATGAGAGTTGCATAGTTTCCATTTAGTATTTACAATAACATTTTAATTGTTGATGGCTATTACAAATCTTAATCTCTTCCTACCTATAAATAAATAGGTATGTTATTCTTCCACCAAAAACATCTTTAGCTATTAATTTTTCTCCTACTTCTTTTATTCTTTCACTCTCTTTTTATTATTTTGGTTAAAATATTTTTTTAGTTTCAATTTTTGTCAAGTTTTGTCAAATTAGTCATAATTTTATTTTTGTGCTTAAATAAGTCATAATTTTCGTCAATTTTGTCCAATTTGATTATTTTTTGTTAATACCGTTTAAATCATTAACGACCATGAACAGTGACGGTCACGTGTCACTTTGTCATTTTTTTTTTAATTTTTTTAAATGCTCACTTGTCAAACCAGCATCGTGCCGTGTGTTAGAATCAATGTTTATATTCAATTTAGTTCATGTATTCCTTAGTTTTGTTCAATTTAATCTTATTTAATAAGATAAATATCTTTTATAGATGTTAGTTTCACTTTAGGTCCGAATTTTAAAAATAATAAACAATTAACTTATAAATTTATAAAAATAATAATTTGTATAACATAAAACAAAAATAAATATTTAAACTTCAACTCATAATTTTATTTACTTCTAGTCTAGCATAAATTGACTTGGTTGTATTTGATTATCGAAAATTATTTTGACACAAAATACTTCTTTGTTTCATCTCTTTGATGAGGAGGTGATTTATGAGTCAAACATACATATAATTTAGAATACATAACCATATATACATATTCCATCACAAGGTTATTCCTTAACATGATAAATAAACATGTCTTAATAAAATACAATTATTTTATTTAGAGAGGTGATAATTGAGATTGTGTTGTGGAATTTGGTAGAGTGAAGGAACGAAGGAAGAAAACGTTGCAGTGTGTGGAAGTACCCTTACCTTACCCTAGTTTCCCACTTTGGATGGCGTAGCCATTACAATCTCTTCATTGTTGGGACCCTATTTCTTTTGTGTTATGTTCTTCAAACTTCAAACTCAGTTTTTCCGTTCTGTGGGATCCATGCATGGAGCACCACCTTTATTTTCAGGACAATTCATCGCAATCCCTATCCCAGTTAAGTGGGACCCTCCACTTCTCATTCAACCCATATCAACCTTCGGTTCTAAACCATTTCTTAGTCTCCCTCCAGTTTCAGTGGGACCCTCTCTGTTTATTAACAAAACAAATATTACTATTTTAAAATTCTATTATAATATATTCATATAAAATTGAAAATTTAGATATGAAATTAAATCATAAACCTAGTCACTTTCTTAATCTCTCCGATGTCGTATTTGTCCATTTAACCCTTTTCTTAACTATCCATGGAATGAAGTTCTTCGCTCACCAAAATACCACCACACTAGTTGTTTGTTTCTATTTCCGGGTAAAGATTGGAATTTTGCAGGAGGTCCACACGATGACCTCAACTGAAAAATCACAATAGAATTTTGGACTTCCACGCAGGTAATAATATTGTCACCAATAACACTAATCAAGATGACTAATAAAGGATTAATACATTCAATGACTACTAAGAAAACCCTAAATTTGGATACACCTACGAAATTTAGATCCATGAAGAACAACTCTAAATCGTCTAAATTATATATATTTTTTCTTTACTACAACCATTTTCCTTTTCTCCTTTTTTAAGTATTCGGTTAGGAGCAATAACTATAATATTCAATACAAGTTTTATCAGGTATGTATATAATAAGTAGTGTATGAATAAATTTAAAACTGTTTTCGATGAAATTTATGATATATATACTATAATATACTTACAAATATTATGTGAATTATAGTGTGTATTGATATGGTGTGAGAATTTGAATGTGGATTATTATTATGTTATACTAGGGACGCAACATGGGTTTGGTCCAGCAGGTCGGTCTGCAGGTCCTAAAAAAAATGCGGGACATGTCAAGATATTAAATCCGTTGGTCCGTAAAAGTTTGGTTCGTAGAAGTTCGCAGTTTATGTGGGCCGACCCATTGGTCCACATTAAAAAAATTGCACATGTGTATTTCAACTATTTTTTTTTTCTGGACTTTTGCATGAATGTTCCAAATTTTTGTATGACTAAAAAAGACAAGTATTATATATTTTTGAATGTGATAAAATTTGAGGAATACATCATGTATGTTAAAGTATGAATATGAATATGATAAGAGGTGGATTTTAATGAGTGCAAGGAGGGGCCCTGGCCCCCCCAATTTTTTTTTTAATTTATAATATATATATATATATATATATTCAAAATTTATTAAATTGTAGATAGTATATTTTAGAAATTGATGAAAATTAAATTATGTATTTTTTCATTTATTTTATAAAGCACAATAGTTAGTGTTAATAGGTAATAAAACATAAAATTAAATATAATAAAGAATAAAAATATTTAAGCTTAATTTTTTTTGGTCCTTCTTTTTGTCAAAAATTGATTCTACAATAATGTTAATTACACAAGCAAAGCAAACCATTCATATTAAGAGTTTCAATTTTAATGAAAAATTCATTGATCTGTTTTAAAAAATTTAACGAAATTTATCATAAAAGATCAAATTGTATCAATTTTTCAATAATTGGGACCAAATTGAAACTAAAAAACCTGTAAGACCAATTTAACATTTTTAAACCAAAACATGAATTAAAAGAGTAATTAAACCAAATATTTTTTAAGATAATTTTTATTTTGTTTCTCATTGTCTTTTTAGTTCTTAACAAATTGTAATAATTTCTCACTCTAATGTTGTAATCATTTCTTTCATATGTTTTCTTTCTGTTCTTGAAGAAAAAAAAATTAAAAATAAACTCATTATTTTTGCTCTCATTTCTCATTTATTGCATCCTTTATTGTCTCTTGTCTCAATAACGAAAAACATTATTTTTTATCTCATGAACTTTTTTGTATATTTATTTTTTAATGAATATACAAGAAAAATAAATAATGTATTATGTGTTTTTTTATAACCGAATTGTAATTATGACTTGATTATAATATACTTTTATTTTAATAATTATGTGTCTCCATTATAAAAAAAATACTATGATAAATTATTTTTTAATGTTATTTACAAAAGAAAAGTATATTGATAATAAAAAAATAAATTCATTTTTTAAAAGTGATATAAAAAAAACTATTGATGAAAAGAAGATAAACTCTATTTCTTCACATATTTTGAAGCATTAGACTAATTATCAATTCAGTTAGAGAATTCATTTCTTACTAATGATCAAATTTAATAATCTCAAAATTATATTATTTTGGTCCCTCCAATATTTATTGTTAAGATCCGCCACTGAATATGATGAAAATGTTGGGATTATCAATTTATCATCAAACTCCCTGAAGTCTTTGTTTAGTTTTGTGAACTTGTTAAAACTTCCCAATTTGTTGAACACTGAAAGCTTTATCATACGAAATTAAAAAAAAATATAGACTGGCCCATGAGCCCGCACTTATACAAGACGGATCGGACTTTTCAGCCTGAATTAAAAATGCGAGACAAACCAGGCTGACCCATATTTTGCGAACTAAGTATGGACAAGACCTAAACGAATTAAATCGACCCGTATTATTACTCCTATATCATATAGAATACATATATGAAAATTGGGAGAACGACTTATGTAAGTGTACATGATGTTATATCATAATTAACCATCATGTTTTTTTTAATTTTAAAAAATATATATTTTCTTAAAATAATTATTTTAATTTATGGGGACATAAACATATATATAACTATACTAAACTAGCAATAAAAGAATTAGTATCATTTGATGTGATTACAATTATAATTTTTGTTTTTTGTTTTTTTTTTTTCATGTGATTAACCGTGACACTCACCGGTAAAAATGATGTTGCTAACCCACTATCTCTATTTAATTGTAATTTGTATACTAAGTGAAGTTAAAATTGAATCTTAGAAAATAAAGATGATGCAATCATCAACCATAATCTAGTGTCAAAGTGCAATCATTAATAATTAATAAGTAATCACTTTTAGTTAGATTTGCTTGCTTGCGCGCATCACACGTGCCTTTTAACCCACGTTGCAATGACGTGTTTAGTATAATGCCACGTTGCCGTTTAAAGCTCAAGTGGAGCCACGGGATGGCGAAACGCCGTTAGCTTGTTAGAATTTTCAGATCCCACGTGTAGCATTACACTGTCTCATATTTTCCCCGTAACGTGTCACGAGCATTCAAGGGTGTGAAACACACGCTTTCTAGTGATTCATTTGTTGATAATATTATTTTATGATTTAAATTCGGATAAAATCAATTTTATAAATAAACTTGTGAGATAAAATTAACTTCTATTTATATATTATTTGAATGAGTGCGAGTCTTGTACTTATTCAATAATATAAAGTTTTAATGTGACATTCTCGATATACATTTATTTTTATTTCTTGGCTTTTGAATTTTTTTTTCTTTTCAAGCAAAAAATGTTAAGATGTATTTTATAAAAAAAATTCTTCACCATCATTCTCATTGGAATCACTGTTGCCATAGTTACAATCAACTTATTACTCACCCACCTCTTCTGCCACAACATAATAACATTCTTTGAAAGTTATGCAAGAAAGTGATACAACTTATAATTATTTAAAACACTGTTTAAATAGTTCTTATATTAGTTGATTTTAAATTATATTAAAAAGCAAGTTGATTTTAAATTTAACTCAACTCATAAAATTAGTTTATAAGATAAGTTTTGAATTTATTGATATACTATATATTTATTATATGATTAATTGATATAAGATTAATTATAATACTTTTCGTTTCCTGGAAATTTAACATATCTAAGGTAAGAATAAATGCTTATTATGATACATTTTGATATTGTCTTGGTGATCCTCAAATCTAACTTAATATTATAAAAATAATTTATGATGTCAAATTTATTCCAATATAATATAATGCAATTTAGTTATAACTTCAGTTAATACAAAATCTCTAACAGATTTTTTTACAATATTCAACTAATATTTATCTTTTAAATTTTCTCTTTTATTTATTGCTATTTTTCTAGTAAGTGCTTTATTTTGTTTATTTATTTTAACTGTCGCTTGAGTGGGATGATAATTGAGAGAGTGAGCGAAAAATATCTCTTGAGATAGTCTTACTAATTAGATGATATTTTCCTGTATTACATTACATATCCTAATTATTTAACTCCAAATGCATGTAAATGTTTTGCGAATACAAATTTTCTTTATTTTTTGTTATGAGGTGTGGATTTGGGTTTTTATTTCTTGTTATATATTTATGAGATGTTAGGATCATTTGAGTGATTTGCTGAGAGAGGATTTTAAGAAGGTGATCTTACTTTTATGAGTATGTAATTGTTGAGTTTCAAAAGTATACGATGAAATTGTTTCGATTCTATAAAAATTCATTTTATAAAAATTCGTTTGAAAGTATCGTTAGGAACAATTATTGTATTTTCATATTGTCTCTTTTAAAATATGAAGTTTTGTCACTGTTTTAACTTTAAAAGATGTATCAAATAGTAGAAGAAATATTTAAATTGTGTTTTGTCCCAATTTCTAAACAATATGAAATTTATTAAATATATCAGAATAAAAATATTAATATTTAGGTCAAATAATGCGAATATATATATATATATATATATATATATATATATATATATTTTTATATATATTAAATTAAAATTAAATAATTGAATTATATATATAAGTGCACAAAAATTAAATTTATTACTATAAAGCTTAACTTTTTCTTTAAAAGAATAAAATGAAAAAATTATGAAACAAAGTTTCATTAATGAAAAAAATATTATATCAAAATTTTAAAATAATAATTACTTCTAAAAGATAATATTACTTATTGATGTGATAAAAATGAAATACTATAAAATCTAAAGTTTTTATTTAATTACAAGTACATAAATATTTGTAATACTTATTAGGTTATTGCTTAATAATTAATTAATTAAACATAAATTAATATTTATTAAATATTAATATTTAAATAATAAATATTTAATATTTATTAATTAAATCTTTATCTGATTAATATTATTATTTACAAAATTAAATTTTTTAATTAAATAATTAATAGCTATTAATTAAATAATTATAAAATTATTATGTATTAAATAATAATTAATATATTATTGATAAATATAAATTTGCATGCTTTAAATATTTTGGCTTCCATATGGGATTAATAATTTAAAAAATTTGGGAATTTTAATTTATTTTTTGAACATTCATTTATTCTATCTATTTTTATATGATAAAATTAAAATCCACGTTATGTCCATTTAAAACATGGATTTTTCATAATTATTCATACTAATCTATATTTTAAAGTTATGTATAAATTTAAATAATATTCACATAATATGGATTAGTGAAAGTACATCTATAATTAAAGCTTTATTAAGTTATAAAATTATTTTTTTAATTATTAAAATAAAAAATATTAATAAACTATAAAATAAATTTTATAAGAATATAATTGTGAAAATAAATATAGTGTGTAATTTTATTATATATTTTCTTTGTCAATAGTTTTTTTTTCTTATGAGTAATATCCTGTATAAACAATTTTGTTGAGTTTCAATATATATTTATTTATTTTTACTTCCGTGTATGACGTCATAAGTGGATAAATGAGGCAAAAGATGAAAATGGCCACTTGCAGGAATGAAAAACATTATAGTAGTGGAATGCATCATTCAACCGAAAGTTATGATAATATTATTTACTTATATAATAATTACTTCTATAAGAGCTATCGTTAAAAAAATATTTTTCTTTAAATTATAATTTTAGTCATTTAATTTTTATCCATGATCCTATTGTTCTTTATTAGATGATTTTTATTTGTATTTAATAAAATTACTAAATTGTTTCATCTTCAATTATGAATTGGGTTTGGCAAAATAAACCAAACTGCACTGCACTACCAAAAACTGTACTGAACTAAAAAAATTGTTCGCATGAACTGCACTGTACTGAAAAACAATTCAGATGAACTGAACTGAATTGTTATTCTTAAAAATAATCTGGACTGAACTACACTGCACTGAACTGCACTACACTGAACTGCATTGCACTATAATATAAACTGAACTATTATGAACTGCACTACGTCAGAACTGAACTGCATTATTTTTGGACTGAACTGCACTAATTTTTAACTTAACTACATTGCTTTTGAACCGTTTTTGAACTGAATTGCACTGATTTTGAATAAACTTCACTCTTTTTGAACTGATTGTATTATTTTTGAACCGGATTGCATTGATTTTGAATTGAATTGCACTATTTTTGAACTGAATTACACTATTTTGAATCGAATTGCACTAATTACATATGATTGTACTACGCAATAATAATCTAAAGTTTAT
>Ga0214542_1009550_pt1 | contig 14944 bp, 13 predicted proteins | sample CNSS1metaG_FD_160096 | JGI IMG/M metagenome (GOLD analysis project Ga0214542, IMG submission 160096) | Root nodule microbial communities from cowpea collected in UCLA plant growth center, Los Angeles, California, USA - CNSS1 | ecosystem: Host-associated > Plants > Roots > Nodule | place: USA... | reverse complement strand
AAGATTTTGAAGTAAAAACACTCTTGTGTCTCAACCATTTGTGAGAGTTTCCTCCCTAGGGAGTGAATACTTTTAAGCCTTATCTTGCATAGCAAGTGGCGGCACACATCCACTCATCTTCAAGGTTTCCATGGCTTCTAGCCTAGCCTTGTAGTGGCATGCTTCTCACATTTTTACCATTTCTTTCCTTTCCATTTTATGTTTTCTTCTTCCTTTAATTGTTCATGGTTTTCTATAGTTTATGTGCTTTCCATTTCCTTTTTCTTTGAATCAATCCATCATCTTCTTCTCTTGAGCTTTGTGAAAGGAACTTTCACATCTAGATAGCTTGCTATCTTAATGTCCAATGGGGATTTCACTTAGCTTTCTTAATCAACTCACACAATATTCAAAAATCTAAAAAGGAACAAGATAGTCCTTCATCAGTTTTTCATAAAGAACTACGTAACCCTGATTTTCCATTCACATGGAGATACGTAGGAGCGAGAATTAATCCTCGTCGGGCCCAAAAAATCAAAAAAATAGTTTTGTTGTTTTTTGAACATTCTTTTATTAATATTTTTGGGGAAAATTAAATATTTTGAAAAAACCACATAACTTTTACACATTTAATTAAAGGTACCGTCTTAGGACGGGCTTTGTGGGGTGCTAATACCTTCCCCATGTGTAATCGACTCCCGGACCCAAATTCTGGTTTTTTGCAGACCTTGCTTTTTCTTATGGTTTTCATAGTTTCCTATAATAACTATGGTGACGACTCCAAAACCTCTTTTTTCAAATTTTAATTTTTTGGTTCGTCGTCCCGTCGCGATTTCGGTTGTGACAGATGGCGACTCCACTGGGGATGCTAGAGAGTCAGACCATTTATTTGGATGTGCAAGATTGATGTGGTTTTTCTTCATATTTTTTCTTTCTCATTTTTTTGGTAGGTGTTTTTTTATTTTTTATTTTTATATTTAGAATAAATGTATGTGTATATTCTTTTTTTTTGTATTTGGAATAATTGTCAGGTGTGGGTTTGGGTATACATTGTGTTCTCCCTTCACACACACACACACACACACACTTTATTCATTACATAAGTGGGGCCCTATACCCGGGTCTGAGTTGCTTAGAATTAGAGGGAATTGTGTAGCAATGTCACAGTGGATGTACTTCCCAAGTGGTCATTGTGAGAACCCCAGCTAGAGTTTGTTTGCTTCATTGGTACTCCCACTTCTTGTTGTTTACCAACTGTCGTGGGAAATGTCATGAAGTGGGCCATAGCTCTAGTGACCTTGATATTTAGGTATTAGGGAACTATCCTTGTGAGCACATATACTTTCCCTTATAACTTTAAGCATCAAACCCATGTTAAATAGAGACACTAAAGGTAGACTATTTGCGTCCTTTACCCTCACCTTTCCTTGTATATAATAATAAATGCATCACAATCACACCATTATTAGCCATAAACATACATTTCATTAGCCATTAGCATATCATGTTAATAAGTGCCCTGTGAAGCACAACAAACATGCATTGCATTCCATTTTGTGGTCATTCATGATACGTTATCCAAAGATTCAAACACATAGCATGCATCAGCATAATTTTTTTTTTAAAAAAAATTACACTACAATAAGTTCAAATTGTTTCCCAATTCTCTTATCACCAAATTCTTAGAATCTTTCTTATGAAAAATGATGAAAAATAATAAAACATCCTTTGGTCAAATAAGTGGATTGAATAAAGAAATAAAATTTTGTTTGTTATCATGTCTTTTGAAGCATCATATAGTCTTGCATACATGAAATTGCTCAAATCTATCTTTCTTTCCATCTCTCTTCCACCATAAACCTTATTTTCTTTTCCATGGAGAATTATCATAAAGGGGACACATATCTTAAAATGGATTACCATAAATTCTCTGAACACACAGAAAAATAAAAGGAAGAAAAGTTCGCTAGACTAACAACTTTGAAGGACAGTCTAGGCAAAATATAAGACAAAAAAAATGAAAAAAAAAGAGCAAAATAAGAGACATCCTTTTACACGAACTAAATTATTTTCCTCTGAATTAAATTTTTTTTTTGAGAAAACAACCATGATTTGAAAAAAAAAAGAAACAAAAGTTATTATCCTTTGCTACCCAATTTGAGCCTTCCAAAAAAATTCTTTCAAATTACCCTAAACAAGGATCACCTTCTCACTGAGGGTTAACATAATGTTTGCATTTATTTCATCTGACTAGTAGTTCACCAATACAAAAATATCAACAACAAAAAAAGAAATATTATTGGTCATTTCAAGAAAGATATAAAAAAAGTGAACGAAATGAAGTCAAATAAATATTGAATGAAACATTATTCAAAGATCCTTGTTTGAAAACAACCCTCACATCACTTGTTTGGGTCTTTACTATCATTCACTTCCATACCCCTAGCCTTGCCACGATACAAGCCTAATAAAGTCCACACAGATCAAAGATTGGTTGTTATCTTTTGAAGGTTTTAATTTAGAAGAAAAATTTGATTTGCCAACAGGTTTGTTCTATAAAAAAGGTAAAAAGAAATTGAAAAAGTGTGTTTAGAGATTTTCTTTTAAACACTGGGGCAATTTATGTTTGGTTGACATATTTTCAAAACTCCAAAATTAGCATGGGCAATCAGGCAATTAAGCTAAACTTCGGTTGTCCGCTTTCAATTCATTCTTCATGAAATTCCATTTTTGCTCCTATAGTATCCTCTGCTCTAAGCCTAAACCTTGACCAACCTTACATAATCCATCTTTATCAATCACAAACCCAAACTAGGGCAGTCATTTTGTTTGCGATTCATATATTCTCATCATTCATTTTGAATTGGGACATTTATTTATATTGAAGATTGTGATCACATTAGGGGCAACTTGTGAAGACCCTATCATTTTTCCACCTCCTCAACTGGGAAAAACCAAACACGCTTTTGCACCATAAGACCATCCTAGGCTCTCATACTAGGGGCAAATTTTTGAAGTCGCCATCATTTTCTTCATACCATCAGTAACAGGGGAAAGCCCAAACACATTTTGTGCTTCGAATCCAATTCAAATTGGAGCAACTCCCTAATTAATCTACATCACCTCATCCAAACCTTTTCAAGCCCTTGGCAATTTCATGCATGTCATTCAAATATTGTTTCAAAGAAATGATTAAAAAAGTGTTTGTTAGTAAATTGATTAGACCAAGGAAATGATTTAGAAAAGTAAAAAAAAAAATCAAAGTAGAATGACTCCATGAATTAGAAATAACAATGAAATGGGAATCAATTCAAATATTGTTTTCAAAAAAATGCAAAAGAAAAATTCATACATCATACCAAGTCATGCATACATGAGTAATTCATCTTTTTTAATAATGCAAAATTCACCCATGCATCCATGCATCCACGCATCCATGCATGCATCATCGTCTAAGTTTAAAAAGAAAATCATAGCATGTCATACATCATCAATGATTCATAACGTGTGCATATGCATAACTCCTCCAGCATTTCTTAGATTTATGAAGAAATGAAAAAAATGAAAAATAGAGCAAATTCCACTCATGCATTCACGCATCCATGCAAGCATATCATATAGTTTCAGAAAGAAAATCATAACATTTCATGCATCATCAAATCATTCATCATACTCCACAAAATCATTTACAAAAAAAAAAGAAAAAGTCAGAAACGATATTTTTTGTTTAAGTCTAAAAAATGTTAGGCATTCACTTGGTGTTTGTCGACAGTTCAAAAGCAAAATTCAGGTTCTTCTTTTATACATCAAGACCCTCTGCAAGACATGGTCATTGATTCCTTTGTCACATCGAGGCCCTCTACGAGACAATGGTCATCGATCTCTTTAAATCAAGACCCTATGCGAGGCAATGGTCATTGATTTCTTTTATCAGATGATGACCCTCTACATGGTAATGGTGATCATTTTTTTTAGATATAGACCATCTCTTTAGGATTGGTCTAATCTTTTTTTTCAAAAAGTCAAAATACAAAAAGAATTTGGTTTTTCGAATTGGGACCCTCTACATGGTAATGGTCGTTGAATCCTTTAGATATAGACCCTCTCCTCAGGATTGGTCTAATCTTTGTTTCAAAAAGTCAAAATACAAAAAGAATTTGGTTTGTCGGATTGGGACCCTCTACATGGTAATGGTCGTTGAATCCTTTAGATATAGACCCTCTCCTCAGGATTGGTCTAATCTTTTTTTCAAAAAGTTAAAATACAAAAAGAATTTGGTTTTTCGGATTGGGACCCTCTACTTGGTGATGGTCACCTAGTTCCTTTCAAAAGTAGACCATCTCCTTTTAAATGGTCAAGTCTATCTTCACATTTGTCTTCTTTTGAAACCCGAACGAAATTAGTGTTTTTATCTTTACTTATCTTTTATTACGATAATATGAAAAAATCAAATTTTCATATTATCTAGTAAAATCTAAGTAAAGAGGGGTAGCTGTCAATACCCAATTTCGTCCGGATAAGTAAATTTATTTTCAAACAAAATTAAAAAAATAAAAAAATGTGAAACATTATTTTCTTCAAAGATTTTAAAACTTTAATTTTAGAAAAAAAAGAGAAAAAAAGAGAGATGAGAAAAAAAAAAGAAAAAAAAGGAATAAAGAGGGAAGAGCCCAATTTGTTATTAATTATCGCACTCCTTCTCATGAGCCCAACAACTCAACCTGCTTTCTACCCTTGTTCCTGGAAGAGAAATTAATGATATGATTCTAATAATTAGATGAAATATTTCTTCAAATGGTTATTGTCAATATTACAAATTGGGATTGATTTTGTGCTCTGATTTGTTAATGGTTAGAATCAATATTACTAATTTGGGATTGATTTTGTGCTCTGATTTACTATGATTTGATTCCTATAATGTGTTGCTATGATAACCAATTCCTTCCTTATATTGTTCATTACAATTAAGGCTGAGATTGCATTGATATTGCAATATATGAATATAAATATGCACTCTGTCATTCGAAAAAAGGGGACCGAAAAAAAGAAATTCTCTACACTACTCTACTTTTTTCCTATCACCACTCCCACATACACACCTCAACATATTGAAGGAGGTAGAAAAAAGGAAAAAAAAATTCTCTACACTCTCTCTTTCTCTCTTTACCACCCACATAGACACCTCTCACATTTATCTCTATTGGAAAACCAAACACACAAATATTGGAAAAGGAAGAAAAAAAAAGAAAAGAGAAAAGGTGAGGAGATATTGAAACTTTTTTCCTCCTTCTTTATTGTCTACCGGGCCGCTCGCGTCGCATGACATCCAATTTAGACTTATGTTTTTTTACAAATATATACAAATGATATAAAAATAAAATATAACTTTCTTTATTTACTCTTTTATATCTATTTGGTTGCTTACGTCGTAATGACATCCACAACTACTTTAAAATAACTTTAAAAAAAATATTAAAAATTTATAAATGATTAAAAAAATAAAAAAATAAAAGATTAGAAAAAAAAGAATTTATTTGAAGTGTCTGTCCGATCGCTTGCGTCCCATGACACCAATTTTAAAATAATACTAAAATTTAAATAAAAAGATTTTCAAAATTGTAAAACAAATTAAATCATTTTTCAAATTTTTTTCCAAATAGTTTTTCATAAAGAACTACGTAACCCTGATTCTCCATTCACATGGAGATACGTAGGAGCGAGAATTAATCCTCGTCGGGCCCAAAAAATCAAAAAATAGTTTTGTTGTTTTTTGTACATTCTTTTATTAATATTTTTGGGGAAAATTAAATATTTTGAAAAAACCACATAACTTTTGCACATTTAATTAAAGGTACCGTCTTAGGACGGGCTTTGTGGGGTGCTAATACCTTCCCTACGTGTAACCAACTCCTGGACCCAAATTTTGGTTTTTTGTAGACCTTGCTTTTTTTTATGGTTTTCCATAGTTTCCTATAATAACTATGGTGGCGACTCCAAACTCTACTTTTTTTTTCAAATTTTAATTTTTTGGTTCGTCGTCCTGTCGCGATTTCGGTTGTGACACTAGGGCTATGGCCCATGTATTATTTTGTTTTGTGCTATGTTTCTGGTTACTTTAGACCTCGTACTTTGTCTTATTTGGCACTGTGGTATGCCCTAAGATTATTCTTTTTTACTCTTGGATATCTTTAGGGAGTGAGTCCCTACTCCGTATCTCTGCTCGTATTATTATATTTTGTGACGTGTTATTTAAGTAAGTTTATTTATTAAATGGGACGTTACATTTATGGTATCAGAGCGGTCATTTCTTAGGTCTGTGGAGTTGGATGTCTGCTTAGCTTTCTTTGTGTTTCTCTGAGTGTTTTTAGTTAAAATGTTGTCTTGTCAAACCTAACCAAGTTATTTCCTATGTGCCAGTGAATGATGGCACATTTCGTAGGACTCCGCAATCCTCCCAGGACGATGTGCCAGATATCATTAGAACAATCGAGGCAATGGTAGCTGTTATGACTCAACAAAGCACGACGATGATGCAGCAACACGAAGCATCCATGCAGCGACAAGCAGCGTCACTTGAGCAACAACAACTGGTGATGCAGCAGATGGAGGCTGCTAGGGTAGTTTCCGAGGATGCCCACCGGCAACACATGGAGGCCCTCCGCCAATTGGAGGAGAACAGGGCAGCTGCCCTTGTGTTTGGTCCTAAGCCACGACCACCAGTCAGAGAGTGGATTGTGGAAGACTTCCTAAAACACCATCTAGTGAAATTCAACGGGAAGACTAGCCTGGATGCAGCTGATCAGTGGCTGAAGGACCTGGAGAGAATCTTCGACGTGAAGATGTGTCCAACAGATAAAAGTTTGTCTTTTGCAGTCTATATGCTCACCGGAGAAGCTGAACACTGGTGGATTAGCATAAAGTCCATCATGGAGGAGCGAGGAGAGCCTGTGACTTGGGAGTCTTTTAGGGAGAAGTTTCTCTCAGAGTATTTTCCCGATAGTGTGAGGTATGCCAAAGAGGTGGAATTCCTCTAGTTGACCCAGGGAGGGAAATCTATGACTGAGTTTGCTGAGAAGTTTAAGCACCTCAGCCGCTTCTACACTCTACCGCTCGACGAGGAATGGAGATGCCGTAAGTTCAAGAACGGTCTTCGCGGTGATATCCACTTGATGATGGCTCCCTTGTCCATCAAGGACTTTGCTGCTCTGGTGGAGAAGGCCAGAGTGATGGAGAAGATGAAATGTGAGGTAGAAGGTCAACGCCCACAACAACCACAGAGGATCGGTGGACCATCTGGGTCCAAGCCGAGGCATGAGGAGTGGAGGAGACCTATGATAGACCCCACCATTAGCCCCAGGGGTCTAGAAGTTTTGCTCCTCAGCAAGGCCGAGTGTAGTGTTACATATGTGAAGGCCCTCATCTGAGGAGCGCCTGCCCGCGCATGGAAGGCTACCGCCGGTGCAACAACTGTGGCAAGGAGGGCCACTTTGGGAAGGACTGCCCCACCCTTGCTAAGGCAGCGACACACCCTCCAGTACAGACTCTTACCTAGCACCAGCAGAGCAACAAAGGCAACAAGCCTCAAGCGACGGGCAGAGTCTACGCTATGATAGGAGCAAAGATTGCTGGGATGAGATGTTGTGTATTGTATGATTTCGAAGTGACACACTCCTTTGTGTCAGATGCTAGTGTGAAAAAGTTGGGTCTGTCGGTGTGTGAGCTGTAGTGTGAACTTGTGGTGTCTACTCCGACATCGGGCTTGGTCAGGACATCGTCCTTGTATGCTAGGTGTCTAGTGGAGATTGAAGGACGCAAGTACAAAGTAAATCTGATCTGCCTACCTCTACAGGAGTTAGAGGTGATCTTAGGGATGGATTGGCTCTCTGCCAATCGCATTCTTATAGATTGCTGAGAGAAGAAGTTACTTTTCCTCGAATCAGAAGAGCCTAAGTTGTTAACATCTTAAGGGGTGGTAAGGGAACTACATGAGGGCACACAGTGTTATGTGATCTTGTCGCATCTGGAGGTGGAGAGAGGGGAGGTGACGTCAGTAATACCAGTAGTACAGGAATTTGAGGATGTATTCCAAGAGGAAGTGCCAGCCTCCCAGTTGAGAGGTGGAATTTTCTATCGACTTGGTACCAGGAACCGGCCCAGTATCGATGGCCCCGTATCGCATGGCTCCAGCAGAGTTGGTGGAACTCAAGAAACAGATAGAGGAGCTGATGGAGAAGCAGTTCATCCGACCCAGTACTTCACCGTGGGGAGCACCAGTGTTGTTGGTGAAGAAAAAGGATGAGAGTTCACGTTGTGTGTGGACTACAGGCAACTGAACAAGATGACCATCAAGAACAAGTACCCCCTTCCGAGAATCGATGATTTGATGGATCAGCTGCATGGGTCGTCGATATTCTTAAAGATCGATCTGAGGTTAGGATACCATCAGATATTAGTAAAGGCGGATGATGTGCAGAAGACGACCTTCAGGTCCCGATATGGACACTATGAGTATGTGGTTATGCCCTTTGGTGTGACCAATGCTCCGACGGTGTTCATGGATTACATGAATAGAATACTCTGACTGTTCCTTGACAAGTTTGTGGTAGTCTTCATAGACGACATCCTCATCTATTCCAAAACCCAAGAGGAGCATGCCGAGCATCTGAGACCAGTGTTTGGCATTTTGAGAGAGAAACAGTTGTATGCCAAGTTGTCTAAGTGCGAGTTTTGGATGGATGAAGTCTAGTTTTTGGGGCACGTGATATCTGCACAGGGCATTGCAGTGGATCCAACAAAGGTGAAGGCAGTGGTAAAGTGGGAAAGTCCCAAGTCAGCAACGAAGATCAGAAGCTTTGTAGGTCTGACTGGCTATTACCGAAGATTCATTGAAGGATTTTCTAAAATAGTGGCACCACTGACACGGCTTACCCGGAAGGACCAACCCTTCACCTGGACGGATAAGTGTGAGGAGAGCTTCCAAGAGCTTAAGCGAAGGTTGACTAGTGCTCCGATACTAGTGATCCCTGATGTCAGGAAGCCTTTTGAGGTCTATTATGACGCATCCCATATTGGACTGGGCTGCGTGTTGATGCAGGAAAAGAAGGCAGTGGCCTATGCTTCGAGGCTCCTTAAGGTGTACGAGAGAAACTATCCCACTCATGACCTGAAGTTGGCAGCTATAGTATTTTCCTTGAATATCTGGAGGCATTATCTGTATGGTGCCCAGTTTCGTGTGTTTAGTGATCATAAGAGTCTCAAGTATCTGTTTGATCAGAAGGAGCTGAACATGAGACAGAGAAAGTGGATGGAATTCCTAAAGGATTATGACTTCGAGCTCCTATATCACCTAGGGGAGGTAAATGTAGTGGCTGATGCCTTGAGTAGGAAGACTGTACATGTTGCACACCTTATGATCAAGGAGGTAGAACTACTGGAGAAGTTCAAGGATATGAAGCTACAAGTGGAGTTGAGATCCAAGTCCATTAGGTCTAGTACTCTGACTATATCTAGTGACTTCTTGGACTCAATCAGAGAGAGTCAATTGTTGGATGCCAGTCTGAATAGAGTCATAGACCAGCTTGGGTCATATGAGGCTAGAGACTTTGCTTTGGGTGATGATGGTATACTGAGGTTCCAGGGCAGGGTGTGTGTGCCTGATGATGTGTAGGTGAAAAAGATAATTTTGGAGGAAGGACACAAGAGCTGTCTTAGTCTGCATCCTGGCATGACTAAGATGTACTAGGATCTTAAGGAGACCTTCTGGTGGCAGGGAATGAAGAAGGATGTTGCTTAGTTTGTATCGGCCTGTTTGACATGTCAGAAGGCAAAGGTTGAGCATCAGAGACTCGGTGGGATCCTACAGCCCTTAGAGATACCAGTGTGGAAATGAGACAACATCTCGATGAACTTTGTGACTCATTTGCCACAAACTTTTAGAGGGCATGACACCATCTGGGTTATAATGGATCGATTGACCAATATTGCCCATTTCTTGGCGATGAACTTGCGGATGTCAATGGCCAAGTTGGCCTAGTTGTACATTAAGGAGATAGTAAGGCTGCATGAGGTACCTTCGAGGATAGTTTATGACAGAGACCCACGGTTTACATCACGGTTTTGACAAACCTTACAGGATGCTTTGGGAACCAAGTTGACTATGAGCTCAGCCTACCACCCCAGACCGATGGTCAGTCTAAGAGAACGATTCAGTCACTTGAGGATTTGTTACGGACGTGCATATTGGACCACCTCTTCCTTAGTATACTTTGAATGAGATGGTTAGTAATCAAAGAGGCATGATATTAGTATGAGATGAGGCCCTATAATTATGAATTTGGGAATAACTAGTAGGATGGATTCAACATGTGGTATGAATGAGGATTGGTTACAGAGATTGGTATGAAATTATAGGCATGATGAGTATTCCTTTATTGTTGATTATGATTGGTCCAAGGTCAATGCGTAATTTCTTGAAATCTCTAGGTGAGATTTCAGGGTCGTGCTTCAGTGGTCGGGACGTAATTCCATGATCCCTGTTAGTGGGTGTTCATGGTGGTGCCCCATCTATATAATTTGATAAGGATTCAAGGTAAGGTTGCATCCTGGCACTCTAAGGAGTCAGTTAGTCGCACTTAAAGCGGACTGAATCTTGTGGTGAGAGTAGCAGGAGGCCTGAAACTCATTAAGGGCTAACCTTGTGTGTGGGAAATTGAATCATTGTAACACTTGTAACACATAGCTCGAGGGTGAGCAGGGTAATCCACCATAAGTGCAAGCATCCGCTGAATCCGACCAGATTATATGTAATCCGGATGAGTCGAGTCGAGTCTTAGTGTATTGATTGGAAGGTCATAACATGCTTAGATGATGTATGTATATTTGACTATGAAGGCATATCTGATTGCATGATAAAACTACTTTGGCTCTTGCTTACCCTTTTGTTATTTGTTGTGTGTTCTGCTATGTGGTTCTCTCTTTTGCGATGATTATCAACTTGTTGATGTGAGCATATGCGAGGAACAACCGTGGCCAACAGGGAGGCGATGGTTCCGTTGCATAGTCGACTGGACTTGGGCTATTCTTTTTATGTCTTTTGCTAGGGCTATGACCCATGTATTATTTTGTTTTGTGTTGTGTTTCTGGTTACTTTAGACCTCGTACTTTGTCTTGTTTGGCATTGTGGTGTGCCTGAGGATTATTCTTTTTAACTCTTGGATATCTGTAGGGAGTGAGTCCCTACTCCGTATCTCTGCTTGTATTATTATATTGTGTGACGTGTCATTTAAGTAAGTTTATTTATTAAATGGGACGTTATATTAATAATAATTACATTTATATTTCATTTAAGACTATTTTAGGGAGACCTAATTTAGTTTTTAGTCTTTATGCCACATTACTTTAATATCACATACTTCAACCTAAAAACATTTATTGTTATAAAATATTATTCAAACAAAAAATGTTTTCAATGTGATTTTTTTATTCTTGTAATCAAGGATCTAATTTAAGATAAAAAAAAACTTAAATTTGTTATCATATTACCATGCTCTGCATGAATCTTGTAATACTCAGATTTGAAACTTATTATTATTAATGTGAGTCATAGAAAAACATTTGATTTTGTTTTTATGTTTTTTGGATTTTGGGCTAATTAAGGATTAGCTTCATGTTTGGTTTAATTAGGTGAAGAAATTGAAGGCTTGCAGAAATTGAAGGATTTTCATCATCAATTGATGGTAAGCATTGGTTATATGTCTGTTTCCATTTTTGTTCTGTTTTCTTCCTCAGTTAATTAATGAGATGCTGATAGGGCTTAGTGCTGTTACTTTTCTTCTTCTTCCTTTGCATTTTACGGTTCCATTGTCAAGCTCAAGAGAAAGTGACTATGAAGTGTGTCGAAAATGCACATCAAATTTTTAAGAACAAAGAGTAACCCTTCTTGGCTGTTCTTCAAAGAGAGAGAGAGAAAGTGAGGTTTCTTCATTTTCTGTCTATACAAAAATTACCCACAAATCTAAATAATCGATATACGAATAATATTTTGGCCCATCAACTTCACTTGTCTTAAAACCATCAACAACTATTACTATAGCTTTAGGAGGTCAATGCTATATATATATAGTATATTATTATTTATACAATTTATGAGATCTAGTTTTTAATACATATATTATAGAAAACTACATATAAAAAATCTTTTTCAATTGGTAGTCTTGTTGCAAGCACTCTTAAATTATTTGTCTCGTACTAGATATGATAATTGCAAATCCCAATAAAAACGCGCAAATGTGAAGATGAAGTAATTTAAAATAAAACTTCTTTCATATAATATACAACACATAAATAGACACATATATTATTATATACTACTATATGAATATTACTTATTACTTACATATAACGACATGCACATGTAACGCCCAGACCTATAGAAATACGCTTTGTTTTCTTTAGATGGTTCTCGGATTTTGGCAAAAAAAAAAAATATATATATATATATATATATATATATATATTATTTTTATTTTTTTTTTTTTTTTTTCCAAATGGCTGAGTGAATTTTCATTTGTTAAGTGAAATTTTTAAGGTTTTCCTCCAATAGGTTTTGGGTCTAAATTTATTGAGTAAATATGTAAAAGTTCACCGAGTTTGCAATATTTTGGATGAGATCAAGCCCGTAACATTGACACTTTGGATGAAATCTACTGAACAAAATTTGTAACGTCCACTGCGAAAATAAAATGTTCAGCCAAACTAATTGGCGTCAGATGCAGAATTCTTTCTTATTTCTTTTACAAAAGATATATCACAATTTAGTAAAAAAGTTCTTTATGACATTCGTAATGAGTCAAATGTGTTCATGTGTTATTTTAGGTTGTCAATAAATAAATTTCGTTCATCAGACAAAACTAATCTCTTAAAATAATTAACCTTAAAACGTTTTTATCAATATCATATTTTTATTTGTTCATTAGTGAAAATATTTCATTTAACTACGATTTTAAGAAAAATGTAACCTATATAAAATGTTGGGACAATTTTGTAATTTCCAACAAGATATAAGCTAGTTTATATAAAATCATAGTCTATACTTTGACTATTAGAGTATAGGCTACAATTCTTTCGTAGAATTATAGCTTAAGCGTAGTCTATATTCTGATTATTAGAGTATATCAGCTATGATTTTACATAGAACCGTAGTCTATAAATATGATTAATTTGTGAAATTTTTTACTTGCGCGCATAATATTGTTACCTCCCGCTTCTATGAATGCTTTCATTTCTAGGTTTTTTCTCTTGTTTTCTCTCTCATTTTCTCTCTCGTTATATCTTTCATTTCTTCCTTCGTTCATAGGTTCGCCATCACCATTCTTGTTCTCCATTCGGGTTCATTTCCTTGGTGTTTTTCCTCTCGATTCAAGTTTCATTAGCATAGAAAAGACTTTCTATGATAGTTAAAAAAAGGCTGTTAGTTTTGGACCTATGATAGATACAATCGATATAGAGAGTTTTCACTTTCTATGTTAGTTATTCTGGACCCGCTATAGAAAGTCCACAAATTTTCCTCAATCAAACACGAAACAAAAGCAAAATACGAGAACCATAATTATCAAATTAAACAAGCAAAAATACATAACACAAATGGCTTGAGCAATTAAACAATTAAACTAAAGCACTCCCATATTCCAACACCAAGAACACCCAAACTTGGATGCACAAATCAGATACATGAAAGACATACAATTAATTCTAATAAGGAATATAAGACTATAAATATGGGGATTACCTTCAAATCCCTTAACTTGGAAATCATAATAACAAAGAGAAAGAACCTGAGTGAGACTAGACTAGAGGGCTTTGCTTTTGAGAATAAAAGAAGATTGGTTTTGTCGCCGCCGAAAATAATAGTGGTGGCTGGTGTCCTCTGCAACCACATTATTAAGTTTCAAGGATATTTGTCTAAATGGATATCATATTAAGACAAACAATGAAGGAGATATGAAATATCTTTATATCACTAGAATTGATTTGAACTAAAAAAATGTGTATTGGAGAAATTATCAACCTTTTCTTATGGATTGTACTACACATATATTAGTGCAATTGAAATGTATGTTATTGTAAGCCATAAGCTTACGAATAAAAATGAATTTCTTGTTTGGCATGATTAGTTAGGTCATCCTGGCTCTATTATTATGCAAAAGATAGTTGAAAAACTCATGTGGACACCCACTTAAGAGTCAAAAACTTCTTCAGTTTAATGATTTCTCATGTACTACATATTCATAAAGGGAAGTTGATAACAAGACCATCATTAGAAAAATTTGAAGGATGTAATCTCATTTTAAGAACAAATACAGGGTGATATTTATGGTCCAATACACCCATCATGTGGATCATTTAGATATTTCATCATTTTAATTGATGCATCAACTAAATAGTCATATATTTGCTTATTATCAACTCACAATCATACATTTGCAAAGTTATTAACACAGTTAAGAGTTCACTTCCTAGATTATTCGATTAAGAAAATTCTTTTTGATAATGCTAGTGAATTTATATCTCATGCTTTTCATGAGTATTGTATATCTTTTTGGAATTGAAGTTGAACATCCAATAATACATGTTCATACTAAAAAAATACTTGTGGAATCACTAATAAAATGTCTAAAACTGGTTGTAAGATCATTACTTATGAGAGTTAATCTTCCAATTGCTACTTGGGGACACTACAAAAATATAACATTTTAATTAGGGTTTATTACTTGGGGTTATCATAACCTCCAATAAAATATACACATTGCGGAGGTTTTAAAAACCCCTTTTAACTACCAAGGTTTTTTTAAGAAACCCAGGGAATGTCTCTTTATTTTTCTCCTTTTTTCGTAATTTTTAATTACTTGACCCGTTACCCTTTCCTCCTCTCTTTCTTTCTCTTTGTTTTACCCTAGTAGTCATAAAA
>Ga0214542_1009549_pt1 | contig 14944 bp, 8 predicted proteins | sample CNSS1metaG_FD_160096 | JGI IMG/M metagenome (GOLD analysis project Ga0214542, IMG submission 160096) | Root nodule microbial communities from cowpea collected in UCLA plant growth center, Los Angeles, California, USA - CNSS1 | ecosystem: Host-associated > Plants > Roots > Nodule | place: USA... | reverse complement strand
TATATAATTTTTTTATAAAATATATAAAAATATTTTATAAAATTTTATATATATATATATATATATATATATATATATATATATATATATATATATATTAACTCGACGGATTTTTTAAAAAAAAAGTTAAATCATTTAATTGGTTTCTACTTTTTAGAAAAATCTCAAATAGGACATTTTTTTTATTTATTCAATTTGATCTCTATTTTGATAAATTTGTTATAATTAGGTCTCTTATTTGTTAGTAATATACTATCAATGTTAAATAATTATTACGTGTTAGTTTGTATTTTTTTATTTCTTTTGAAAAAATAAATTTTTTTATCAAATGTCAAGTTGACGTTGTGTCACTTGGTTGTGGCAGTGATACGGTCACAAGCCACGATGTGAGTTTGACACGTAAAAAAAAATTATTTTTCAAAAAAACTTATAAAAAAAATTAAAAATTAAAAAAATCATAAACTGACACATGGTACCTCTTTAACGTTGGTAATTCATAAACTTGATTGTAACAGATCTACCAAAATGTGGACCAGAATGAGAAAAAAAAAAGATTGCTCATTTGAGATTTTTATACAAAAATGAAGACCAATAGAATGATTTAACCAAAAAATAATTATCAATGGATTTACAGACACTACAATCTCTTTTTAGTAATCAATTTTAAGGATACAAAATAATGATTCACTACAGTGACCAATTTAGATACTAATTTATAAAGGTTTAATTACTCGGATCATACCCATTTTGGTTAGAAATTTTCAAAATGGTACCCACTTTGAACTTTGTCTCAATTTAGTACCCAATTTATTTTGATTATTGCATCAATGTAGTACCATCCGTTAAGTCTTCGCAAACGCCGTTAACTACCTTGCCAGGTGTCAGCCTCTGGTTTTTTAAAAAAAATTAATTTTTTTTTTAATTTTTTTTAATTTTTTTAATTTTTAATTTTTTTTTTAATTTTTTTTTAAAAATGTCACATGTCAAATCCTTGATGTGACACGTGGCATTGTGTCATGTGGCAAGGTATTGCCACGTGGGTATCTCCACGTGGCAAGGTACTGCCAAATGTCATTGTCTTGATTTCAATTTAGTTCCACATGTGTCTATTTGTTTCAATTTAGTACCCATATATGTTTATTTGTTTCAATTTAGTACTTGCTCTATTTGTTTGAATTTTGTTTAAATATATTTTTTTAAATGGAAAAATATTGTATCTCTTTTAAGACAAAATTTATTATTTATATAAATGTTATATTGATATTTGTTACTAAAAATTAGTTATAAAATTAAGTATTGAAATTTATATTAAAGTTAATGGTAAAAGTCATGAATAACATATTTATGTTTTGTTACAATGATATTTTTTATACTCATGAATAACAAAGTTTTGGTAAATTTTTTATTTATGACTTTTAATATTAACTTTAATATAAATTTCAATACTTAATTTTATAAGTCATTTTTAATAACAAATATAAATATAACATTTATATAAATAATAAATTTTGTCTTAAGGGAGACACAATATTTATCTATTTTGTAAAAAAAATTCAGACAAAATTGAAACAAATAGAGTGGGTACTAAATTAAAACAAATAAAGTGGGTACTAAATTGAAACAAATAAACATATATGGGTATTAAATTGAAACAAATAGACATATATGAGGACTAAGTTAAAATGAAGACAATGACACTTGGTAGGTACCTTGCCACGTGGCGATACCTTGCCACGTGTCACTGACAATGCCACGTGTCACATCAAGGATTTAAAAAATTCAAAAAAAAATTTAAAATAAAAAAAAAATAAAAATAAAAAAATAAAAAAAATTTAAAAAAATTTAAAAAAACCAGAGATTGACACGTGGCAAGATAGTTAACGACGTTTGCGAAGACTTAACAGAGGGTACTACATTGATGCACATTATGAATTTGGGTACTAAATTGAGACAAAGTTCAAAGTGGGTACCGTTGTGAAATTTTTGAACAAAAATGGGTATGATCCGAGTAATTAAGCCTATTTATAAACTTAAAATTATTAGTAACTAAAATAGTTTCTAAATTAGTCTCTAAATTGGCTACTATAGTGAATTGACCAATAGTCTCTAAATTGGTCACTCAAGGTTATAACTACCGAAAAAATTGGTCTCTAAATTTGTTCCATTATTGTGACTTGACTTTGAATGTTCTTAACCTAATTTGGAAAGTGGCTACCATAAATGAAACTGAGAGTTTGTTTTACAAAAATACAGAAGTTAGAAAGTCTGGGTACTTGAGAACTCTTTGTGAGTTTAAAAAACCTAGTGTGGGTAGAGCGATAACTTTCACTAAGTGAGTTCTTGTGTAATTGAGTGTTTCTACTATTGCTAGGAGAAGTTATTCATCCTTTGTGGGATTCAAAGAAGGTGTCCATTCCTTGTGGATTCAAGGAAGGTGTTTATTTATATCTTGTGTGATTCAAGAGAGGTGTCTTCATCCTTTTATAGGACTCAAAAGAGGTATTCATCCCTTGTGGATTTCAAGGAGGTGTCTTTCATCTCTTCTAGCTTCAAGAGAAGCGCTTTCTATCCTAAATTATTCTTTCTATGATTATAAATTTTGTTTATTTTTAGTGATTTAGTTAATCCCTCTTTGGATAGATTAACAACTAAACGTATAGTCTTTTTATCTGAACTAGTATAAAGTACCTTATGCAATTTTGTGTTCCTTTCTCTCTTTTGTGATTATTAAAATAAAGAAAATAATTTTAATTAAACTTTGATATTAGAAAGGAAAAATTTTAAAAGAAGCATAAATTTTATTGAGAACCCAATTCACCCCTCCGTCTTGGGTTTTGTCCACATGTGAAGATTCCGCTGTGTGATTCTAACATTTTTCCCCTCTTTCCCTTTCTTTACGTTCATCTCCAATTCATTTATTAAACATATTTTATCAAATTTTGCCAAAAATTTGGAGACCATTTTGTCCCACATGTATTAAAAAAATTCAACTAATAATTATTGCTGAATTGATCAATTATTTAAAAAAATTTCAATTATTGATGAATGTAAAAAGAGCAATTATTGAAGAATTTGAAAAAATTCAATTACCAGCGAAATTTATCGACAAATTTTACCATGAAATGGTTAAAGTTCAAAAACAGAAACTTTGACGTTCATTTTATTGATAGATTACTAAAACATTCAATGAACGACAAATTTGACAGATTAATCTAGTATCGACGAAACAGTTAGTGATGAAAATATCTAAAATGTTTATGATAACACGAAAAGTAGGAAATATGTCGAGTTGGATGTTTGATGAGGTTTGGAACTAACTACTATTGATGTGTAATTCTTCTTCATATCATGTAAAGTGTTCACAAGCCCAACAAAATCGACCATTTGAAATAGGAGGCAGTTTACACATAGGTGGCTCCATTAATACATATGGGCATGCAATTTTCATGGTAAGTATACCAAAGAGAATTTCTTTTTACTTGTGATGGTGTTTGTAGGAAAAGGAGTTGGGTTGTGCACCCAGTGGCGGATCTTCAACCAAAATTTTGGGGGTGCCAAAATTTTGGTTGAATTACTTTTTTGGTGATTTTTTTGTTTAATAATTTTGAGTTGCTCCTCTAATTTTTTAAAATCTCAATTTGATCTCGAAGTTTAAAAAGTTGATGTAGTTGGATATTTTTCATTAAATATTTTGAAGTGGAAGAAAAAATTGTCATCAAAAATTGACACTAGGACTATGTCAATTACACCAACAAATCAAACAATCATTCTTATTCATAATTTCAATTTTGATGAAAAATCTAATTCAAAAAATTTAACGAAAAATGACAAAATTGCATCATTTTTTCAAAAATTGGAACCATAAAAAAAAACTGAATGGCCAATTTGATATTTTGGAACGAAAATAGGAACCAAAAGAGTAATATCAAAATTGTTATATAAACTAGCAAAAACATTGTATTTACTTTTTTCATGATAATAAAATATAATAAAATTATAATGATTATTATTATTATAATTATAAAATTAAATATAAATAATTTTTATAATTTTATTGTAATTAATTTTCATTTATCATAATTAAGTTTAAGAAAAATAATGAAATAAAAATATATTTAAATTATACAAATAATTATTTAAAAGATAATATTAATAAAATAATTACTTTTTATTTGAAAAATATTTAAAATATTAAATTAAAAAATAAATATAGACAACTAAAAGAAATTTTTTCTTATATATAAATATAAATTCATACAAATTTACTAAAATATTATATATATATATATATAATATTATAAATATTAATTTTTTGAAAATAAATATTTAAAATTATATATTAAAATATATAAATATAAAAAAAAATTTGGGGACCACGGCCCCTTAGTCCTAACGTAGGTCCGCTATTGTGTGCACCATATTGATAAAGTTTTTAAGTAAACTCATATACTAGTGGTCAATTTATAGGCCCTCCAATTTTTTTTTTATATTTATATATTTTAATATATAATTTTAAATATTTATTTTCAAAAAATTAATATTTATAATATTATATATATATATATATATATATAATATTTTAGTAAATTTGTATGAATTTATATTTATATATAAGAACAAATTTCTTTTAGTTGTCTATATTTATTTTTTAATTTTATATTTTAAATATTTTTCAAATAAAAAGTAATTATTTTATTAATATTATCTTTTAAATAATTATTTGTATAATTTAAATATTTTTTTATTTGATTATTTTTCTTAAACTTAATTATGATAAATGAAAATTAATTACAATAAAATTATAAAAATTATTTATATTTAATTTTATAATTATAATAATAATAATCATTATAATTTTATTATATTTTATTATCATGAAAAAAGTAAATACAATGTTTTTGCTAGTTTATATAACAATTTTGATATTACTCTTTTGGTTCCTATTTTCGTTCCAAAATATCAAATTGGCCATTCAGTTTTTTTTTATGGTTCCAATTTTTGAAAAAATGATGCAATTTTGTCATTTTTCGTTAAATTTTTTGAATTAGATTTTTCATCAAAATTGAAATTATGAATAAGAATGATTGTTTGATTTGTTGGTGTAATTGACATAGTCCTAGTGTCAATTTTTGATGACAATTTTTTCTTCCACTTCAAAATATTTAATGAAAAATATCCAACTATATCAACTTTTTAAACTTCGAGATCAAATTGAGATTTTAAAAAATTAGAGGAGCAACTCAAAATTATTAAACAAAAAAATCACCAAAAAAGTAATTCAACCAAAATTTTGGTTGAAGATCTGCCACTCGGTGTATGTGTAAAAACTCTAGAGTTCTAGAAAATATAACCATTATAAATCAACATCCCATGCCATAACTACATGATTTATTATGTGGACATTTTGAATCTAGCGTATTTTTAAAAATAGTCTTAAAATGTGGAAATAACAAAATAAAGGAAAAAAGGATGAGTGGAAAATAACCTTTAAAACTAAACTTGATGGTATGTCTGCTAGTTAAGTTCTTCTGGCTTAACTAATGCGTCTAACACATTTATGTGACTCAAATATCATATACTTAGGTCATTTATGGATAAATGTGCATGCCAATGTGCAACATCATAAACATGTGTTTGAAACTCTCTAGGGATAAACCTTGTATGTTAACAAAGATAAATGCATATTTGCATGAGTAGAGTTAACTTCCTGAGATTTATTATAAGTTAAAGCATTTTAAATATTTAAAGTTTAAATATACGTTTAGTCTTTATTTTTGTTGTTTTTATTAAATTTGGTCCTCTTATCAATACTTTGTTTAGAAGACACATCTTACATACAACTTTGAAAAATAAAATCTTAGGTTTAGATCACATAAATGATTTTTACCCTAATAACAATTTCTCCTTAATTTTTCAAAATTGTAAAGTATCCCATTTAAGACTTTTCCATAAAAGAGATATGTGGGGATGACTATATATTTAATATTGTTTACTTTTACTTAATTAAATCCTTAGTACCTATAACAGACAAATGTTATATTTCTTACTTCTTTTGGCTTAATTGTAATTCATCCAATACAATAGACATTCATTTAAATTCGTACTCGCTTAAGTTTGTATCTTATCTAAATTTGCATTTGAAAAGGAAAAATTCTCGAATCAATAATTTTGTAACTTTATTTTTAGAAAAAAAAAAAGCATAAAGACATTTGATGACTATTTTTGTTTTCATTCATGTGTGATTTTTAATTGATCATTTTGTAAAATCAGACGAAAGATGAATAATACATCTTGAGCTTGCTCAATCTCTTCTAATGTTTATTATATAACTTATTGTTGAAAATATTTATTTAAATTATTTTTTAGGAAATATTTATGTTTTCAAAAATATTTTTCAATTTTAGAAAATAATTATTATTATTTAAGAATTAGGAAATCAAAATTAAGATATATAAATATTTTATATTTTATATTATGTTATATTTTGTTATATATATATATATATATATATATATATATATATATATATATAATAAGTTTCTGCATATAAAATATCTCTTATATTATCGTATATCTTATATTTTCATAATTTTCTAAAATTTTAACACTCGTAATATTTTATAATATATAATATATATATATATATATATATATATATATTTATATTTATATTTATATATGATATTGTTATTATATGACTATTAAAATTTCATTAATTCAAATCTCAATTAAATTTGTATCGAATTCCTTTATATAATACAGACTTAAGATAATATTTAATGTACTAATGTATTTTTAATATTTTCTCTACGAAGATTGTTTAAGAAACGGTTAGTTACATTATTTAAGAGTTTGATGAGATGTTTGAGTCTTGAATATAAATAATGTTTTAAGAATGCGTAATTGATACTAAATGTAGAATTGAGATATTCAAATAAATCTAAAAATTCTAATAATTTTTATTTTTAGATCTCTCTTGTATTTGATTTTTTTTTTAATTTTAACTCAGATTTTACGAAATAATTTTAGAATATCTTAATTGCAAAAGTTTATTAAAAGAATCAATTCACTTCCATGTGTAAAAAAAAGGTTTATTAGAACATGGGTTGTTTTCTTACATCCGGCATATCATCCAATTATTACAAGAAATTTTTTAAATAATAGTCTATTTTAATAATAAAAAAATATTAGTTATTGTCTTAATAAATTGATATACCAATTTATAAAATAAATTTATTAATTACTAAAATAATCACTATTATGAATAAAAAATTATAATTGATCACTAACTAATTAGAGAGTAATTTAATAACTAATTTCTTTGGTAACCAACATTTTGAGAACTAATGTTTAGTAACCAATTTATAAACTAATTCTTTTGGTAGTAAAAATCTTGGTAACTAAATTTAGAGACTAATTTAGAGATCAATTATAAATTTTTATTCATGATAGTGACTATTTTAGTAATCAATAATTTTTTATTTGTTGAATTAGTATTTAAATTAGTCATTATAATAACTAACAATTTTTAGTCACTAAAATTAATTATTAATTACAGATTTTCTTGTAATTAATGGAAAAAATAATTTATTTAAATCTTAGACTGTATTCTTATGAAGGTATTTACTTGTTAGAGATGATGGGAAGCGATATTCTAAGAATTTGTGTTCTTTTCCATAGATTTGAAAGTGAAGGAGGGCGTTGATTTGAGGGATCCCTCCCTGCATCACATCCCGCTAACAAGGTGAGATTGGAGAGTGATTGAGATAATTTTATGCTTATGTCCTTGTTATTTTATTCAAAATAAACGAACCAGCAGTGTGCATTTCAACTCTAGCAGATGAGCTTCTTCCATACCACTCTCATTCCTTTTTCCTTTCTTTCTCTTCCTTTGAATATTCCTTAGGACTTGTTACCTTTCCACCACTGTTGGTTGTTGAGAAGAGGGGTGGTGGCGAAGATAGCGGCGCGACGGAGGGTTGACAGTGCGGTGGAGGGTTCACGGTGCAGCAGAGCGTTCACGGAGTGGATATGTGATGATCTCTTCTTTGGAACCAAATCTGTTTCTGTGGGTATTCAGTGGAGCCAAATATGTTTTTGCCATAATGGAATGGAACCTATTCCCTTTTTGATGGATCTGATTCCAACTTTGTGAAGCATATGCATGGTTTCGTTTTAACCGGTTCCGTTTTCATGTAACCTATTCTATTTTCATTTGTGGTGTTTTTGGAAATTAAAATATTAATGTTTTTAAATCAAATATATTTTAATATATATTTTTTCAATTAATAAATATTATTAACATTTTTATTTATTATAATAATATATTAAAAACTAATTACAACTTATCTAAATATCATTTTATTATACTTTTTAACATCAGGGACAATTAGGTCATTTTACATTTTCATCTATTAAATTTAATTTTTTATTAATCACATCAGCCAATAATTCACAAACTTTCATAAAAATTACTCTCAAATCCACTCCATTATCTCCTCCAAATTCCTTAAAAAAAACATAAACTTCACCTTATTTGTTGAAAGTCCCACATCGATTAGAGATAAGGTCATTTCATAGTATATAAGTGAGGTGCAAACCTCACCGGTTTTGTGGAGTTGAGTTAGGCTTAAAGCCCACTTCTAACACTAACATGATATCAGAGCCAAGTTAGAGCCTATCCTAGCAAACTTTCTTAGACATTCTTTTTCATCCGATATCGGGTCGCTAACAGACCACCTACTAGGCTTAAAGCCCACTTCTAACACTAATATTATTGTCGATCCAAATCAATCATCTCTCTTCTCCTCAAATCATCACTCACATAAAAATACATTCTTAGAATCTCTTTGTGCTACTAACTGTACTTCCATGTATTCATATTTGAACACGTGTTCGGTTATACCCTACATCAAGGGGATGGGTCTTCAATTACTGGTCAAACCTAAGTTTGAATGAGTCCAATAATGATAAGATGTAAATTAAAAACTTTAACACAGTATTGACTTGACCGAATATATTAAAAACTTATATAATTTAAATTTACTAAGTTTCCACAGTATTGACTTGACCGAATAACTTCGACTTGACAATTTCAAGAAAGAGACTATATTCTAATCAAATTAAATAACAGTCCACTATTTCTCCCCACAGGTTATAATTATTTTGTTGCTAAAACTTCTACTTTAGTACATGTGGCATCAATGATATTTTTAAGTGATTTAAATTTGTGATAAATATATATTTCTAAATGTACAACTTGCATTATAATTAAAACTTATAATAAATTAATATCTTTAATATTCAAATTATGTTTTTTATTTATAATAAATAATTTATATGGTGATAAAAGGATATTCTTTATTAAAATATTGAAATTCATATTTGGACTAAAGATATTAAAAATAATAAAGTAAATCCTCAAAAGTGTTCTCCTCGAAGGAAAAACAGTAAAAGCTACCATTGAAGAATAACTATTAAAAATACTTTCGAACAAAGATACTTATTTTAATTTAACTTATTTAGAAATAGAAAGTATCCTTTTATTTTCTATTTTTAAATTTAATTTAAGTTACTTGGTATTATATTAAAACTATCAAAATCTTTAAAGAAAGAAATTTGGGTAACATTTAATTATGACTGTTATATCTTATAAAAGTTGAAAACAATTTTTTGACAAAATTGACAAAATTATCAAATAGAATAAATTTTTATTTTTTTATGAAAGTTGTAAAAAAAATAAAGTTTTCTTATTTTTTTTTATCAAAAATTATTGTTTATTAAAGTATCATTTTTCCTTGTAAAAAGTCTTATTCTATTGTTTTTTATTCCGAGGTTACGTAATACTTTAATATAATATATAAATATCATACTTATTTAAGAATTTTACGTAAAGTATTGAGACTTCCCTGTACTTTAATTTTATTTTTCAGGATAGTTGTTAACTTTTTTTCATTTTCTTTAGCTTATAATTTACACTCTCTTTATTAAAGCCGCTATGAATATTTATTTGAACTATTTTATAACTTTATTCATGAAAAAATATAGTTATTGTGAATTTTTAATTTAACTAACGGATAAATCTTTCTCTTTGATGATAATAACCTTACATTAAAATCATTGTTATTCTAATTTAAAATATTTATATAAAATAAATAATAAAATTTCTAAATAAAAAGTTTCTACATTACTTTTCTAAACAAAACTCAAAAGTAAAAAAAGAAGTTATATATAATTAGTGTTAATATATATATATATATATATATATATATATATATGATTTTTAACCACGATTAAAATTAGCTTTTAAAACGGTTCTGTAATAGTTATTATTTAAGTCGTTGTAAGTTTAACTATTCAATGATGACTTAGACCATTGTAAAAAATAAGTATTTTAACTTCCGGTTATGATCGGAGGAAGAACAAGATGATGTGGAGGTTAAATTACTATATTGTTTATCGTTTCCGGGACATGCACTACAATTATGTTTCTAGAAATTGCAAAAAAAACACTACAACAAATTTTTAGATTTGTGAGGAAAAATTTGTTTAGGGTTTAGTGAAGGAATAACCAGGAAATAGCGAGAAAAGGATTTAGTGAAGGAATAACAAGGAAATAGCAAGGACACTGAACTATAGCTAAATTGTAGGTAGTTAATTAGCGAGAAAAGTATTTTGTAGTTAATCCCTAACTCATTTTTAGTAAAATGTTTGTAACAAATCCTTAACTAATTAGTAGCAAAATATTTGTAACAATCCTAAACTAATCCCTAACAAACTAGCTGTAGTAAATCCTTAACTAATCTCTAACAAAGTAGTTGTAGCAAATTCCTAATAAAATATTTTGTAACAAATTCCTAACAAAACAGTTGTAGCAAATCCATCATTAATCCCTAGCAGAAATGTTTGTAGTAAATCTCTAACTAATTCTTAACAAAATGGTTTGTAGCGAGAACTTAGTGAGAAATAATTTCTCTAACTAATTTTTTTTGCAAATTAGCTACGAAACGTTTTTGGTCATTTATCCCTCGCAAATTAACTGCGAAATGTTTTTATCATTGATCCTTCGCTAAATAGCGAGAAATTAATGAGAAATATTTTCCTTCACTAATTTCCTTTGCAAATTAGCAATTTTGTTATAGTGACAATCATAAAGAAGTGAAGGACATGGAGGAATTGAGAAGGATGGGTTTCGGTATGGAGGTGGCATAGAGAAAAATATGATAAGGGGAACCACGAGGGAGGGGAAGGAAAAGGCATGAAGCAAGGAAAGGTAAGAAAAACTGGCAAGCGATGGCTACAATAATGGTCTTTATCGAAATGACGAGCACTAACCTCAAAAGTGCTAGAAGAAGAAAGCTGCAACAGAGAGACGAAGAAAATGAACATGGTTGAGCGTTTAATGTGATTTTCCTTTTTTTTAACATAAAATAGAAAGGTAAAAATTTTGTACATTAGTTTTCTAAATAAAACTAAACAAAATAAGATTTCTACATCAGGAGCCTATTTAGCATTATTCAAGGTTTGAACACACAATTAAATCACACAATTAGTAAACCAATGCACAACCAACCAACCAATTCATGTTTTATGATAATTTACACATCTATAATTATATTATCACACTCCATGGTTAAGCATATCACAAAACTAATAAAACAATTAAATTAACACATTGATGACATACACAAGATTCAAACCCAAGTGCTCTCATAATAGTTAAGTACTCTCAACCACTTGAGCTAGTATTGTTCCTAGGGATGTCAAAAAAATCCGTATCCGCGGGTACCGCGGATAAAACACGCAACGGGTAGGAAATAAATATTAAAAATGGGTATCCGCTATCTGCGGATACGAATATTTTTGAAACCCGCATGTTAACTGGGTAGGTACGGGTATCATAGTATTCGTACCCGTGGATATCCGTACCCGCTAAACTTTAATTCACAAAAATACCCTTATATATATTAATAAAAACAATTTTGAGTCTTCATTCAGTAACGGTGGCCAGATTCTTACCACACATCGAAGTATATTACTTCCAAATATTGTGGAGGCATTGATGTGTCTCCAAGACTGGTTATGAACCAACATGGAATGTAATGAAATTAACACTTTTACTTAGATATTTTAATAAAGTGATTATTATAAATTTTTAATGAACTTCTTATGTTTTTCGGCTCTTCTAGATTAAAATTGGACAACATGAAACTTTGTTCAATGTTACAAGATGTGGACATTGATGAAGTTAGTAATTTCTTTAATATTTCATTCAAAAATAAACTACAATATAGATTGTTTGTGATTTTTTATTTGTTTGTTTTTCCAGATTCAATCGTAGAGAGTAGACTTGTTGATCCGAGCATTAATTATGGTTAAATATTTATTTTTTTAAATTTTTTTGTAAGTACCTGCGGGTACCCATGGATACCCGTGGATATGAAAAAAAATAGACAAATACCTATATAATGGATACCCGATGGATATGGGTATGGGTACAGAGCGAATATTTATCCAGTGGGTAGGATACGAATGATTTACTACCCGTACCCTACCCACTCTGTTGACATCCCTAATTGTTTCTTACCACAACTCCCCGCATTAAATTCTATAAATACCTCATTATCCGCATTTATATTAAATAAATATTTATTTATTTAATTTCTTGGGTCTTACATGTTAGTAATTTTGGGTCATGCATATATATGACACATAATTAAATGTGTTAGGGCCATTATTTATAAAACCAAATAATAAAGTGATCTGACTAAATTAAAAGATTTGGCTAAAGGCATATGTCATGAAAATAAATATTGTGTAGAGACCACTTAGTAATTTCTAATTTGATGAGGGACCAAAATAGAAATACTAAAACTTAAGTAATTCAATTTATAAATGGTCGTGGTCCCCTTCTGAGAGCACACAGAGTCATAACGTACTCATTCTGTTCCTTTCTCCCTATCGCCATCAAGAGAGAAAATCAAAGGGAAATAAAGGTGCTCTACAGGAGGAAGATCATTGTATCATTAATGCTCTCTAATATTATCGTTATGACCAATTCATATACACTTCCGTGTTTACTTTTACAACATGATTATCAATATGAGATATTGTTTATGATTGATTGTTAGAATCAATAATAGGATCATATTATGCGTTTATGCTTACATTGCATGTACACTTGCCAAACTCGTAACACCGTGAATCTTTTATCACCATCCAACATATATTGAAGTTAAAAAGATGAAAGATTTATGTTAAAATTATATTATTATTAGTTTAATCTTTGTTCTATGTGTGATTTTGATCAAGTGATGTATTTTTAATAGTGTATAAAAACGAGACTTTATTTGAATTTAAAAAATTAAAATAAACAAACATTTAAAATATTTTTTAATTTGAATATTTATTTTTCTTTTATATTTTTTAAAAATATTTTTATATTTTATCAACTAGATTTCATTAATATTTGTAAATTTAATAAATGTTTTGACTGATAAAATTTGGTATTCTAATTAGAAATGTATACAATTATAATTGTTTTCTAAATATTTGATATTGAAGAAACAACCTTCCTTTTAATATTGAATATTTGATAATATTATATTTCCTTTAACACAATTTTTATTATTTTATAAAAATTAATTAAATGATATTGAAACAGTAAGAAAATTTGTATGAATATGGGTACGAATATATACCTATTACCTGGTAGTGATAGGGATGAAAAAAATTTGATATCCGTTGTGTTTGGAAATGGAGATGGAAATCAATTTTTTTTTCTCGGGATGAATATGAGATAGCGAAACTTGTCCTTGCCCAACCCGATGACTGTTCCCGCTTCGTTGCCATCCTAATAAGAATAATTGTATGCTTACAACCTATTCCAAGTTCATTGTTTGGTTTATATATATATATATATATATAATAATAATAAATAATAATGATATTAAATATTAAATAATATTAATATTAATTATTCACAATAAAAATAAAAGTTATAATTATATTAATAATAATAATATAAATAATACTAATAATAGATTAATTTTAACTATAAGGACAAAATTGTAATATAATATTTTATTATATTAAAACTTTATTTTTAATCTATCACATAATTCAAATCACTAAGTAACTCCACTTTGAAATTCATAATTTTCATTTTTAAATTTCTTAAAAGAAAAGAAAAATTTTACCTTCCAATTCACTCAAATCCATCCCTTCACTTTCTCAAATGTATATTTTCACAAAAGAACACACCCAACACTGTGTTCGCTTGAAGAGATTCAACAAATCAACAGATTTGGAGAGACAAATATGAAGTTGATTTTGTGTTCCATAAAGATGATTTGAGATTGAATATAGAGATAATATGTGAGATAATACTGAAATCTCATCTTCTTAAAATCGTAAAGATTTGCATAGATTATTAACCGTTTTAACTTTATATCTCTGTTTCTATAACAATTAAACTGATTCAAGTTCATGATTTATGATAAAAAAGAAATTTAGATTTGTGATGATCGAAAAACTGAATTTCATATTATATATATTATATATATATATATATATATATATATATATATATATATATATATATTTTATAACAGGATGAAAAGAAACAAATTAAAAGAAAACGAAGACACACAAATTAAATGAATTATCTTTTATTTTATAATTAAAATAAAATAATAAAATAATACTTTTTTATTTAAATCGGAAAGTTTGTTAGAAAAAACTTTGTTAAACTATAAAAGTCTTTTAAATTTTCCTTACACGTGACCTGTATTTGATTATTTCGCAATTTTTTGCGTCGACTATGTGCGTGGTGTATCAATTTCTATATGTGCCAATCAAATTTTATCTCTCGCTAAGAAAAATCAATTTTTTTTTTTGCCTATAAAATCTGTCATTCCTCTCTTCTCATCTACAGGACAAGGTA
>Ga0214542_1009548_pt1 | contig 14945 bp, 11 predicted proteins | sample CNSS1metaG_FD_160096 | JGI IMG/M metagenome (GOLD analysis project Ga0214542, IMG submission 160096) | Root nodule microbial communities from cowpea collected in UCLA plant growth center, Los Angeles, California, USA - CNSS1 | ecosystem: Host-associated > Plants > Roots > Nodule | place: USA... | reverse complement strand
TTAGTCAATATCATAAATGTTGGTTTGTTTTAGAACATGGTGTTAGATTTGATGCACCAATATTTCATAACCAAGAGGGGGGTGAATTGATTTTTCAAACTTTTGAATTGTTCTTAAACTTGAAAAACAGTTTTTATGGAATCTTTAACCAATTGACAAAAGGAGTTTAAGAATCCATATTGTTCAACCTTCATACCTAGCAAAAATTAAAAGAGAATGAAAGATAGCACAAGAGACATAAAAGTTTATACTGATTCAATTCAAATGAATCTACATCCAGTCTCTAGTTTTCCTCACTAGAAATTTCACTATATCAACCAGAGAAGGAATACAGGAAACACCTATGTAATTCCTAAACCTTAAAACCACACTTTCTTGATGACATCCATTCAAGAATAGTGCAAACTGTAATGCTCCAAGAAATTACACACAATTACCACAATCACAGTGATAACACATAAAATTTCAGATTCAAGAACCTACAAGAAATTGATACAAAAATTGATACAGAGTTTGATACAAAGCAGTGACAGTAACGAAACAATAACACTTGATTTTGTACGTTGTTTTAGTGTCAATATTACACTCTCTTCACTTGATCTTGATGAACACATAAGCCCTTGCTGCAGTATATTCTCCAAGAAGATTTCCAGCTCTCTTTTCACTTTCTTTCTAGTTGAAAAAACTCTTTTTTCTGAAGGTGCAAATTCTGTTTTTATTTTAACTACATTAGTTGGCTAGTCAACTACATTATGACAGGGCCTAAAGCTAAGTACCAGAACTAACCTAGTTAACTAGATTAGTAGTTTAGTCGACTATCAAGACAACAAATTAATATTTTCAGATTACCACATACATGTTATATCAGTCATTGTCATGCTATTATGGTCATCATAAAAAACTTAAAACATCACACATACACTTAATAGCAATACATGGACCTAATGACAATTTATCTTTTTATGTTATATGTAAATATTAAGCTATCCTTGTTCAGAGAATTGCAAAGGAACAGTGATGTAACTCTTATTTATTACAAGACATTTAGTTGGTATATTCATTAAGTCTCTACTAACAAACAAATTTGAAATTTCGAGAACGAAACTTGGTGTTTGTAATTTAAAAAAAAGTGTTTTAGTTATTTAGGACTATTATTTTATTTTATTATTTATTTATATTTTTAATAAATAAAAGTTAGTTTGATATTTTTTTAAGAATTAAACAAATCATCATTGAATTTGTTATAAACGTGACCTACATTGTATGTTGTAAATTATTTGATTCCTTTAAAATAACCAACTCATCAGATTCCTTTTTTTTTTAAGAAAAATTAAAGAAAACAATGGCAAGGTGACCAAAAGATATGTTTCATTTGTTTTCTTTTCTTTTATTTTCTTAGAGAACATTGAAGAAAATAGTAACAAGGTGAGAGAAAGATAGATTGTATTGAAAGTTCTTTTGACTGTAGTTTCGAACGAAAGTCATACTAGTTTGAGGAACTTTTGAAAGGTATATTTTTTTTTCTACATGTGATAATTCTTTGTTAGAATTTATAAAGAGTATTTACAGAATATAAAATTCAACAATTCAAATATATAAAATTGTTATAAAACAAAGCGAAGAACAAAGAGAATAATATATAATAGAGGAGTGAAGAAACAATAAAGAATAGAGAATGAGAGAATAAGGAGCAACTCATTTGTGTATTATTATTAATAGGAAGATTTTTATTTATAGAAACAACATGTAATCCATAAAGGAAACAAATCAACTTAGTTAATACAAATATTTACATATTTACATAAAAAGTAATGAATCATATGAGTATCAATCATATGAGTAAATGTATCAAATCAATGGACAATCATTAATTCATAACAGTCCCCCTTGAGTGTCCATTGATAAAAGAATGTGTCTCGTTAAAACCGTACTAGGAAAAACCCTTTGGGATAAAAACAAACTAGTGAAAGGAAAATAGTACAACATTCTGTATTCTTTAATACAATATTGTTCATCACATATTCTATTTCTCCCCCTCATGTAAACTTACATCATTAAGGTGACGGAGTCCGAACTTGTGAATCATTTGCTCAAAAGTTCTTCTTGGCAAAAACTTCATAAATAGACCTACCATATTTTCACATGAATGAATTTTTGGATATCTATATCATCCTTTCAATTAAACAATACACTATTGTCTTCATATATGGTTGTTGATTCCATCTTTGTCTGGGATAGTCACAAGTTTCTTGCACATGTTGAATTATAAACCTTAACCAAACATGATTAGACGATGTTTCTACTATGGTTTGTTTCATATACCTTCATGAAACCATTGTGCTACCACATGTGAATAAACATGTTGTTTGTAATCAACCATTGTGACATTGTGAGAATATGTAAAATAACATGCATATACATAACCCATTGGTCTGAATCTGAATCATTTGAATGGAATAAGCTCATATTCGTAGTACCCTTAAAGTAACAAAGTATATGTTTTACTCCAAACCATTTTCTTCTTGTAGTTGAAAAACTATATATTACTTAACAAATTTACAGCAAATGCAATATTAGATCGAGTATAATTAGCAAGATACATTAGTGTTTCTATGCCACTAAGATATGGTGCTTCTGGACCAAGAAGATCTTCATTATTTTCTTGAGGTCTAAGAGGAGTTTTTATCAACATCTAACGACCTCACAACTATTGGAGTGCATAATGGACATGACTTGTCCATTCAGAATATTTTAAGCACCTTAATTATATAAGCCTCTTGACGTATAAAAAAACCTTTATTTAAATACTCAATTTCTAATTTCAAATAAGAGTTTGCCCTCCAAAGATCATTCAGGTGTCAGAACTACACGTTCAAAAACCTTTCGTTTAGCAAGCAAATATAATTACATATTTTCATTTTGACCAATATTTTCTTTGCCGACAATCGTCAATGATCATTGCTTATTGACCCTCATTGTCATTCATAACATTCATCGCTATGTTATAAGTAAAAGTTTCGTTAATGTTAACTTCATTTTGGTTCCATATTATATGATTCATGACATAATTTATTGAGATCTCATCATTTTCAACAATTTCAGGTACCTAAGGTTCTTTTGGAACAAAACCATTAATTATGTCAAATGAATCCTTTGGGATTTCAACCGTTTCGATTAGGTCATTTTGCATTTTAGCTCGCTTTCTCACTCAAAAGTTTTTATCTTTGGAACCAATAGACCTATCACGTTTCAAACGTGTCTTTGGAACTAACGCGCCTATACAATACTCATGAAAAGCATGAGATGTAATTTCACTAGTATTATCAAAACTGATTTTCTAAATCGGATAACCTAGGAAGTGAACTCTTAATTGTACTAATAGCTTTGCAATTACTTGATTACGAGTTGATAATAAACAAATGTGACCATCTAGTTGATGCATCAATGAAAACCATGAAATATATAAATGTTCCACATGGTAGGTGTATTGGACCACAAATATCACTATGTATTCGTTCTTAAAATGAGATTGACTCATTTTTAATTTTTCTAGTGATGGTCTAATTATCAACTTCTGTGAACGTATAGTTCATGAGAACTCATTGGTCTAAAGAAGTTTCTTGACTCTTAAGTGGGTGTCAACACGAGTTTTTGAACCTTTTTTTTTCGCATCATAATAGATCTAGGATGACCTAACTGATCATACAAAACAAGGAATTCATTTTGATTCGCAAACTTCTGGTTTACCATGACATGCTTTTTAATTGTACTAATATATACGTAGTACAAATCATCCAACTGATCATGTCAAATAAGACATTCATTTTGATTCGTAAACTTCTAGTTTACCATGACATGCATTTCAATTGTACTAATATACGTGTAGTATAAACCATAAGAGAATGTTGATAATTTCTCCAATATACATTTTTGTTTTTCAACTCAATTGTAGAGATATAAAGATATTTCATATCTTTTTCATTGTTTGTCTCAATGTAATATCCAATTAGACAAATATCCTTGAAACTTAATAAGTTTATATTCAACTTCTTGGTAGAAGTATAATTAGACAAGTCTATACACATTTAGATAAGTTTGTCAACATAATGATTAGAAGAGTCTAACAAAACAAATTAAATGAGTGTGTTAATACACTAAAGTATAACAACACATATTAGACAAGTTTGTCGATAAATTGATTAGACAAATCTATTTATGAAAAATGTTAACTATTAGGCTTAAAAACACAAACACACACACCAAAGACTTTTTGGTGGATTTAAATTAACCTCTTTTTTTCTTAAAATAAGATGCTAGTGGATATTAATAAGGGTGATGATCATGATAACTAAAAAATTTGAAGATTGCAAGAATAATTTATTTTTTTTATGAAAATAAGATAATATATCATAAAAAAAAGTAACATATAATATATAAAAATATTATAAATATAACAAAACTTTGTGGCAAAAAGTTGGTTTTAAAAATATAGAACACGTTACACGTTCATAAGCAGCCATTTTGGCATTAGTTATAGAGGCAAGCTTCTTTTGGGAAATAAAAAAAAAAAAGAAAATGATATATGATAAAAGAAAAAATTATTAAATTGAACATATGTTATATATATATATATATATATATATATATAATATTTTTAATAAATTTTTTCAAATAGAGAAAACAACTACTTAAAGCTTTTGACAATATGTCAGTCGTATTAGTGTTGATTCTGAAGTGAGTATTTGCTAAAGTTTTATATGAAATCATATGATAAATAAAACAACACAAAAATAATTGTTTTTAAAGTTGTCAATCCAACTTAATGTATGGAAACTTGGATAAATGTGTTATTAGATGATTTGTAATTTGGCAGGAAAGATTGCATAAGGAAGGTTTTCATTTTAGTTCACAAAAGATTATACGAGATTGCACAAGAAGGTTGGTTTGCAATTTTGTTCACAAAGAAGTTTATGAAAGTTTGCAATTTTTAAAAAAAAAATTGCATGTTGAGCAGTAATACTTTTTCTTGACTATTCATAGATGTAGACATTGAGGTGTTAAACCACATTAAATTTTCTTATGTGCTTTTACTTATAATTCTACTATTATCTATGGGTGTGCTTATGCTGAAGAGATTATATTCTTATTGTGTGATTCCTAACAATTGGAAGTGGTGGTCGTGGATTATAGGGGATGTTGGTTCTTTATTGTAAAGCCTAACTTGGAGAGAAAAGATAAGAGAGGAGTATGTTAGTTCTATCATGAATATGTTTGCCTCTCCTCCTTAAGCATGAAAAGCGTATGTTGATTGACATTATTCTACCTTTATTTCTTTCCTGTTTCTTGCTTTCCAACCTTCTTTTCTTGTTAAACACAATTTGAATAGTGATAAAACTTTGGCAAAATTGTGAGAGAATGGGTGTCTTTTCTTATTTTTAGTTTTATCCTGAGTGTGAGCTTCAAGTGACAACTCCGCCTGACTAATCTTAGAACCTTCTTCATTCATCTCTATTTAGTTCTCATTCCAATCGACTTATGTTTTCAATTACTTAAGTCTTGAACCCCGCAAGTCGCAATTTCCATTTACTTTCCAATTGTTTCCATCTTTAAGTCTTCTTGAGGTGTCATCATTGTGTTTTTATTTAACCGAACAATTTTTTAATCCAAGTATATCTAGTTTACTTGATTTTCATAGTCGAATTGAATAATGCAATTCGCATTTGAACCACACTTGATAATTTACAATGCATTTTAGCTTGTATCAATAATGCCCCTTTATACATTTTTTGTGGGTTTTTTGATGAACTAACGGGTCTGTGCACAAGGTAGGATAGCTCTAGTATGGGGATGTTTAAGGTGTTCTAATATCTATATTAACCTTTATATTATTATCATAACATGGATTGAGATGATGTCGATCACAATATTCATTATGATCTCGATCCTCTCCTATACACCCCAAATATAATATTGGAGAGATATTGTCTTATTGGTATGGGTTTAAAGACATTGAACTTTTTAGGATGGGTTTTAGAGATGAGGCCACGTGAATTGGGATTTAGAGTGGGATCAACAAAGTGAACTAGGCTTTTAGGTGGGAAGGTTTAGTGTTTAGAATGAGGTCAGATAAATTGTACTTATTGGATAAAGTGAACTTACTTTTAGGGTCAAACGAACTTGGTTTGGAGGTCAGGGCCAACAAAGCTACGCTTTGAAAGTCGAGTGTTTTAGAAATGAGGTCGGATGAATTGCGCTTATTGGATCATATGAACTTGTACTTTAAGGGTCAGGTGAGTTGGGCTTCGAGGTAGGGCTGACAAAGGTAGTTTTTTTTTCTTAGGTCTAATGAACTTGGCTTTGAGGGTTACAAGAATTAGGCTTTGAGGTAGGGCTAGCACAGCTAGGTTTTTTTTTTCTTAGGTCTTACAAACTTGGCTTTGAGGGTTACATGAATTAGGCTTTGAGGTAGGGCCAAAAAAGTTAAGGTTTTTCTAATTAGATGAGGCTTTGAGAAGTAAGTGAACCAGACTTAGAGATATTGGGCTTATTGGACTGGGCTTAGCGATTAGAACAAGTGAACTAAGCTTCTTGGGCTAGGTGAACTTGGACCTTGAGGTGGGGGCCAACAAAGCTGGATTTTAAGGCTTGGTTAACTAGATTTTAAGGATCAGATGAATTGCGATTTTGAGGTTGGGCTAGCATAGCTGGGTTTCTCAAGAGCTAGAACTATTGGTTTGAAGTGTTAAGTGAATCTGGTTTGATTGTGGGGATAGCAAAGCTAGGCTTTTTAGGTTAGAGATAGGGTCAGACAAACTAGCTTACTAGTATTGGGCTTAGACAAGTGATACTAAATACATTAAGTTTTGGGGGACTGGTAAATTGGGCTATGAAGGACATCTAAGCTAGGCTTATCAGGTAGGATATGGATTTTGAACTTGAGGTTACCAAGCAAGGTGAGTGACTCGTTTATTCATGAAGCTGATGTAATGGATGTATGTATGCATGACTTGATATGAATCTATGCATTATGTATGGAATGCCTTGGCTTTTTCTTCTTTTTTTTTTCAATTGATCCCCATCTTGTTGAAATGAAGTCATTATGCACTGACTCCCCCTTTTTTATTTAAATTGTTTGAAATCAATTATTTGGTCTCATCAGTTTATGGAGAAACTTTTTCTTTTATCATTTTTTGAAGCATTATTTGAGTAGTGTGCATGAAATTGTCAAGGGTGTTCGGAAAGCTTGAATTTCAACAAGGGATCATTGATGAGATGATGAAGATAAACTAGGGAGTTGCCACAGTTTGAAATTTTTGAATTGGTTTTAGGATACAAGGTGTGTTTAACGACATGAAAAGCTTAAAAGATAATGAGGACTTCAAAAGTTGCCCCTAGTTTGAGAGTTTAGATTGGCCTTAAGGTGCAAAAGTGTGTTTGGCTTGCCTCAATTATTGGTGGCATGATGAGGTTGAAAAATGATGGGAAACTTCAAAAGTTGCCCCAATTTGAAAGTTTGAATTTCAACATGGGATGGTTGATAAAGATAAACTAAGTAGTTGCCCCAGTTTAAGAGTTTGGGATCAGATCCAAATCACCACAAGTTTTTGGGCTTACCGCACCTTATGATGTGACTTTGTCAGCCAAGTTAAAAAGATCTCCCATTTTGAAATGAATGGTTACAAGGTATTGTAAATGGAGCAATTGCCCTAGCTTGAATGTTGAAGTGAGAGAAAGTGATAATGGTAAGAAAATGGATTGGTCTGAATTTAAGCTCAACAAGAAGGAGAAAATAAGTGACTTCTTCGGGAAGAAATAAAGGTGAAATCCATGAAGAATGCAATGAAAGAAAGGGATGCCCCATGTTTGACAGATTATTCATGCTGATTTTAGGGCTTTTGTAACTTACTAAAAAAAGGAACTGCCTCAATGTTTGAAAGCAAATCTCAGAGCATGTTTTTATTCAACTTTTTTTCAACCATTTTTTCAATTTCTTTTTTTTTAGGAGAAACTGTTGACATGTTAAAACACTTTTTCCTTTAAATTCAAACTTACGAAAGATAACAACAAACAATCCTTCATTTGTGTGGACTTTATGGAGCTTGTAATGTGGTTGAGGTTGATGGGATGAAAGAAAATGGATACTAAAGGTCCAAAAGAGTGATATGATGGTTATTTTGGAACAAGGGCCTTTTGAATGGTGTTACCCCAAATGTTTCTTCAATTTCTCTTTGTTCACCATTTTTCTTTTTTCTATTTTTCTTTCAATTTTCATTCTTTTTCTCCAAATATTGTTCTTCTTTTTGTCCTTTTCTTGATATGACAAAATCATCTTCTTTCTTCTTCTTTTTTTGTCTTTTCAAATTTTTTGATGTTTTGTGTTGGTGAGGGTGACCCTTGGTCAAGGTAACTTTCAAAGAAAATTTTGTTTTACTTTATTAGCCTCAAATTGGGTAGCAAAGGACGATAGTTTTTATTTTTTTTTTGGGAAGGAAAAAAGAAGAAAAAAAATGGCCACACATCATTTCAAATTGTGATTGTTTTACTTTCAAAAGTTTTAATGCTCGGGAAAAGTGCTTTATTCATGCGACAACTTGCCCCTAGTTTTTGTTGATTTTTTTTTTATATTTTTCTTAGACCACCCAAAAGGGTTTTCGGTCTAAAGACTTTTCTTTCATTTTTTTTTGTTGTTTTTTTTGTTCTGAGATTTGCTTCCATTCATTGTACAAGAGTGCCCCCATTTCATGATGATTCTTCATGAACATTGCAAACAAGGCAATGGTAAGAAAAGGATGGAAAAAGGAATGAATTTGAAGAACTTTATGTCATGCACATTAGGCGAATGCTTAAAAAGTAGTGATATCAGAATCATTATTTTTTTTTCAATTAACTAATTTGATCAAAGAATCTTTTACTTTTCACCTCCTACAAGAAAGATTCTAAGAGTCTTAATGTGAAAAAAATGGGAAACAATTTATTGCAAAGTAACTTTATTGCAATATATATATGTGTGTGTGTGTGTATGTAACAACATATGCATGCATGCTATGTGACAAGATATGCATGCATGTTATGTAAGGTATGATCACGCAAGATGTTATAATGAATTTGTAGACGACCACGACATATGAATGAATGATATGTATTATGCAGGCAACATGTGAGTGAATGTGATACATTATGCAGGATGACATGAGGATGTATGCTATGCATTTGAAGATATGTACACAATATAATGAATGAAGATTATATGTGAATGCAATGTATGTTTATGCCTTAGAGGGTACTTATTCCAATTTTATAATGATGTGATCCTAATTAAAGAAACACCATGAATGATATGCAAATAACTAACAAGCCTAAATGTTATTCTGATGAAAGATGTTGTGCACTTATCAATATGTTATGCATGATATGTCATTAACTTATCTAATGGAATGCAATGTATGTTTATGCCTCAAGAGACATTTATTCACATGATATGATGGTGAAAAAGTTAGGTGTTCACTAAAAATGCTACATATGATATGTAATCAATTGACAACCTAAATGATACATGCTTATTAATAGGCTTGATGTGAAATTATTTGATGTAATGGATCACAATGCATGTTTATGCCTTAAGAGATGTTTATCCATATGATATGTTGATGAAAGATGTGATGTACTTATTAGTATGTCATGCATGATATGCAGTTAACTGACAAGTCTAAATGATGTGTTGGTGAAAGACATTGTGCCCTTATCAGTATGTTATGCATTATATACAATTAACTAACAAGTCTAAATGATAGGTAGGGTGAAAGTTGCAAATATCAATACGAAGAAAAAAAAGGTGAGTGATGAATGAATCAATTATCTCCCTTTCGTGCCTTAATAGAGGTTTTGACACTTAAAAGTCTAAGGCAAATTACATGCACTCACACGGATGGTTTCTTAAACTTAAGATCAAGGTCACTAGAGCTATGATTCCCTTCACAGTATTTCCGACAAGGATTGAGTAATCAACTCGGTGTGGAAACACAAATAAAGAGAACATACTCTAGTTGGGGTTCTCACAATAGCCAAATAGGAAGTGCATCCCAAGCGACATTGCTACACAACCCCTCTAATTCTAAGTTGTACTCAGACCCGGGTATAGGGCCTCACTCACTATATGCACAAGGTGTGTGTGTGTGTGTGAAGGGAGAGTGCAAAATAGCCAAAAAAATCACACACAAATATATAACAATTTCTTCGATCCCATAGTTCAATATCTTGCAAGAATGATTACGAAAAAAAATACAAATATGCAATCAGATTTTGGGTTCGGGAATCGGTTACAGGCAGGGAAGGTATTACCACCCTACAACGTCCGTCCTAAGACGGTACCTTTAATCAAATATGAAAAATAGATGTGATTTTTATAAATGTTTATTTTCCCCAAAAATAAAACTAAAAGTGTATAAAAGAAACAAAAATATATATTTTAACTTTTGGGCCCGACGAGAATTAACCTCGGTCCTACGCATTTCCATTCAAAATGGAAAATCAGGGACCACGTAGTTCTAGACAAAAAGACTATTTAGAAAATACTTTTGAAATATTTTGGAGTTTTGGAAAGTGAACCCGACAAGGATTGTCCTCGGGCCTACGTATCTCCATTAATAATAGAGAATCAGGGATCACGTAGTTCTTTAGAAAACATTTGTCAGTAGAACATTTTTATAGGACATATTTGTGAGTAGAAAAGATTTTAATGTTAGTGTTATATTTTGTAAAACCTGAATTATGAATATAAAAAGATGTTTTCAATAATTTTAGAATAACCAAATTAGAAATATATGCAAAGTGATTTTAAAATATAAAATTAATCAAATTAGAAATGTATATAAAGTGATTTGAAATATTAAAATAACCAAATTGGAAGTGCATTCAAAGTAGTTTAAAACATTAGAATAACCAAATTAGAAGTGCATCTAATATGGGTTTAGAGATATTAAAATAATCAAATTAGAAATGCATCCAAAGTGATTAAAAATATTGGAATAACCAAATTGGAAGTGCATCCAAAGTGGTTAAAAATCTTAAAAATAATCAAATTAGAAGTGCATCTAAGGTGGCTTAAAATATTAAGATAACCAAATTGAAAGTACATTCAAAGTGATTAAAAATCTTGAAATAACAAAATTAAAAAAACATCTAAAGTGATTTTAGAGTCTTCAATAAACCAAATTGGAAGTGCATCCAAAGTGGTTTTAAAATCTTAAAATAAGGATAACAAAGTTAAAATATTAATAATAAAATAAGTGTTGTGAAATTGGAATAAAAGCTTATCATAAAAATGAAAAAAAAAGTGCAAGTAATGAATCCTAGAGGTGCAAGCAGTAAATAATAAGCTAAAGACACGGGGTGTAACTAATGAAATATGGGGTGCAAATAGTAAGAGATTATGAGGTGCAATGAACATAAATGGCCAGACCCAAATTTCTCTTGCTGCAAACCCTAACACACCAAAGGTTTCACCTTTTCCCATCTCACGTGAGGCAGCGTCCCTTTCCATCACCGTCGTGCCACGCACTGCCACCCCCACGTCGTACCGCCACTTCACACTACCACCCCGCACTACCGTCGCCGCTTGCCATGGTTGGAATAACAAAAGAAACCTCTCTTCCTCTTCTTCGCAAATGCTAGGGTTTCTTCCATCATCTTCAGCCTCCACTACGTAAGAGCAACAGAGGTGTCGTCGTGGTCCACCTCGAGTCCGACCAAGGTTGTCGTTTGTCACCGCACTCGTGTCTAGAGTCGCATCATGCATTGCCGGCAACCTTCTCTTCTCCATTTGTTTCCTAATTGGAAACCACCGTGACAAGACAGTGTGCGGCCATTCCTCCATCTTCGCAACGAGGCTTCCTTATATTATTCTTTTTATTTCTGCCGTGAGGCTGAATTTATGCATTGGATGAAGATAAAAACGGAGGTGAATCTGTGTGAAGATGAATGGAGGTTGGAGTTGGATTCTGGACTTCTTTTATGCGTGTATGAGGATGAAGATTTTGTGTGTGTTTAAATGGAGGATGGGGCTCTGTTTGGAGGATAAGATGTTGTGTTATGTGGTGGTGGGTTCTTGTGTTTCAAAGGTGGTAATGGCCATGATGAATGGTGGTGTATTATGATGGGCGGAAGGGTTTGGTTTGTGGTGTAGAGGGGATGGAGGTGTGGATTTTATTATCAGGTTTGCGTTATGGAGAAGGTGATGGTGTCCTTGTTAATAGAGGGGAAGAAGAAATATATCAAAAGAATGTGTTCTGAGTGTGTTTTGGTTATCGGAGAAAGAGAGGTAAAATAAAATGGAGATAACTATGGTGATAATGAGTGTTATGGGGAGGATGATGGAGTCTTCTGTGTGTACGGTGGAGATGGTGTTCTCGGTATTGTTTCGGTATCTCTCCTTCCTCCTAGGGTGGAGTTTTTTTCTTCAAAGAAAAAAGATCATGATCCCCCTTCTCTGTTGTCCTCCCTGTCCATTTTAATGAAGGTTGTCATCTTGGGTGCAAACCTTGTAACTGTATCTGTCCATGGGTCATGAGGTCATGAGTAATAAATGAATGGTGATGTATCAAAACAATGGAAGCGTGGAAGGATGTTTGCAGCCTGAATGTGAGGGTGCGGTTGTGATGTGTGTAAGAAAAAGTGGCATTGGGAAAGAGAGTGAAGTGATTGAGTGGAAAAGTGAATGGGTTTGTTAGTGAGAAAAGTGAGTTAGTTGGAAGAAAGAGAGGAAAGGTGGGTGTGACAGAAGAAGATAAATTAAAGATGGGTATGTGAGTTAAGGGATAGCTGGTAAGGAGAAAAAAAAGAGGGACACATGGCAGCTTCTAAGTGGAGGGATTTTAGGTGTGTAAAAAAAGAAAAAGTAGGGAGTGTGAATGTAGAAACATGGGTTATTAGCTCATTTATAAATAGGTTGAAAAGTAACAAAGGAGGTGTCAATAGCAGAAGTTGGCTCTTAGTTCATTTGAAAATAGAGGGAAAGGAAATGGTGGGATGTTCTCAATAAAAAACAAAAAGATTAATAAAACTTAAAAGTAAATTTTTTAACTCCTAATTTAATTAGACAAAAATTTTGATTGAAAGAATGCTTAGATAAAACATGATCAAAATTATGAATGTGTACACAATATTTCAAAGAGATCAAACAAAATATACCTTCATTATTTTTTTTTGCTTTTTAGAATATTTTCCATTTTTCAAGATCTTTCCCTTTTTTTTATTTTTAGAAATATTTTTTATTATCCGGACAAAATTGGGTGTTTACAAATAGTTTGCGCTAGAATGTTACATCTCTATACTAGGCCTAGCTTTCTTAGTATAGGTCCATTCAAATAAAAACTCCAATATATATATATATATATATATATATATATATATATATATATATATATATAATAAAATATATTGTATGTTATCCGGTATGTTTCAAATGTGAATTGCATTGTTCAAAAAAATTCAAGGAAGGAAATAATTTGAAAGTAAAAAGATAGGCCTCAGTTGATGTTGAGATGGATGCTACCACGACACTTGGAAGAAGATTCTAAAACGAGAGGAGTCCCTGCTTGAAACTCACCCTCAAGATCATAAGACTCAAAGAAATACGAGACAATCTCGTCTTTCACAATTCTTTTCAGAATTTAGAAATAACTTTTACTTCCTCTCATGAAATTATATTAGTAGAAAATGAATTTTTAGTATTTGTTACCTACCCACAACTATAAATTTTATTAATAGTTAATTATAAGAAAAAAATAATTAAAGTGAATTGAGCTTCTCAAAGAAGTTAAATTTCTACTTGTAGACTTTAGTCTCGCATCACCATGATCAAGTCTTAGAGTGTCATTTATGTATTTGTGAGTTAATATCATAAATCTTGGTTTGTTTTAGAATTGCAAAGGAACAATGATGTAACTCTTATTTATTATAAGATATATAGTTGATATATTCATTAAGTCTCTACTAACAAATAAGTTTGAAATGTTGAGAATGAAACTTGGTGTTTGTAATTTCTAAAAAATAAATAAGTGTTTTAGTTGTTTAGGACTATTATTTTATTTTATTATTATTTATTTATATTTTTAATAAATAAAAGTTAGTTTCATATATTTTAAGAATTAAACAAATCATCATTGAATTTGTTATAAACGTGACCTACATTGTATGTTGTAAATTATTTGATTCCTTTAAAATAGCCAACTCATTTAAAATTCTTCAATTGCTGCAACATAAATAGGTAGATTCTGAATTATTTTTTTTTTTAAAAAGTTGATACATTTTCATCAATTATTATTATTCACTTTTGCTTATTAATTAATGTTCTGATGAAGGATTGACCCCAACCAAGGATGGAGGCACATGCTTAAGAAGACTAAGCATGTTTAGAAAGTAAGTTCACTAATCCTTCATCCCTTTCATTTGTGTTTGTTATTTTTGATTCCCTAAGTTGACTTAGTTGAATCAACTTTAGTTGACTTGTTGACCTTTGACTAGGTTTGACTTGTTAACTATAGTTGACTTCACTTAAGCCAACATGCTAATCTATGTTTATTTGCTTTGTAGGTTAATTAGGAGTAAGAAAGCAAGGTTAGGTGGCGCATGGTGATTGGAGAGCATAAATGATGTGGAGGAGAGAGTAAAGCAAAGGCATAAAGCATAAAGTAAAAGGCATAAAACAAGTGTACCTATGTACCTTTGGTCTCCTTTGTTTTTAGCACACTTTGGCCACATTTTGGAGACATATGAGACACATTCTTTGTCTCCTTTTGTGCTAGAACGAAATTAGCCTTGGACACACCATAGTTAGCTCTTTTGTCTCTCATTTTTTGTAACCTTATTTGACCTAGTTTCTAGAAGCTAGGGTTAGGTTTTTGTAGAGACATCCTTAGGTATCTTTTATTTGCTTAGAGGCCCCTAAA
>Ga0214542_1009539_pt1 | contig 14963 bp, 6 predicted proteins | sample CNSS1metaG_FD_160096 | JGI IMG/M metagenome (GOLD analysis project Ga0214542, IMG submission 160096) | Root nodule microbial communities from cowpea collected in UCLA plant growth center, Los Angeles, California, USA - CNSS1 | ecosystem: Host-associated > Plants > Roots > Nodule | place: USA... | reverse complement strand
TTTCTTTAGGGCTTGGGCCCATGTATTATTTATGCTTAGTAAACTACTTCATCTGTTGATCTTTCAACTGTATCCTGTTGGCATCGTGGTGTGCCTAGTTTTGTGGGGGTGACGTTAAGACCCCCGAACTGCGCTGTTGTATTATAATCATGTGACGTTTTCTTTTAATTACGCTCATTAATTAATTGGGACGTTACATTTATGGTATCAGAGCGGTCATTCCTTAGGTTTGTGGACTTGGATGTCCGCTTAGCTTTCTCTATGTCTTCTGAGTGTTCTTAGTTGAATTCTTGTCTTGTTCAAGCCTAACCAAGTGATTTTCTATGTGCTAGTGAACTATGGCACCTCCTCGTCGGACTTCCCAATCATCCTAGGGGGACGCACCTGATATCGCCAGAGCAATTGAGGCGATGGTAGCGGCTATGGCACAACAGAGTGTTGTGATGATGCAGCAGCATGAGGCATCCATGCAGCGACATGCGGCGTCGCTTGAGCAGCAGCAGGCGGTGATGCAGCAGATGGAGGTGACAAGGGTAGCTGCTGAGGATGCTCATCGGCAACATATGGAGGCCCTCCGCCAGCTGGAGGAGAATAGGGCGGCTGCCCCTGTGTTTGGCCCAGAGTCACGACCGCCAGTCAGAGAGTGGAGTTTGGAAGACTTCCTGAAACACCATCCCGTGAAGTTCAACGGGAAGACTAGCCCAAATGCAACCGACCAGTGGCTGAAAGACTTGGAGAGGATCTTCGATGCGAAGATTTGCCTGGCAGATAACCGGTTGGCGTTTGCAGTTTATATGCTGACCGGAGAGGCTGAACATTGGTGGGCTAGCATGAAGTCCATCATGGAGGAGCGAGGAGAGCTTGTGACTTGGGAGGCCTTCAAGGGGAGATTCCTCTCCGAGTACTTTCACGATAGTGTCAGATATGCTAAGGAGGTGGAGTTCCTCCAGCTCACTCAGGAGGGGAAGTTTGTGACGGAATATGCTGAGAAATTCAAGCACCTCAGCCGCTTCTATACACTGCCGCTTGATGAGGAGTGGAGATGCCGAAAATTTGAGAACGACCTCAGGGGAGATATTCGCTTGATGGTGGCACCCTTGTCCATCAAGGATTTTGCTGCTCTAGTAGAGAAGGCCAAAGTAATGGAGAAGATGAAGAATGAGGTAGAGGGTTAGCGGCCTCAACAGCCTCAGAGGATTGGTGGACCATATGGGTCCAAGCCTAGACATGACGAGCGGAGGAGGCCGTATGACAGACCTCCTCATCAGCCTCAAGGGTTTAGTGGTCTTCCTCCCCAACAGGGTCGAGTGCAGTGCTACATATGTGGGGGCCCTCATTTGAGGAGTGCCTGCCCGCGTATAGAGGGTTATCGTCGGTGCAACAACTGTGGCAAGGAAGGCCACTTTGGGAAGGACTGTCCCAACCTTGCCAGCGCAGAAACACGCCCTCCAGTTCAGACTCCCCATCAACATCAGAGGAGGGACAGAGACAACAAGCCTCAGGCAACATGCAAGGTGTATGCTATGACAAGAGCAGAGGCGACTGGTTCAGGTAACTTGGTTATGGGTTGCTGCTTGATAGCTGGTGTGTCCTGCTGTGTATTGTATGATTCTGGAGCGACACACTCCTTTGTGTCAGATAGTTGTGTGAAACGTCTGGGTCTGTCAGTATGCGAGCTACAGTGCGAGCTTGCGGTGTCTACTCCGGCGTCGAGATTGGTCACAATGTCATCTTTGTGTGCTAGGTGTCTAGTAGAGGTAGAGGGACGCAGGTACAAGGTAAATCTAATCTGCATGCCTCTGCAAAACTTAGAAGTGATCTTACGGATGGACTAGCTCTCTACCAACCGCATCCTTATAGATTGCCGGGAGAAGAGGTTGTTGTTTCCCGACTCAGAGGAGCTTGAGTTGGTGTCTCCTCAGGGAGTGGTGAAGGAGATCCGGAGTGGTGCACAGTGCTTCATAATCTTCGCTCGTTTGGAGGCGTGAGAGAGAGAGGGAACTTCAGCGATACCGGTGGTGCATGAGTTTGAGGACGTGTTTCCAGATGAAGTACCAGGGTTGCCTTCCAATAGAAAAGTGGAGTTCTCTATTGACCTGGTACCAGGAACGGGTCCGGTGTCGATGGCTCCATATCGTATGGCTCCGACAGAATTGGTGGAGCTCAAGAAATAGATAGAAGGGTTGATGGAGAAACAGTTCATCTGACCCAGCACTTCACCTTAGGGAGCACCAGTCTTGTTGGTGAAGAAGAAGGATGGGAGTTCACGCCTGTGTGTGGATTACAGGCAACTGAACAAGATGACGATAAAAAATAAGTATCCGCTCCCTAGAATTGATGACTTAATGGACCAGCTGCATGGGTCGTCTGTGTTCTCGAAGATAGATCTGCAATCACGTTACCACCAGATTTTGGTAAAGGCTGATGATGTACAGAAGACGACCTTTAGGTCCAGGTATGACCACTATGAGTATGTGGTTATGCCGTTTGGTGTGACCAACGCTCCGGCAGTGTTCATGGATTACATGAACAGGATCTTCCAGCCTTTCCTAGATAAGTTTGTCGTAGTCTTCAAAGACAACATTCTTATCTATTCCAGAACTCAAGAGGAGCATGCAGAACACTTGAGGTTGGTACTTGGTGTTCTGAGAGAGAAGCAGATGTACGCCAAGTTACCCAAGTGTGAATTCTGGATGGGTGAAGTTCAGTTTTTGGGGCATGTGATATCCGCCCAGGGGATTGCTGTGGACCCAGCAAAGGTTGAAGCGGTGGTAAAGTGGGAAAGTCCTAAGTCGGCCACGGAGATCAGGAGCTTTGTGGGATTAGCGGGCTACTATAGGAGATTCATCGAGGGATTCTCCAAGATAGTGGCGCCTCTGACTTTACTTACTCGGAAGGACCAACCTTTCACTTGGACGGACAAGTGTGAGGAGAGGTTTCAGGAACTGAAGAGAAGATTGACTAGCGCTCCGATACTTGTGATCCCGGATGTTGGGAAGCCATTCGAGGTCTACTGCGATGCCTCCCACCTCGGACTTGGTTGTGTATTGATGCAAGAGAAGAAGGCAATGATGTATGCGTCAAGACAACTTAAGGTGCATGAGCGTAATTACCCCACTCATGACCTAGAGTTGGCAGCCATAGTGTTTGCTTTGAAGATCTGGAGGCATTATCTTTATGGTTCCCAGTTCCGCGTGTTCAGTGATCATAAGAGTCTCAAGTATTTGTTTGACCAAATGGAGCTGAACATGAGACAGAGAAGATGGATGGAATTCCTGAAGGATTATGACTTCGAGCTTCTATATCACCCAAGGAAGGCAAATGTGGTGGCTGATGCATTGAGTAGGAAGACCGTACATACTACACACCTTATGGTCAGAGAGGCGAAGTTACTAGAGAAATTTCGGGATATAAAGCTACAAGTGGAGGTAGAGTCTGAGTTCATTAAATGTAGCACCCTAACTATATCTAGTGACTTCCTGGGCTCAGTGAGAGAAAGACTGTTATTGGATGCCAGTCTGAACAGAGTCAGAGAACAGCTTGGGTCAGATGAGGCTAGAGATTTTGCTTTGAGTGATGATGGTATACTGCGGTTTCAGGGTAGGGTATGCGTACCTGATGATGTTGAGGTGAAGAAGTTAATTCTGGAGGAAGGACATAATAGTCGTCTTAGTCTGCACCCTGGCATGACTAAGATGTACCAGGATCTTAAGGAAACCTTCTGGTGGCAGGGAATGAAGAGGGATGTTGCTCAGTTCGTATCAGCGTGTTTAACGTGCCAGAAGGCGAAGGTAGAGCATCAGAGGCCCGGTGGGATTCTACAGCCTTTGGAGATACCAATGTGGAAATGGGACAACATCTCGATGGACTTTGTGACCCATTTGCCGTGGACTTTTAGAGGACATGACACCATCTGGGTGATAGTGGATCGGTTGACCAAGAGTGCTCACTTCTTGGCGATGAACTTGAGGATGTCCATGGCCAAGTTGGCCTAGCTGTACGTTAAAGAGATCGTGAGGTTACACGGAGTACCTTCAAGCATAGTTTCTGACAGAGACCCACGTTTTACATCCTGGTTCTGGCAAACCTTACAGGAGGCCTTGGGGATCAAGTTGACTATGAGCTCAGCCTATCACCCCCAGACGGATGGCCAGTCGGAGAGGACCATCCAGTCACTTGAGAACTTACTACGGACGTGCATATTGGATCATCTGGGTGCTTGGGATGAGGTATTGCCTTTGATAGAGTTCACCTACAACAACAGTTTTCATGCGAGCATTGGCATGGCGTCATACGAAGCTCTTTATGGCAGGAGGTGTAGAACTCCCCTCTGCTGGTATCAAGATGGAGAGGTAGTGTTGGTTGGACCAGAATTGCTAGAGCAGACCACCGAGAAGGTGAGGATGGTGAGAGATAGGATGCAGGCTTCTCAGAGTAGGCAGAAGGCCTATGTGGACCGCAGGAGGAGGCCTTTGGAGTTCGCAGCGGGAGATCATGTATTATTGAGGGTGACCCGAACCACGGGTGTGGGGAGGGCTCTCCGCTCAAGGAAGCTTTCGCCCAAGTTCCTTGGCCCCTATCAGATCACGAGGAGGATTGGGCCGGTGGCTTATGAGATAGCTTTACCCCCGTAGTTGGCGAACCTTCATCCGGTGTTTCATGTATCACAGCTGAGGAAGTATGTATTCAATCCGGCCCATGTATTGGAAGCTGAGGACATACAGATCAGGGAAGACCTCACAGTAGAAGTACCACCCATCGCTCTTGAGGATAGTAAGGTTGAGGAACTTCGAGGAAAGACAGTCAGTCTGGTTAAGGTCATATGGGATCAGGGGACGGGTGACTCGACTTGGGAGTTAGAGGAGGACATGAGAAAATCACATCCACATCTGTTAACCTGGTAAGTCTCATTTTCGAGGTCGAAAATTTTTGTTGTTGGAGGGAATGTAAGGCTCATTTATTCTGTTCCCTTACTTTAAAGGCTGCCCTAAAACAGTTGGGCCTAAAGGCTGGTCCATAGGATAAAAACCATTCGTGTTGCCCTAATTCACACTTCTACTCTTTTCAGAAACCTAGATCTGTGCCGTCTCCCTTCGCTGCTGTGAAGAGCTCTGCTAGGGTTTACATTTTTTCCCGATCGAACAAAGCTCAAACTCGTTCCCCTATTCTACGTAAGTGTCCCTCCAACTGTGCTTATGGTTCTGTTACTGTTATGCTGGGCTACTCATTTCCTTGTTTCCTTTTCCTTCCAGCACCTTGAATCACCCTCGAGTTGACGTTCTCTGCTGTTTAGGGTCGAGATCTCCTGTTTGCCATTTTTCCAGGTAGGGAAGCTATGGCTTAAACTTAGATTCCGCTTCTTTCCATGTTGTTGGCTGCTTTTTTTTTGAGTTTATGTTGATTGGTGTGAGATTATGTTAACTGTGGACGCATGGATATGTAGGGTTGAGTTGGTGTGGATGGCTGTTACAGGAGAACAATGGCGAGACCTGATAATCTCGCCCAAGTGAGCCAGTCTCGCCTAGGTGAGACAAACAGGGACTCGCCCAAACCCTTTTACGCGAAAGGTCGCCCAGGCGAGATATTGTGGAAACTTGGCATGTGAAATGACAGATATGATTCATGAATGATGAATGACAGATATTGTGGAAACTTGGCATGTGAAATGAATGAGTGGACTGGGATTAAAGTAACATGGTATTGATATGAGATGAGGCCCTAGACTCATGGGGTGGTGATGACCAGTGGAAGGGATTCAAAATGTGATGTGTATGAGGAAATAAATCTCAAGGGTTGGTATGAAATTGCAAACATGATTTAATGTTCTAATATTGCTAATCTATGATTGATTGGTCTGTGTCAGCGTGTAATTCCTTGGGGTCTCTAGGTGAGACCTCCGGGGTTGCGCTTCAGTGGTCGAGATGTAATTCCATGGCCCCTGTTAGTGGGTGCCCATGGTGGTGCCCCATCTGTATAACTAGGTAAGGATTCAAGGTAAGGACCGCATCCTGACACTCTAAGGGGCCAGTTAGTCTCACTTAGAGCGGACTGACTCTTGTGGTGAGAGTAGCAGGAGGCCTGAAATTCATTAAGGGCTAACCTTGTGGTGAGGGAAATTGATTCAATGAAACACTTGTAACACATAGCTCGGGGGTGAGCAGAGGTATCCACCACAAGTGCAAGCGTCCGCTGAATCCGACCAAGTTATATGTATCCGGATCAGTCGAGTCGAGTTGTAGTGTATTGCTTGACGAGTCATAACATGCTAGGTTGAATCGAGTGCATGATATTGTGAAATTTTATTTGTTTAGATGGATGAAATCTTTTGTGCTTTAGCTTACCCTACTTTTGTTGTTGTGTGTCTACTGCGTGGTACTCTCTCTTGCGATGATCATCAACTCGTTGGTGTGAGCAGATGTGAGGAATACCCGCGGGGAACAGGGTGGTGATAGGTCTCCTGCATAGTCCGCGTTGACTGGATTTTATTTCTTCATGAGCTTTTCTTTAGGGCTTGGGCCCATGTATTATTTATGCTTAGTAAACTACTTCATCTGTTGATCTTTCAACTGTATCCTGTTGGCATCGTGGTGTGCCTAGTTTTGTGGGGGTGACGTTAAGACCCCCGAACTGCGCTGTTGTATTATAATCATGTGACGTTTTCTTTTAATTACGCTCATTAATTAATTGGGACGTTACATTTATGGTATCAGAGCGGTCATTCCTTAGGTTTGTGGACTTGGATGTCCGCTTAGCTTTCTCTATGTCTTCTGAGTGTTCTTAGTTGAATTCTTGTCTTGTTCAAGCCTAACCAAGTGATTTTCTATGTGCTAGTGAACTATGGCACCTCCTCGTCGGACTTCCCAATCATCCTAGGGGGACGCACCTGATATCGCCAGAGCAATTGAGGCGATGGTAGCGGCTATGGCACAACAGAGTGTTGTGATGATGCAGCAGCATGAGGCATCCATGCAGCGACATGCGGCGTCGCTTGAGCAGCAGCAGGCGGTGATGCAGCAGATGGAGGTGACAAGGGTAGCTGCTGAGGATGCTCATCGGCAACATATGGAGGCCCTCCGCCAGCTGGAGGAGAATAGGGCGGCTGCCCCTGTGTTTGGCCCAGAGTCACGACCGCCAGTCAGAGAGTGGAGTTTGGAAGACTTCCTGAAACACCATCCCGTGAAGTTCAACGGGAAGACTAGCCCAAATGCAACCGACCAGTGGCTGAAAGACTTGGAGAGGATCTTCGATGCGAAGATTTGCCTGGCAGATAACCGGTTGGCGTTTGCAGTTTATATGCTGACCGGAGAGGCTGAACATTGGTGGGCTAGCATGAAGTCCATCATGGAGGAGCGAGGAGAGCTTGTGACTTGGGAGGCCTTCAAGGGGAGATTCCTCTCCGAGTACTTTCACGATAGTGTCAGATATGCTAAGGAGGTGGAGTTCCTCCAGCTCACTCAGGAGGGGAAGTTTGTGACGGAATATGCTGAGAAATTCAAGCACCTCAGCCGCTTCTATACACTGCCGCTTGATGAGGAGTGGAGATGCCGAAAATTTGAGAACGACCTCAGGGGAGATATTCGCTTGATGGTGGCACCCTTGTCCATCAAGGATTTTGCTGCTCTAGTAGAGAAGGCCAAAGTAATGGAGAAGATGAAGAATGAGGTAGAGGGTTAGCGGCCTCAACAGCCTCAGAGGATTGGTGGACCATATGGGTCCAAGCCTAGACATGACGAGCGGAGGAGGCCGTATGACAGACCTCCTCATCAGCCTCAAGGGTTTAGTGGTCTTCCTCCCCAACAGGGTCGAGTGCAGTGCTACATATGTGGGGGCCCTCATTTGAGGAGTGCCTGCCCGCGTATAGAGGGTTATCGTCGGTGCAACAACTGTGGCAAGGAAGGCCACTTTGGGAAGGACTGTCCCAACCTTGCCAGCGCAGAAACACGCCCTCCAGTTCAGACTCCCCATCAACATCAGAGGAGGGACAGAGACAACAAGCCTCAGGCAACATGCAAGGTGTATGCTATGACAAGAGCAGAGGCGACTGGTTCAGGTAACTTGGTTATGGGTTGCTGCTTGATAGCTGGTGTGTCCTGCTGTGTATTGTATGATTCTGGAGCGACACACTCCTTTGTGTCAGATAGTTGTGTGAAACGTCTGGGTCTGTCAGTATGCGAGCTACAGTGCGAGCTTGCGGTGTCTACTCCGGCGTCGAGATTGGTCACAATGTCATCTTTGTGTGCTAGGTGTCTAGTAGAGGTAGAGGGACGCAGGTACAAGGTAAATCTAATCTGCATGCCTCTGCAAAACTTAGAAGTGATCTTACGGATGGACTAGCTCTCTACCAACCGCATCCTTATAGATTGCCGGGAGAAGAGGTTGTTGTTTCCCGACTCAGAGGAGCTTGAGTTGGTGTCTCCTCAGGGAGTGGTGAAGGAGATCCGGAGTGGTGCACAGTGCTTCATAATCTTCGCTCGTTTGGAGGCGTGAGAGAGAGAGGGAACTTCAGCGATACCGGTGGTGCATGAGTTTGAGGACGTGTTTCCAGATGAAGTACCAGGGTTGCCTTCCAATAGAAAAGTGGAGTTCTCTATTGACCTGGTACCAGGAACGGGTCCGGTGTCGATGGCTCCATATCGTATGGCTCCGACAGAATTGGTGGAGCTCAAGAAATAGATAGAAGGGTTGATGGAGAAACAGTTCATCTGACCCAGCACTTCACCTTAGGGAGCACCAGTCTTGTTGGTGAAGAAGAAGGATGGGAGTTCACGCCTGTGTGTGGATTACAGGCAACTGAACAAGATGACGATAAAAAATAAGTATCCGCTCCCTAGAATTGATGACTTAATGGACCAGCTGCATGGGTCGTCTGTGTTCTCGAAGATAGATCTGCAATCACGTTACCACCAGATTTTGGTAAAGGCTGATGATGTACAGAAGACGACCTTTAGGTCCAGGTATGACCACTATGAGTATGTGGTTATGCCGTTTGGTGTGACCAACGCTCCGGCAGTGTTCATGGATTACATGAACAGGATCTTCCAGCCTTTCCTAGATAAGTTTGTCGTAGTCTTCAAAGACAACATTCTTATCTATTCCAGAACTCAAGAGGAGCATGCAGAACACTTGAGGTTGGTACTTGGTGTTCTGAGAGAGAAGCAGATGTACGCCAAGTTACCCAAGTGTGAATTCTGGATGGGTGAAGTTCAGTTTTTGGGGCATGTGATATCCGCCCAGGGGATTGCTGTGGACCCAGCAAAGGTTGAAGCGGTGGTAAAGTGGGAAAGTCCTAAGTCGGCCACGGAGATCAGGAGCTTTGTGGGATTAGCGGGCTACTATAGGAGATTCATCGAGGGATTCTCCAAGATAGTGGCGCCTCTGACTTTACTTACTCGGAAGGACCAACCTTTCACTTGGACGGACAAGTGTGAGGAGAGGTTTCAGGAACTGAAGAGAAGATTGACTAGCGCTCCGATACTTGTGATCCCGGATGTTGGGAAGCCATTCGAGGTCTACTGCGATGCCTCCCACCTCGGACTTGGTTGTGTATTGATGCAAGAGAAGAAGGCAATGATGTATGCGTCAAGACAACTTAAGGTGCATGAGCGTAATTACCCCACTCATGACCTAGAGTTGGCAGCCATAGTGTTTGCTTTGAAGATCTGGAGGCATTATCTTTATGGTTCCCAGTTCCGCGTGTTCAGTGATCATAAGAGTCTCAAGTATTTGTTTGACCAAATGGAGCTGAACATGAGACAGAGAAGATGGATGGAATTCCTGAAGGATTATGACTTCGAGCTTCTATATCACCCAAGGAAGGCAAATGTGGTGGCTGATGCATTGAGTAGGAAGACCGTACATACTACACACCTTATGGTCAGAGAGGCGAAGTTACTAGAGAAATTTCGGGATATAAAGCTACAAGTGGAGGTAGAGTCTGAGTTCATTAAATGTAGCACCCTAACTATATCTAGTGACTTCCTGGGCTCAGTGAGAGAAAGACTGTTATTGGATGCCAGTCTGAACAGAGTCAGAGAACAGCTTGGGTCAGATGAGGCTAGAGATTTTGCTTTGAGTGATGATGGTATACTGCGGTTTCAGGGTAGGGTATGCGTACCTGATGATGTTGAGGTGAAGAAGTTAATTCTGGAGGAAGGACATAATAGTCGTCTTAGTCTGCACCCTGGCATGACTAAGATGTACCAGGATCTTAAGGAAACCTTCTGGTGGCAGGGAATGAAGAGGGATGTTGCTCAGTTCGTATCAGCGTGTTTAACGTGCCAGAAGGCGAAGGTAGAGCATCAGAGGCCCGGTGGGATTCTACAGCCTTTGGAGATACCAATGTGGAAATGGGACAACATCTCGATGGACTTTGTGACCCATTTGCCGTGGACTTTTAGAGGACATGACACCATCTGGGTGATAGTGGATCGGTTGACCAAGAGTGCTCACTTCTTGGCGATGAACTTGAGGATGTCCATGGCCAAGTTGGCCTAGCTGTACGTTAAAGAGATCGTGAGGTTACACGGAGTACCTTCAAGCATAGTTTCTGACAGAGACCCACGTTTTACATCCTGGTTCTGGCAAACCTTACAGGAGGCCTTGGGGATCAAGTTGACTATGAGCTCAGCCTATCACCCCCAGACGGATGGCCAGTCGGAGAGGACCATCCAGTCACTTGAGAACTTACTACGGACGTGCATATTGGATCATCTGGGTGCTTGGGATGAGGTATTGCCTTTGATAGAGTTCACCTACAACAACAGTTTTCATGCGAGCATTGGCATGGCGTCATACGAAGCTCTTTATGGCAGGAGGTGTAGAACTCCCCTCTGCTGGTATCAAGATGGAGAGGTAGTGTTGGTTGGACCAGAATTGCTAGAGCAGACCACCGAGAAGGTGAGGATGGTGAGAGATAGGATGCAGGCTTCTCAGAGTAGGCAGAAGGCCTATGTGGACCGCAGGAGGAGGCCTTTGGAGTTCGCAGCGGGAGATCATGTATTATTGAGGGTGACCCGAACCACGGGTGTGGGGAGGGCTCTCCGCTCAAGGAAGCTTTCGCCCAAGTTCCTTGGCCCCTATCAGATCACGAGGAGGATTGGGCCGGTGGCTTATGAGATAGCTTTACCCCCGTAGTTGGCGAACCTTCATCCGGTGTTTCATGTATCACAGCTGAGGAAGTATGTATTCAATCCGGCCCATGTATTGGAAGCTGAGGACATACAGATCAGGGAAGACCTCACAGTAGAAGTACCACCCATCGCTCTTGAGGATAGTAAGGTTGAGGAACTTCGAGGAAAGACAGTCAGTCTGGTTAAGGTCATATGGGATCAGGGGACGGGTGACTCGACTTGGGAGTTAGAGGAGGACATGAGAAAATCACATCCACATCTGTTAACCTGGTAAGTCTCATTTTCGAGGTCGAAAATTTTTGTTGTTGGAGGGAATGTAAGGCTCATTTATTCTGTTCCCTTACTTTAAAGGCTGCCCTAAAACAGTTGGGCCTAAAGGCTGGTCCATAGGATAAAAACCATTCGTGTTGCCCTAATTCACACTTCTACTCTTTTCAGAAACCTAGATCTGTGCCGTCTCCCTTCGCTGCTGTGAAGAGCTCTGCTAGGGTTTACATTTTTTCCCGATCGAACAAAGCTCAAACTCGTTCCCCTATTCTACGTAAGTGTCCCTCCAACTGTGCTTATGGTTCTGTTACTGTTATGCTGGGCTACTCATTTCCTTGTTTCCTTTTCCTTCCAGCACCTTGAATCACCCTCGAGTTGACGTTCTCTGCTGTTTAGGGTCGAGATCTCCTGTTTGCCATTTTTCCAGGTAGGGAAGCTATGGCTTAAACTTAGATTCCGCTTCTTTCCATGTTGTTGGCTGCTTTTTTTTTGAGTTTATGTTGATTGGTGTGAGATTATGTTAACTGTGGACGCATGGATATGTAGGGTTGAGTTGGTGTGGATGGCTGTTACAGGAGAACAATGGCGAGACCTGATAATCTCGCCCAAGTGAGCCAGTCTCGCCTAGGTGAGACAAACAGGGACTCGCCCAAACCCTTTTACGCGAAAGGTCGCCCAGGCGAGATATTGTGGAAACTTGGCATGTGAAATGACAGATATGATTCATGAATGATGAATGACAGATATTGTGGAAACTTGGCATGTGAAATGAATGAGTGGACTGGGATTAAAGTAACATGGTATTGATATGAGATGAGGCCCTAGACTCATGGGGTGGTGATGACCAGTGGAAGGGATTCAAAATGTGATGTGTATGAGGAAATAAATCTCAAGGGTTGGTATGAAATTGCAAACATGATTTAATGTTCTAATATTGCTAATCTATGATTGATTGGTCTGTGTCAGCGTGTAATTCCTTGGGGTCTCTAGGTGAGACCTCCGGGGTTGCGCTTCAGTGGTCGAGATGTAATTCCATGGCCCCTGTTAGTGGGTGCCCATGGTGGTGCCCCATCTGTATAACTAGGTAAGGATTCAAGGTAAGGACCGCATCCTGACACTCTAAGGGGCCAGTTAGTCTCACTTAGAGCGGACTGACTCTTGTGGTGAGAGTAGCAGGAGGCCTGAAATTCATTAAGGGCTAACCTTGTGGTGAGGGAAATTGATTCAATGAAACACTTGTAACACATAGCTCGGGGGTGAGCAGAGGTATCCACCACAAGTGCAAGCGTCCACTGAATCCGACCAAGTTATATGTATCCGGATCAGTCGAGTCGAGTCGTAGTGTATTGCTTAACGAGTCATAACATGCTGGGTTGAATCGAGTGCATGATATTGTGAAATTTTATTTGTTTGGATGGATGAAATCTTATGTGCTTTAGCTTACCCTACTTTTGTTGTTGTGTGTCTGCTGCGTGGTACTCTCTCTTGCGATGATCATCAACTCGTTGGTGTGAGCAGATGTGAGGAATACCCGCGGGGAATAAGGTGGTGATAGGTCTGCTGCATAGTCCGCGTTGACTGGATTTTATTTCTTGATGAGCTTTTCTTTAGGGCTTGGGCCCATGTATTATTTATGCTTAGTAAACTACTTCATCTGTTGATCTTTCAACTGTATCCTGTTGGCATCGTGGTGTGCCTAGTTTTGTGGGGGTGACGTTAAGACCCCCGAGTTGTATTATAATCTCACATTAACATAAAACTTATAAATATTTTATTATTATTATTATATATATAATCTAAATTAAATTTCTTTTACAAAATTTTTGTGGGACTAAAGATTTATTAATAAAGATTTACATCCTTTAAAGATTAAATGAATAGATTTTCTCAAAACTTATAAGAATATAAAACCTTTTTTTCATTTAATTGTTTTTATTAAAATGTATAAATTTTATAATAAATGTGATATTTATATAGTGTATCAATAAATCAGTTAAAGAATTTATAATCCAATAAATTTATAAAGATTTAATCATACATTTTATTAATAATTTATCAATCATACGTCTATAAAGATTTAGTTATACATTGGACATCAGATTAAGTTATTATGTTCACCTAGAGAGTTTGATGCGAATTTAATTAGAACGTAGATCTATGAAATTTTAAGAATCATATAAATACAATATAAAATATTAGGATCATATAATTATAGTATAAAATATTATGTGTGTTGGAAATTGTTAGAGTTATAAAAACATGAGATATATAAGATATATGATAGATATAAGAAATATATAAAATATACTAAAATAAAAAAAAAAAATATATATATATATATATATATATATATATATATATATATATATTGAAATTTTAATGTACATCGTTGAATCGGCATGAGTGAGTAATGATTTTTGAATAAATTATATGATACATTTATATTTTTAACTATTTTGAAAGTTGTTTTTGTACAAGTGGCTTTCAATTTTGTATTAATAACACGTCTGAATAGGCATAGTTAAAAAATATTCTTTTATAAAATTATGCAATAGTTACGCTTTTTTTTTATTTGGAGAAAAAAATCTAAGTTCCCTTATAACAAGGAGAAAAAAAAAACTATGTGCATTTAAGTTCTAAAATAATTTCTTGTTTTTTAATTGGAATTACCAAAGTGGGATTGTCAAAACTTGTTCAAATGTATTCCATTAACATAGATGTTATGAACCAATTTTAAATATTTGTGAATTCATTAAAAATTTCAGTGCTAATATTTCCTAACTTATTTAATATTCTTCTATAAGAACTTTTCTACATTAATTATACCTTTATTTGATTAAAGACAACTAAAACTGTTAACGTAAAAGAAAAAGACAAAAGGAAAATAGAGACACCTTTGTTTTATTAATTCACTTGTATATATTTCAACCATGAACCATGTATGTTTATTCAAGCCAAAAATAGCTATCATAGTTATTGAATAATGCAATCTTAAAATATATTTATTCAAAAAAATTCATTAAGTGGAGTCATTCCCTCTTGAGTCTCGTATCAGTTCCTTCAAAACAAATTACCTGTAAAATTGAAAATTTTTAATGTTAATAAATGTAATATGGAAGATATAAGTGAAAAATATTAAACGAGTTTTTGGTATAGTTTCCTTGCCGAATCTTTAAAATGGATAAATATTTTTTAATATATTTTAAATTATTAAAATCAATGTCAAATTATATTTTAAAAGGTTAACCCAGAATCAGAACTACAAATTCAGTAAAATCTAAATTCAAAATAAATAATTAAATGTGATTAGAGTGCGAATTAAAAGTGGATAAAAAAGTGGATCAGATCATCTTCCATTCAAAAAAGTTTTATTGAATAGACTCATTCCCTCATGTCTCTCGGTTCCTTCAAAACAAATTACCTGCAAAATTGAAAAATTGTAATGTTAATAAAAGTAATATGGAAGATATAAGTAAAAAATATTAAAAAAATTGGTATTGTTTCCTTGTTGAATCTTTAAAATAGATAGAAAATTTAATTATATTTTAAAACGTTAAAATCAATGTC
>Ga0214542_1009535_pt1 | contig 14967 bp, 10 predicted proteins | sample CNSS1metaG_FD_160096 | JGI IMG/M metagenome (GOLD analysis project Ga0214542, IMG submission 160096) | Root nodule microbial communities from cowpea collected in UCLA plant growth center, Los Angeles, California, USA - CNSS1 | ecosystem: Host-associated > Plants > Roots > Nodule | place: USA... | reverse complement strand
AATAATCATAATAAAAGTTTAAAATAAATTATAATTATTTACATTTTAGATTATAATACCAAATAAAATTTCATGAGAACCAACACATTTATTAAATTTACAAACATTAATGAAACCTAGTTGATAATATTTAAAAATATTTTTTTTAAAATATAAACGAAAAATAAATATTTAAATTAAAATATATTTTAAATGTTTGTTTACTTCAATCTTTTAAATTCTATTGAATCTCTTTTTCACACACTAATAAAAGTTATAATACATCATTTGATCAAAATGATACAAAGAACAAATAATAATCATAATAAAAGTTTAAAATAAATTATAATTTTTGACATTTTAGATTATAATACCAAATAAAATTTTATGAGAACCAACACATTTATTAAATTTGCAAACATTAATGAAACATAGTTGATAAAATTTAAAAATATTTTTAAAAAAATATAAAAGCAAAACAAATATTCAAATTAAAATATATTTTAAATGTTTGTTTACTTCAATCTTTTAAATTCTAATGAATCTCTTTTTTATACACTAATAAAAGTTATAATACATTACTTAATCAAAATGATACAAAAAACAAATAATAATCATAATAATAAAATTTTAACATAGATCTTGTATCTTTTGAACTTCAATTATGTTGGATGGTGATAAAAAAATATTAATGACAATTACATTAAATTTTTATATTGTAGTAAATAAAAGTTATTTATACAATTATAGTGACAAAATTACAGTATGATTGATAATGAGTTAAAAAATAAAAAATAATTAAATAAAATATATCGAAATAGTATTCTACATAATGAAAATAAACAAGAAATAAAAATATTAAAAAATTAACAAATGTTTACAAACAATTTGAGAATCACACAAAGGAAAACAAATGTATAATTAAGGGTATGATAAGTTGAAAAATATCTTAGAGATATAAGAAAACTTTTTAAATATCAACATATATATACTCAATAGTTGAGAAATAACAAAAAATGTTTTAGTGAAATAAAAAAGTTATTTAAATGAAACAAAAAGTAATAATAAGAATAATAAGTAAATGATTTTTTTTTATATTACCTAGCAAACGAAATGTTTGTGCTATTAAATACTTAAATTGAGAGTATTAAACATTTTCATGTAAAAGAAAAATATACATTAAATAAAAATATTAAAAAATAATAGAAATATTCAAATTTGAGACATAAAATTTTTTAACTAACATACATATTTTTAACATAATTACATAAAGATTATGATAAGATGAAAAATATAATTGAAATGCGAATAAATTTCATGACAAACCAAATAATTAAAATAAATAAAAAGTAATATATATATATATATATATATATATATATGGTTATTTAATTAATTAGAAATATTTTAATAATTTAAACGGGGACGGGTAATATGGCGGGGATATGTACATCCCCATACCCATTCTCATACCCAATTGAAAAAGTCGGGGATTCCCCATACCCATACCCATACCTAATCAATGCGGGGATTCCCCATCAAAATGGGGACGGGTTCGAACAATATCCACGAGAACGGGTTTATTTGCCATCTCTAGTGGGGGTAGATCTTGGATTACAGTATCTGGCTGGACAGCTCTTTTGAGGAGAGAAAAATGAAACACTTGGTGGATTCTACAATGAGTGAATGCCACAATCCAAATTCTCTCAACAAACTTGTAAGGTCCATAGAACCAAGGGCTATGTTTTTCATTGTGTCGTTTTGCTTTCAATTTATAAGCCTGCATTTTGAAATAGACCTAATCTCCCACTTGGTATTCCACTTCCCTCCTGTGTTTGTTAGTCTGAGTTTGATTTTGATCTTGGGCTTTACAAAAATTCATTTTCAACTCCTTTAATATCTCACCATGTTCTTGTTGAAGTTGGTTAATACTTTCCACCCTAGAAGGAATAGTTATACCCTTAAGAATCAAGGGAGGATCACGGCCATACAAGTTCTTAAACGGAGTCATCTTTGTCGAAGCACTATAATTGGCATTAAACCAAAATTCAATTCATAGCAACCATTGTGGCCATTTCTGAGGCTGAGAACCTATCATGCAATAGAGATAAGTTTCCAAACAATGATTGACAACCTCTGTTTGACCATTCGTTTGAGTATGGTAGGTTGTGCTAAATTTGAGCTTAGTAACCACTGGGCGAAATAATTCACGCCAAAAGTTAGTAAAAAGTAGTTGATCTTGATCTGAAACTATTGTGGATGGAAATTCATGGAATTTCACTATCTCTTTAATGAATAACTAAGCCACACTTCTACTGTAGTGTAGGGATGAGTCAAGGAAAAGAAATGAGCATACTTTGTAATTTGTAAGTCGATCCGCAACAACAAAAATACTATCTTTTCCTCTAACTTTGGTAACCCTCCAATGAAGTCTATAGATATATCATACCAAACCTGAGTAGGAATAGGCAATGGTTGCAAAAGACCCGCATGACCCAATGTTTCTATTATGTTACGTTGACACACATTACATTGCATGACCAACTATTTAATGTCTCTCCTCGTGCCTTCCCAATAAACCACCCCAGCCACGTTTATATTTTCGAAGTATACCCATTGTGACCGTGTAATGGAGACTCATGCATCTCCTTAATGATAATGCGAGAATACCTTTAGAGTAGAACCAATTTCCCTTGATAAAATAGTCTTCCATGCACTAATTCATAGCCATCGTGAATTCTCCATTCACCAATAAATCCTGTTTAAAGAGGTCAACTTCTCGTCCTGTTGGACTTCTCTTTCCCATGCCTTCCGTTTCTGTTTAAAATAAGGATACAACCATAAAATATTCTCGACGTGACAAGACATCAGCCACTTGGTTTTCCTTTCCTGGCCTAAAACGAATCTCAAAATCATACTCAAATAGTTTGGAAGCTCATTTAAATTGCTTTTCAAGCAAGAGACGTTGCTCATTGAGAAATTTTAAACTCCTCTGGTCTGTGATTATAATAAAGTGACTGCCTATAAGATTTTGTAGTTATAATAGGTAAGATTTTTTAATTGATTTAAGAAAAAGTACAACAAAATTTGGTATTTTAGAGTTTATATATGAGTAAATTTACATCCAACATAAAACTTATATGTTTAGAATAATCCACATAAAAAGTTTTCTTTTCTTCTAATTCAAATTTCTCAAATTGTTAGTCGTGTTCTTGTTACAAAAATAATTGGGTTTTCTTATTGTTTAATCACGTATCATTTTGAATTCTTTATAATCCATTTTGGATCACTTCAACTTTAATAACACTCGGGGGAACTTCGGTGTAAATTTTGTGATTGCAACTCACTTGTCGTTCTGTGTTCCCTATCATTGCGTACCATATTATGATTGTTTCGAGAAATAAGATTTTTTTTTCTTAGAATTTTGGTGAGTCTTAGGCATAAAAAAGGATAGTACTAATATGAATTTTATTACATTGTCTTTTTTAGAGAATGTTTGCACGTCTTAGAACAAATATTGAGAATGCTAATATAAATTTTATTATTAAAATGATCTTAAACACTCAAGCCAATCCCACTATTAATGCACAAGAATCACTGAAATTTTTCGAAAAGAAAAATAAAACAGGGGAGAGAAAAGGGTAGTTGTTCTACAATGAATCAAACTCATTTAAATATAATACTTACTTTTTCCTTATTCATTATTCAATAGAAATTCTTTGTTTTTAAGTATTAGGTTATGTTTGGATATCTTTTGATGCATTGTTAACGGGAAAATTACAGTTTCTAATGCATAGATTAGAAGTAATGTAAATGTTTTATTGACTTGGGATTGAATTTTCTAATGAATAAAATTCAAATAAAAAACACATACTCTTCTTTTCAACCAAAAAATATAGGTTAGGGAGACATTAGTTGGATTTTTTTTTTCATTTCTCATTATTTAGTGTAAGATTATGTTATTTTATATATATATATATATATATATATATATATATATATATATATATATATATATATATATATATATATATATATATATATAATTTTAATATCTTATAATTTGAATTAGTCTTCGTTGTATAAGTTTGTTGAAAAGTAGTTTCAAGATAATTAATTTTATTTAGGAATTATAAACCAATTTTATAAGAAAAGATTGTGTATTTGTTTTATAGATCGTTCTTTACATTAGAAGAAAAAGATGGAAAAAAATGAAATCAACTTCACATTAGAAGATAATTGGTTGAAGTTTTCCATATTCTTTTTAACAATATTTTTAATTTTTTAATAGATTAATTTTAAATCTTAGAGATACTAATTTTCCTATATCCCAAACATTCAATGTTTTATTTTTCATTTTTTAGTTGCAAGTATTATGTAGAAGTTTTGGGAAAGTGGTGGATACAAAACAGAAGAAACTGGAGCTTCATTTTTTGTCAGTTTTTGGTCGGTCATTTTTGGGTAAGAGACCAAAAAGCTAAATGAGTTTTGGGCCTAACCTTCAGGGCTTTTTCTTCCTGCACCTATATTATTTATAAATGTATCTCTAATCGACAAAAAGTAAAATGTCCTCTTTCACTGCAAGACACCGCCTCAGTCGCTGATTCTATCATCGACATTATTGCACCGTGGCTGTTGCAAAAGAAGAGGGAAAAATATATCATATAAAAATTATTTAAAATGTATTTTATGTATTATGAAAAACTCGCTTTAAAAGAAATTATATATTTTCCAAAAAAATTATTCTAAAAATTTTGTTTTATTTATAAAGCATTTTACGTGATCTGAAACTTTTGTTCTAAAAATCATATCTTAAAATTTCAAAAATCTTATAAAGAAAGATGCTGAGAATAAGTAATTTGAAAGTCATTTTTATAAAAAGATAAAATAGTTATTTTAAAAAGTTAAAGGGTGCAGCTAAACTTTATGGGTGCAAGTAGAAAATTTGTACTGAAGTTAGCTTCGGGCCTTTAGCCCACGAGTATCTTTTAGGAGGTGAAATATATTGAGTTAACTTATTAAAATCTTCTTTTAATTTTTTATTTAAATCTTTTGTTTATTAATTTTTGAGTAAATTATAATGATAACATTATTTTAAGGGAAAATAAATCTTAATTTTTTAGTTAAACTTAAAACAAGTTTTCTTTTGTTTAGAATAAATTAATTAATGTAATTAAAATAACAATTAATATTTTTCGTTAAGATGCTTTGATTTTATTTCCGGAAGTTTTTAATTATTGTTTAGTAATAGTATATGGGTTACATAATTTAAAATTACATTTTCAAAATAATATTATAAATTAGAAAATTTGAAACTATTTTTAAATTTTTAATTATATATTTTAAGTTATATAACTAAAATTCACATTTTAATTTTAAATTGTATAATTCAAATTATAACTTCAGATTAAATAAATTAGAATATCATATAATCTTAAAGAAATTTTCTTCATGGATTTATTTAATCAATTGCTAAATAATCTCAATGATTGCTAAATAATATTTTTCAAGAAGAAGTTTGCTTCAAAGATATCAACCAAGCAACAAATAACCGAGAAAAACCAAGATTTCACAGGATGAACTATATATCTTAGAAGAAAGCAAACCAGTTCGAAATTTAGATTATATAATCTAAACAACGAAAAAAATATATTTAGCTAGATCCTGAAGTTGGAGAAGAATTTCATCTTCTCACAGAGCAATCAGTTGCTGAACATGCAAGAAAATACTAGTATTTTACACATAGGATGTGTCCAAGTAGCAGTTAAACCTTTTGTTAGAGAAGGTCTTAATGCTTCAATCCTAACGAGTAATAGAGAAATAAGGCACATTGATTTTCATGATTTACTTTATGCTTTACTTTTTTCTCTTATATGCTTTACTCTTTTTCTCACTGACTAGTATTGTGTGGACTACTGTTAATGCACATAAATATAGTTTATTCTGTCTTTAATAGATTATTCTATATATTTAATACATAACTGTTAGGGATTCCCAATTGCTATTAGGGATTGTCAATTACTCCCTGTAAATAGGAAATATCCTATAATCCCTCCCCTTTATTGAATATTAATGTAAATATATTCAATAGTGCTTATTGAAGAAAAGGGGGCTATAGAATAACAACAAGCCTTTCTAAGATACACTTTTAAGTATTAGAGTATGTTTTCATATATCGTGACATGGTATCAGAGCTACAACTCTGAATCGTGGATCACTCGTATTCTCCATCCTAGTCTTCTTCTTCGACCTGTTATCGAGCTTCGCTGTCATCCTGGTCTTCTTCTTCGATACGCTGTTATCGAGCTCCGCTGCCTCCATCTTTGTCACGCTGTTCACAATCGCTGGTTTCAAACTTGTGATTGACGTTAGCAATCGGTGGGAGTTTTTCAACCTGTTAGCTTCTTGGTTCGTTTCAATTCATGTTCGGTGGTGGTTTTTGAATTTGTTCTTGTTCGCGACTTTGACTCTCGTTCGTATTATTATGATTTTCGTGTTCGCTTTGATTCATTCTCACGGTTTGTCCGTGCTATTTCCCACTCACAGTATTTTGTTCTAGTTTGACGTTCGTCACGCCTCTATCGTCTTCTCTGGTTTTGATTTTGAAAACCCATTCTCTGCATCCTTGTTCATCATGGCCTTGGATAAACTCGACTCTTTTCTAGTTCGATTTAATGGAAACATTATGCTGCTTGGGAGTTTCAATTTAAGCTCTTTGTCAAAGGAAAAGAATTATGGGGTCATATTGATGGCAAAATTCCCGCACCGACGGCTGCAACAGATTTGGCGAAATGGGAAATGAAAGATGCCCAATTCATAACTTGGATTCTTAGCTCTATTGAACCTTATTTTATCCTTAATCTTTGGCCTTACAACACTGCTAAGGATATGTGGAATTATTTGAAAAAGGTTTATCATCAAGCCAATGCAGCTTAGAGGTTTCAATTGGAGTATGAGATGGCTAATTTCACACAAGGAAGTCTATCGATTGAGGAATATTATTCTAGTTTTCAAAATCTTTGGGCTAAATACTCAAATATGATTTTTACGGGTATTTCTGGTGAAAGCCTATCAGCTTTCCAAATAGTGCACGAGACTAGCAAGTGAGATCAATTTTTAATGAAGCTACCATCTGATTTTGACGCTACTCGATCAATCTGATGAATCGTTACCCAGTGCCTACTTTGGATGCTTGCTTAAGTGAGCTTCTTCGAGAAGAACAACGAATCAAAACGCACAATGTTATGGAACAAAATATGAATTCTACTGCTTCGGTTAGTGTGGCCTATGCTGCCAAAGAAAAGAATAAGCCCAGAGATATGTGTTCTGTCCAATGCTACAGTTGTAAGGGATTTGGTCATCTTACAAAGGATTGTTCACAAAAATTCTGTAACTATTGCAAATAAAGGGGGCATATTATCATCACTTGTTCTATTCGCCCTTCACAGAAACAAGACACTGCTTATCATGTCTTTGTTGGTGCTTCAAGTTCTACTGCTTTGCTTGCTCCAACTTTTGTTCCTACACCTCCTGCAAACATTCTTACTCCAGAAATGGTACAACAAATGATTGTGTCAGCCTTTCCTGCCCTTGGTCTTTCAGGTAATACTCCTGTTTCTTCTCAACCTTGGTATCTTGATTTTGGAGCGTCTAACCATATGAAAAATTTTGTTGTGTCCCTATCCAATGTGAAACCTTATGATGGCAATCAACAAATTTGCACAGCTAATGGAAACTCCTTACCTATTAGTGCTATTGGTGATATTTCTCCTTCTTTGCCTAATGTCTTTGTGTCTCATAATCTTTCTACAAATTTCATATATATTGGCCAATTAGTTGATCATGATTACAATGTCCAATTTTCTCGTTCTGGTTGTGTTGTATAGGATCAAGTGTCAGGGAAAATGATTATGAAGGGACCTAAAGTGGGACGACTCTTTCCACTATGCATCTCGCCTTCCACATATTGTGCTATTTTTTCTCTAGTTTATGTTAATGATAAACAGCTAAATAAAATGTGGCATAATCGTTTATGCCATCCAAATTCTCATGTACTTAGTACCTTTTTTAAATCTTGTTCTTTGGGCAATAAAAACTCCCATATTTCTTTTGATTGTACTACTTGCAAACTTGGTAAAAGTGAAACTTTATCATTTCCTCATAATGCATCTCAGGCAAATCATTATTTTCACATTATTCATAGTGATGTTTGGGGGATTTCTCCTATTGTATCTCATGTAGATTATAAGTATTTTGTCATATTCATAGATGATTATAGTCAATTTACTTGGTTATATTTTCTTCGGTCTAAAGCAGAAGTTTTCTCTGTTTTTCAACGTTTTGTTTCTTTCCTTAAGACTCAATTCTCTGCTCACATAAAATTTTAAGATCAGATTCTGGAGATGAATATATGTCTAATGCATTTCAAAGTTTTCTTCAAAATGAGGTAATTATATAATAGTGTTCTTGTCCTTTCACACCACAACAAAATGGTGTTGCTGAAAGAAAGAATAATCATCTTTTTGATGTTGTTCACACTTTTTTCCTAGAATCCTCAATTCCTCTTCATTTTTTGTGTGAAGCTCTCTCCACTATTGTTCATTTAATTAATCGGTTACCTTCTCCTACTCTCCATAATGTTTCTCCTTTCTATAAGTTGTTTGAGTATTTTCCTTCTTACTTTAATCTTCGTACTTTTGGTTGTGTTTGTTTTGTGCATCTTGCTCTTCATGAACGTCACAAACTCACTAATCAATCTCTTAAGTGAGCTTTTCTAGGTTATAATATTAATAAAAAATGTTATGTTTGCTATGATCAACAACTTCGTTGCATTAGAGTTTCTAGGAATGTGGGGTTCTTTGAAAATTAGTTTTTCTTTTCCTCTATGTTGCACCATCATCTTCATCTTATGCCACATTTTTTAGACTCTTCTCACACTGTGGAACGGTTCAAGCCTAGTTTGGTGTATACAAGACGTCATCTTCCTTCTAGTACCCTTCATGATTCTGCTCCGACACTTGATTTTGTCCCTCCGCCGGCACTTGATCCTGTCACATCTGTTATACCTCTTTGTCGGTCCACTCAATCATCAAAACCTCCTAATTGGTATGGTTTCTTTACACCTATTTCTTTATCCACTACATTGCCATCTATTTTTATTCCTTCTAGTTATACCCAGGCTATGGAACATGATTGTTGGAAAAAGGCAATGCAAGAAGAACTACAGGCACTTCAAGAAAATCACACATGGGATATTGTGTCTTGTCCTCCCATGGTAAAACCTATTGGAAGTAAATGGGTCTTCTCTATCAAATTTCGATCTAATGGCTCATTAGATAGCTATAAAGCTCGAGTGGTTGCTCTTGGTAATAGACAATAGTATGGGATTGATTATGAGAAGACATTTGCTCCTGTTGCTAAGATGACTACAATTCAGATTATCCTTGCTGTTGCTACTTCTCAATCTTGGCCATTACATCAAATGGATGTGAAGAATGCTTTTCTTCATAGTGATCTCAAAGAAGAAATCTACATGAAACTTCCCTTTGGCATGCTTCCTTCTTCCTCTTTTGATGTTTGTAAACTTCGACGTTCCTTGTATGGGCTTAAACATGCTCCTTGGGCTTGTTTTGAGAAGTTTCATATTACTCTGCTTAATTTCTCCTTTACATAAAGTCAATATGACTATTCTCTCTTCTTTCACAAGTCTACCGCCAGTATCGTTCTCCTTTTGGTTTATGTGGATGATCTCATTATTACGGGAACTGATCATGAGTTAATTACTAAGTTGAAAACTGAGTTCCATGCAACATTTCGCATGAAAGATCTTGGACAACTCACATATTTTTTGGGATTGGAGGTTCATCATCGATCCAATGGCATTTTTTTTAAACCAACAGAAGTATATTCAAGATTTAATCAAATTGGCGGATTTAGCTAGAACTACATCAATTGATACTCCTATGGAAGTAAATGCAAAGTACATGAAAATGAAGGAGATCTCTTGCCTGATCCCACTCTCTATCGTCGTTTGGTAGGAAGTCTTATCTATCTCACCACTACTAGACTTGACATTTCATATATTGTTCACCAAGTCAGTCAATTTATGTCTTCTCCTCGTCATCTTCACTTTGCTGTGGTTCGTCGTATTATCCGATATCTTAAAATTTCATCTACACATGGGTTATTCTTTCCCAAAACCTCATCTTTACAACTTATGGCATATAGTGATGTTGATTGGGTAGGATGTCCGGATACTCGTAGGTCTACTACCGATTGGTGTATATCTCTTAGTGATACCTTAATTTCTTGGAAATGTAAGAAGCAATATCGTGTTTCTAAATCTTCTACTAAGGTTGAATATCGTTCAATGTCATATGCTTGTGCTGAATTTGTGTGGTTATGTAGTCTTTTGGACCAACTTGGGTTTTCCCAACCTACATCTACACGTCTTCATGCAGACAATACAAGTGCTATTCAAATTGTTGCAAATCCAGTTTTTCACGAACGTATCAAGCATATTGAAGTGAATTGTCATTATATTCGAGAAGCCATGACCAACAATGTCATCTCTCTTCCTTACATCTCCACTGATCTTCAAGTTGCAGATATCTTTACCAAAGTTACGAAAGGTTTGCTTTGAATTATGTTTTTATCAAATATATTTTATTGTTTTGTTATTTTATTATCTATTTAAGAGATGTGAGATTCTACTGTTAATAGGAATATAATATTGCCTTTAATGTAAATTAATGAATTAATTTTTATTTTCTTTATTAAAAATGATAATCAATTTTTATTTTCTTTATTAAAAATGATAATCAAATCCTATTAATGATTTCTATAATACCACCTATAATATTATCACTCAGTTTTCATTATTTAATATATTTTTAATAAAAATGATCATATTTTGTTTTATTTTAATTAACTATAATATTATTTTATCTTACGGACATAATTTACATTTCTCAACATAAATATGCAAGATAACATAATAATATAATAGTTACATTATCTAATTAACTTTAAAAAGTTCAATGACATTTATGACCTTAGAAAATGATGTTTTAAAAGTGATAGTGGTTTAAGAATAATAAGACTCAATTATTTTAATACTAAAAGGTTTTAGTATAAATAGAATTGTTATAAACGAGTTTTATTTTTTTAAAGCACATTATCTTTCTAGAAACCACGAAATCACTTTTCTAGAATTCTCTCACTTTTCTCTTGGAATTTTGTCTCTCTAGTTGTCTTATTGAAGAACCGAGATTGTAGGATTAATAGTTTCGGTGAGCTCTTCAAGTTGGACCGATTAGTTTCTCCATTCGCTTAAGTTAAGTTTTCATCCTCTTTTTGGTCTATTTTTATTTTATGTTGCATGTGAGTTCTCTTTCGATTGCATGTGTCGTTTTAATCATCAATATGAGTCTCTAATGATCAGTGATCATAATGATATGTCCTGATCATTCTTGTGATGTTTCTATGTGTGGATAGAGCATCTTGTGGAGTTAGATGTGTTTTGGCGTTTATAGAGTTGTCTAAGAAAGATAACAGGAAAAGAGAGCTAATTTCATTGTTTTTAAGTTATAAACATGTTAGAATTATAGATTGTATGGTTGTACTGTGATTGGTTGTTTTATTGTTGAATGATTTGTGATATGTGAACGCTATGAGATCTAAGTGTTTAAATTATGTTTGTATAGAAATGTTGATGTTTAGTATTGCAATTGAGGCCAATTGGTATTGATGTTTGTACTATACTTGATTTTGATATGTGATTGGTATCTCCAGAAAGGTTCTTGGATTGTTAGGACTAGCTTGAGTATGCATAATTATGCAGAAATCAGATTCTGCAAAATTATGCAGACTCGTTGGGCCAGCATTACTCTTTGGGCGAACTCGAAGGAAGGGGCTAATCAACATAATTATGCAGAATGTTGATATGCAGAACTATTTAGATTCGCTAGGCGAGTATGTGTTCGCTGGGCGAGTTACATGTCAAGGGCTCACATATTTATGAGGTCGCTGGGCAAGTAGGAGCTCATTGGGCGATTTATCAGTCAGGAGTTCATTGATTTGTGAGTCGTTGGACGAGCCCCACTCACTAGGCGAATTATTGAGGAACATTTCCTCTAGACTCTTTGTGAAATACTCATTGGGCGAATAACTTGGTTGTTGGTCAAAAAGTGTCTTTTCACCTAGCGAAAGGATACATTCGTTGGGCGAGTATGTCAGATCCTGAACATATATCAATTAATTGAATTTAGAAACTTCGTATGTTTTCTATATCTGAATAATAATGGTATTTGAAATATATATATATATATATATATATATATATATATATATATATAGTGTACATTAGCTTAACCTTCTTTTGAGTTTCTATCTTGTGTTGTTTGTTTTTCTTTTGCGATGATCACCTACTTGGTAGGAGCAAATGTGGTTGCAATTTCATAGGTACCTTTGAAGGATGAGGAGCCATCTATTAGGTTGGTGGAAGGTCTCAGTGGGAAGTTGTTGTAAGTGATTAGTCTATGTTTAGAGCTAGAGTTGTTGGTTTTTAGTTGGTTTATATAATTGATATATTTATATAGTCCTATCTTTTGTAAGACTGTATTAATATACTTTATACATTGATTTATCTGTTTTGAATACTAAGGTGAAATATCATATTTTATTAGTTTTAAGTTCCTAAAATTAGAATGTTACGACTTAAATAAAAAATAAAATTTTTTAAAATACTTAAAATACTTAAAATATTAATAAAAAACTTAATTAAAAGCATTTAAATTTATAAAAGACTGGAATTTAATTAAATCTTAATACCATTCACATTATTTTGTAACACAAAAACAGCATTAACATTATATGTGAATCTGCTCCATAATTATAAATAATTAATTGTAAAAATAAAACAATAAACAATCGTTTCACCTATTTTTTATAACATCACCCAGATTTTGTAAAGTAAAATGAAGTTTTTTGTGTCATCATAACACACTATAAGTGGCTCTCATTGTCAAACATGGAAAAGTGTTTTGATCTAACATATATGGCAGCCTAATAAAAAAAGAACCAAAATATCAAAAGCATCTCACATGCAAGGAGTGAGAATGGTACCAACTTGTGGTACCCAAATATATATCTTCAACATAAATGTCACATCCAACTAACCCAAACCAATGCCCTTAAATCACTCACATCACCACTTCTATCTCTTCCACATATCCGCAAACTTTCCTCTTAAATTCAAAATAAATAACATCTCATAATCAAATATAACCACCAACCTTCCATTTTCAAACTCCCTCTTTGCTTCAAAGTTACATCAAATTTAATTCAAGAGAATCAAGGTTTTTGTTTTTGTTTTCCCTGCCAACACATATTGTTATACCTATCACCATTTCATTATTATATAAGCACCATATTTGGTTGCAATTGGCTTTAAATTGTACTTTCCCAAACATCATTTCAAGTTACATATTAAATAATTAGTTTTGTTAATTTTTTTTAATAAAATGTATTTGTAGAAGTTTTTCTGAGAACACTCCAAATCCTAAGTACAAAACCACGTGCTTTTAGTTTGGCCCATGCACTACTTAAAGATTCTCTTCATCGTGCAATCTACAATTGCAAACAAAAAGCAAACATCTTTATTAAAAAAAAAAAAACTTTTTCTTTTCGAGAGAAAAGCATACAAGTATATATTGGATTTTATACAGGTGACAAATATATATACTAAAAAACATTTTATGATATTTATATCTTATAAATTATTTAATTAAATAATATTTCTGATTAAATAGATTAAAAAATTATATTATATTGAGATCTAAAAAATAACAAAAAATTGTTAAAAAATGGACTATTAAAAAGAAAGGAAGGAAGTAGATTCCAACTTGCTTTCTTAGTTAGGATTTGAGCATGATTATTTTGAAGGACTTGTTTGGACCGTAAGTTACGTGTATCTAAAATGGTGTGGGTGTTGTTGGTATTTGGGAAGTGGTGACAAACAATGTCCAAACCATGTTCTAAGGCCCTAAATAAGACGTAATATGTACTCCGTTATACTTTACTTAGAATAGTTACAATTGGTCCAACACCATCAATTTTTTTTAAATTATTAAATAAATACAAAAAGTAGTTTTTATACTTTAACAATTTAGAAACGTATCTAGTTTACTTTTTCCTAGAAGGGAAATGTATAAATTCAACATAAAATAGATTAAATTCACCATATAGGCATTTATGTTTTATACATCTTGTACATATATTTATCTCTTCCTCCTTTCTTTTTAAACACCCTTTAAAATAATTTTGAAGAAATAAAAAACACAATAAATTTTCTCACTTTCTACATTTTTACATTATGTATGTAAATTTTTGTCACACTACAAGTTTTTTTATTCAACTCACTTTATAAATTTTTGTCACACAATAATTTATGAAGTAATTTCTTGCTTAGCAATACTGTGTTCTTGGATTCCTTACCTGTTGCTTGAACTCGCATTCTTCAATGAAAAATACAACTAATGCTAATTAAGGGACTTTAGTGATTGTTCACTTGGTGGCCTACACTACTAATTAAGAAAATGAGACATGTTGGTTAACATGTCTTGAACGTAATTAAAGTATGGTCGTGTTAATTTGATGAGCTGTGGATGAAAATGTTATTCTAACTAGATTTATTATCACTTTGGAAAAAGAAAAACAAAAAGTTCTGGATTTTAATGCTTCCATTGACAACTAGTCATTGTTATTGTAAGAACAAATGGATAGGATCGAGTTCAATGTAAATATGAATAAAAAGTGGTGAACTTTTAGAAAATATTTTGACTGTACTCATTTTTTTTCGTAAGTACATAAAAATTTAGAAGGTATTAAATATATAAAATATACTAAAATTGAAAAATATATAATTTTATATATTATATATATATATATATATATATATATATATATATATATATATATAAATAAAAG
>Ga0214542_1009530_pt1 | contig 14975 bp, 8 predicted proteins | sample CNSS1metaG_FD_160096 | JGI IMG/M metagenome (GOLD analysis project Ga0214542, IMG submission 160096) | Root nodule microbial communities from cowpea collected in UCLA plant growth center, Los Angeles, California, USA - CNSS1 | ecosystem: Host-associated > Plants > Roots > Nodule | place: USA... | reverse complement strand
GATTGGAAATTTCTACGGGCATTTCAATATTTTTTTTAGGAATCTAAAAAAATGCATTTCATTTCTATCATTATTATGATATTACATATTCAAATTCAATTGGATACAAAAAAAAATCCATTCGAAATTGTCAAGAAAAGATATATTTTGAAGTGAAGTATTTTGGAGAGAATTGGGGAGAATATGATTAGAGTATGTTATGTGTAATGTAATAAGGCTTGTATTTTTGAAACATGCATATATTTAACTGCAACTATAGATCTGTCTCTAACTTTATTGCAGTCATATTTGTTCGTGGCTCCCCTTGTCCCTTCATTCTTCTGTCTTTGCTTGACACATGGATCATTTTTTAGAAATTAAAAAAAAATTAAAAAAATAAAATAAAAATTAATGTTTAAAAAAAATATCAAAAAACCAGAAGCTGACACATGACATGTACTGTTCAAAAACATTAACTATTTAAACAATGTTAGTCAAAAGGACAAAATTAACCAAAATTTGATGAAAATGAGACCTAATTAAACACCAAACGAAAATGTGAACCAAACTGAATAAAAACAAAAAGAAAAATAGGCACCAAATGTATATTTAAGCCTTTTTTTATTATAATTATGGTTCCCAATATGTGACATAAAATAGAGGTTTGTTTTTTCTTTTTCTTTTAATTTTGTATGTGTAAAATAAAGAAATATTTATTATATTTGTAGTAAGTGATTATTTTATATATGACATTATACAATATTGTTGTCTATACGAATAATAATAAATATTAGAGTTATATATTATTATAAATATGATGGATTACTGGTTTTTTTAACGTGTGTCGTTATTTAGACATAATTAATTATTGTTTAGTGAAAAATTTAATAGATATTTAAGTTGGTAGGGTAATATATCTTTTCACTATATCAAGTTAGATTTTCTTCAAGTTGTAGAACGTTTTTAATTCTTTTTTATACTTGTAATTGCAATAGACCTTTTGTTTTCACTTTGGGGTTCAGTGTCAGTGTTTTAGTTCATTGGTTTACGCTGGTGAGGTTGTGGACGAAAATGCATTTTTCTGCAGATACAACTTCAAGAACTTGTTCCAAAACTCTATTTGTTTGCTATATCCGAGTGATGTAAGTAATATTTAAGTTTTCCATTTGATTTGCGCTATTAAACATTTTTAGGTTTTTAGTTAGCTGGGATTTGTATCATCAATACTTGGGTTGTCATTGCATTGGTTGTTATAATGCTTTGATGCATCGTTTGGGAAAATTTTTTGACATGTATAACTTATATTTGTGTCTTTTTGCATATATGTGTAATGTAGGGGTTTGTGGATTTTGAAGATGGTTTTACGGTGAATGGGGAAACAAACTGGCTATGGGGACAAACTATTTCACATACCCAATGGGAAATGTTTTGAATTTAGAGTTTGAGGATGACTTGATTAAAAAAGGAATTTTCCGCATACCATCTCATTTTGAAGAATTTTATGAACAAGATGATTTGCACTATATTTGTACTTTGTTTCCGACTAAGAAACAATAATTTAGGAAGAGTAATATCTATTATTTTATGTTATTTTAATCTATAACACGATATTTAATATATATATATATATATATATATATATATATATATATATTACATAAATATTAAGATAAATATCATTACATTTAAAACTATAAAATATTATTAAAGACAATATATATAATATATATGTTTTTACTACAATTTTTTTATTATAATAAGTATGGTTCCCCATTATTATGACATAAAATCGATGTTTAGAACAAATTGACCCATAAAAAAAATTAATAAATCACAACTATAGTTTTTTAAAGAAAATTAAAATATTAATCATTTTATTTCTTGTTTTATGTATAAACTATTAATAATAAATATTAATTTTTGTTAATGAAAATTCAATTTAAATATGATACACATATTTGAAATTTTAATCTATTAGTTTTATTTTTGTTTTATTTTAGCTTTTACATTAGGGAATGCAAACTTTTCAAACCATGAAAGTTCTTAATTTCTTCTACACTTCTTTCTTGAATGGTCTTTATTTTCTAAGGGTCCACATGAACCCTATTCTTATTGACCACAAAACCTGGAAAGACAACATTATCGACACAAAAAGTACACTTGTCTATATTACCAAACAAATTATTAACTTTAAGAAAGGAGAGGACTGATATAAGCTGACCTACATGATCATGTGACTCTTATTATACACTAAAATGTCATCAAAATAAACTACAACAATATTTCCTATATAATCCTTTAAGACATGATTCACGAGTCACATGAAAGTACTTGGTGCATTAGTAAGGCCAAAACGCATCACTCACCATTCATATAGTTCAAATGTAGTCTAAAAGCAGTTTTCCACTCATCACCTTTTTTAATTTGAATTTAGTGATAACCACTCTTAAGATCAATTTTGGGAAATATAATGAAACCATGCAATTCATCCAACATATCACGTAGCCTAAGGATTGGATGTCTATAATTTATTGTAATATTATTGATGGCTTTAGAGTCACAACATGTGTAAAAAATTACAAAGGTTAAAAATGTAAAAATAAAATAAAATAAATTTGAGTATTTAGGTGGAGTGATCTGATGTATACATTTTAAAAAATTATTTTAACATGTATAGATAAGTTGTAGTTAAGCATAATTACTAATTTGTTCTCAAGTTGAAGAGGACCAAATTGGATCGTTTTAAAAACAAAGGGACTAAATTAAAAACAACCAATACCACTGTAATGTGGCACAATTGTAACTTGATGATGGTAATTTGTATATTCAAAAGAAAAATAAAAAATTTTAAAAATTTTTAAAAAATTAAAATTCCACGACTTGACACATGACATGTACAGAAATGACCATATTTAACCTTTTCAAATAATTAGAAGACTAAATTCAACAAAAATTAATAAGGGTGTTGTAATTAAGCAGCATAATCATTTGTTAATGGACAATAACCAATAGGGGGTGAATTGGTTTATTGATAAAATTAATACTTTAAAAAATTTCCCAAAATTTACCATTTAAATTAAACCCTCAACTCCTTTAAATGCAAGAGCAGATAAATTAAAGAGATAGAAAAGAAGATTCAACATAGATATTTATATTGGTTCGGATCAAAAGACTCCACGTCTAATTTTTATTCTCTTAAATAGAGAGATTAACTTAATCACTATAATATACAATCAGATTAAGATAATAAAGGATTAGAAAACACCTCTCTTAAAGACACAAGAGATGAAGAGATACTTCCTTTGAATTACACAGAAAACCGACCATCTTTCATAGCAACAATAGCACCCAATCTCCCAAGAACCCTCTTAGGAAAATGTATCGCTCTACCCACACTAAACTTTTTAAAGCTATTTTTAAGAACACTCGGAGTAATATTTTGCAGTCACAACATTAGAACTCTAGTTCTCAAAAAGGTAAGTTTACAAATGAAAAGGAGTTTTATTTAAAGCCATTCGAAACTTGGGTTAAGAAGCTGAAAAGACAAATTCAAAAATGGTAGATAATCGATTATTCTAATGCGTTTTCTAAAAACAAAAGTTTGAGCAGATAATCGATTATTCAATGAGATAACCAGTTATTCTAGTGAGTTTTCAAAAAATTGAATACAGCTTAAGATAATCGATTATTCTAAAAGTGATAATCGATTATCACAACTAATTTTACAAAAATAAAAGGATCCAAAAAGATTAAGAGTATGTTGCTGATTCTAAGCTATTATAAGTTACTTTAATACATTATTAACTTATTTACAAGAGGACATTAAACATAAAAAACTTGTCTCCAAATTATCTTTCAATTTGCTTGAGATTCCTTGTCATCATCAAAATCTTTAAGTCTTCCTCTTTTTGCCAATAAAAGGGACCAAAATGAACCAAACAAAAAGGTTAGAGGACTAAATCAATAATTATACCTAAAAATTATGTTTCACAGTTATTCCACTTAGTGCACCCAATTACACCAACACTATGGATTGCTCAAGTAAAATTGATTAAATAATTAAGGGTTAACTATGTTTTTGGTTCTTAAACTATTAAGCGATTTTGGTTTTAGTCTCTCTTTCAAACTTTAATTTCGTTATTAGGTCTCTCTCCTTTCAAAACTTGTGAAATTAGTCCTCATTAGCTAATAATGTTAGTTCTTTTTTGACGTGGTAAACAAAATACCACATCATGATCCTGTAAAGGGACTTAGTCCCAAAATCCAACTTATTCTTCTCTTTCTCTTTTCACATTAGGGCAATGAAGCAAAGGGGTTCCTTTCTCCCCCATTTTAACCAATCTCACCAACCAAGAGTCTGTTGTTTCATGTTCATCTATGTTCACCCAGAACCATCGTTGGTAACGTCTCATCGTGGTTGGGCATCACCAACCCACTGCAACAATAGTCATCAATGTCAACCACTAGTCTGTCTTTTGACAAAGCATATTACAAAGAAATAAACCCAAACTTCAATGAGAAAAAAAAAACACAACATTGTTCTTTGATTATCGAATTGTATACTGTGAAAATTTGAGGATTAAAAAAATGGATTACGACAGAGAATAAACCTTCTCTATGAGCCTTATAAGTGATTTACGATTTATACTCCATGACGTAGGAGAGCGTAAAAACGAAAAGAAAAAAAAAACACAAGTGAAAAATAGGTCACAATTTTAAACACGGACAAGTAAATATGGATAGTAACATAAAATAGACACTCTAAAATGACCAAAATCCTAACATTTGTGATACCTATAAACAAGATAAATATAATTAATAAGATAAATTTTCTTGTACTTGTTTTCTTATATTTAAAATATATAACAAGGTAAAATAGGTATTTTACAAGTTATGGTGGTATAGATAGCAATTGTAGGGGTGCAGGAAACAGCCCATGTGAGATTAAAAATGCGCTGACACTCCAAACGACACCGTTCAACTTCTAAACCCTAGCAGACACTCTATATTAAAGTCTCTGCCACCAAAAAATTTAGGGTTTCTTCCTTGGGGCAAATTCAGACCATTATCACGCTCTTCAGAGAGTTCCAACGCCACCATGGTTGCTGCCAAGAAGACTGTAATATCTCACCCCATGTCTTTCTCTTCTCACATCCATTATAATAACTATTTTTATTGTGTTATTGGTTTCTGATTTCTTTTTGTTGTTTTTTCTGCAGAAGAAGACCCATGAGAGTATCAACAACAGGCTCGCTCTTGTGATGAAGAGTGGGAAATATACATTGGGTTATAAAACGGTTCTCAAATCCCTCAGGAGCTCCAAAGGTGTTATTCTAGCTTTTCTTTTGAATTTTGATTTGATCTATATGATCTGATATGGATTTTTTTTTTTTTGAATATTTATCAGTTGGATTGATTTAATGGTTCTGCTGAAAGTTTGATTTTTTTTTTTATTTTTTCAATATTAAAGAAAATCTGGATTATCTTTTGTCATGCATTGTGGGTTTTAGGGGGATTGAATTGTTTTTTAGGGTTTAGGAAATCTGGCCTTATGCACGTTCGAATTTCAAATATTGGGTGTTGGAGTTAGGCACTTATGTTGAAATTCTAGTTCTGTATGCTGGAGATCCATGATGTTTATAACTTATTTTGTTATCTGTTCCGGATTTCTGTAGCGCATTGGATAATTAGCTAACTGTACAAAAAGTTATGTTTTAACATTTCGTATGCTTTTATTTCCAGGAAAATTGATTATCGTTGCCAACAATTGCCCACCATTGAGGAAGTCTGAAATTGAGTACTATGCTATGTTGGCGAAGGTTGGAGTTCACCATTACAACGGCAGTAAGTTCTAATCTAAACAATGTGTGCCATCTCATGATAATGTACAAGCACTTAGACAAGAAAATTTTTGTATGTTGATGGACACTGAATGGAACGTGAGAAACACTATACTAGTACTCTTGTAAGCATTTTCCACATTTGGTTTGGCACAATTATGCCTACATTTGATGCTCTCCTTTCCTCTAGTACTCAAGGGTATGCTTGATTATGAGGATTCCTGATTCATTGTAGTTTACCACACACATGTTCTCTCACTCTCTCTCTCTCTCTCTGTACACTTACACACTTATGAACCCCCAATTTGTATGCAAGTTTTGGTAACTTGAACTTGACAATGTTATTCTTAATCTTAAATCTGTTTGCTAGGTTCAAAGCAAAGATAGTATTACTTTCATATGGTGAAATGGGCCCATCTGTATCCATGGATTATACTGCAATTGGGCACTAGATAATGTTTAAATTATGCTTGCTTTGTGGATGAATTGTTATGGTTTTTGCCATTCAATAGTTCCAAACTCCGTCATGGAATGTGTATTATTATTGCTTCTCAGTTGTCGCCATAATGTCAATGGACATGCAGAAGCTAATCAATCATATATCCGTGTATTAACCGCTCATAGCAAATTGTCTTGTTTCTGCAGACAATGTGGATTTGGGCACCGCATGTGGCAAATATTACAGAGTTTGCTGCCTTAGCATTATTGATCCTGGTACTGTCTAGTTACTTCTTAATTTTTTCATATTTGGAACTCATTGCATGCACCATGTTTTCTAACTTAGTTATTATTTTCAGGTGATTCGGATATCATCAAGACAATGAACACCGAGCAGTAGAGTTGTATTAACTCCTTTTTTTTGTCCTTGAAAACTTTTGATTGTTTGATATTTGTTCCTGTTTTTTCGGACTTGTCTTTAAGAAATTTTAATATAGGCTGAACTTTTGAGTATTTAAGCTTTTAAGAAATTATCTACGTAATTTATTTTTTTCGTGATGGTTAACAAGCGATACTTTTAACTTGCCTTCGCATCAAATTTTGGTTCAATATTTTCCTACCTAAACTATTCCCTGACCAGATTAACATATAATGTATTTATAATTTGGTTTCTTTGCATACAATTTACTAAATTGGTATGTACATTTTTGTAATGAATTCTTAATTTGATATGTATGGTGTGTGATACATAATAATGTAGCACGGTTATGAAAACATACTAAATTTGTGCAAAAAGTATTTAATGATTAGAGCAGATTTGTGTGGTAATGTGAATTGTATATTTGATTAAAATTTAGAGATTTATTTCATTGTGTTTGTAGGATGCGTGGATACGTGGCAAATTAACTTTTTCGAGTTGAACAGAAGATTTAATTATATAAAAGATGTAATGTAATTATTGTTAAATAAATTTATTGTGGTAACGAATTATTATAAATTAGTTAAGATTTTATTTTTATTATTTAGAAGTCGTAAATTGTTTACTAGAAAATCATAGTTTTTGTATGAAATTATATTTCTTTTATACAATTTATTCAATGTTTCGAGGAAACAAAATTTACATCTTAATACAAAAGCTGTCGTTAAATTACTGATGCAAGGATGTTGGCACAAAGTTCGTGATCTGAAGAATTTTTCTGAACTCAACGTGCTTATATTTTGATTTACTTGTTTGTGTAATTTGATATTTAGTGCTTGGTTATCTTCTCAATTTTTAAAATATAACTCCTAATGTGATTTAAACCAATCAATAAACATTTTATTTAAACCAATAAACTTCATATTCTATATACCGAGTTTGTTTTTTATAGTTAGATTTTAACATTTCCAAGAAATAGTGATAATAGTTAAAAAAATTGGCAACTACGATGCGAATTATAATTGTAAAATATAATTCATGTTAAAACATTCAATAAACTTTAGTTACATTAAAATAACACTTCTCTTTACAAATGTGCACTAAGATGAAAAATATCACTACTTTTGTTCTTGACCAATTACAGACTTTCTTCCCCTAAAAATAATTCAACTTTAACTATATTTTTCTTTTGTTAATTTTTTTTTTCATGAAACATCTAACTTGAATTAATATTTTTACTTTTCTATTGTACCATTATTATTTTGTATTTGTTTTAATGATAAATGTCTTTTTAGGAAGAATTAAGTATTAAATAATTCAAATTTATATTACTCTAATTTTATTTAAATGGATTTTTCTTAAATTCAAATCTATATTTTATCTATTTATTTTAAGTATAATTTACTTAATAAGATTTAGATTGAATCATTTTTTTAAGAAAATTCAAAATCAATGTGCGTCTAAATTGAGTTAAAACAATGAGGACTAGGTCAAGCTATGTTGGAACGATTCTAAGGTTGAGTAGAGTCATTTCGAGGCAGATGGCTAAGTTAGTCGATATTAGACGAAGGCGGAGCCAAACTGGTCTAGGTCAAGCCAAATTATTGGTGCATCCCGGTTACCACTTGTTAGAGGTTTTCCTCATTTTAATTATTTTTATCGTTTATTGTTATTTTATTATCATCTTTTTAGATATTTTAGATTTCATTTAATAAAATTGAAAAAGATAAGATCCAATTCAATTTGAAAAATCTATAAATAAGAGACTTGAAAAAGTTAAAAAAGAAAAAGCAACCCTTCTAAAAAAATAAACACCCCTCATGGGAAAACTCCCCGAAGAAAGGGGAAAATAATTATTTTGGGGAGAATGACACTTGACCTAAAAAGAGATAAGGTAGAGGTACATTCTGAAGGTTAAGACATTGATCTTTATTTTTATTCTAATATTCTGAAGGTTGAGACATTGATCTTTAAGGAATAACTAACTCTCTTATTTATGGGATTGGGTGTAATGTATTATTAACTCCTTGTAAATTTTACTATTCACTATAATTCTTTTCCATCACTCTCGTGTTCTATTATTGCTTTACTACATATTCTGTATATTTTAGATTGATTGCATATATGAGAATACCTGATAATCGAAAGATGGTGGCTTGGAAAATCTGATTAGGATAAAACAAGTAATATATTTCACATGCTAGATGTAACATCCCTACTTCTAAATAACTATATTCTTTATTTTGTCCTCATCTTTACAAATCAGATTTAGAAAATCTTAATGTTTCATATTTTATCTAAATGTAGTTTGAACATTAATAATAATAATAATAATAATAAATCAAGTAGCTTTATTGTAATTCTCATCAACCAAGTGTAAACTTCCAAACACTCGTTGGTATTGAAGGGCACTTTGAAGCATCAAGAACGTTGAATTCCATCTTGTTGGAACATCTAAACACAAAGCACTTTTTTGCATCAATGTCTCCAACTTGCTCAATGCATTGCTTTAATTTTATCATTCTACTCTCTGATCCCCTAACATACTTAATGCTCTCCCTTATTAGATCCACACCATCACCAATCACTCTCAATCCTTCTTGCACAATGAGGTTTAAAATGTGTGCACAACAACACACATGGAAGAATTCACCATCATAAAGTAAGGAATTTTGCAAAACAAACTTCTCTTTTAAGGTTTTGACCAAAACATCATTACTAGAAGCATTGTCCAAAGTGATGGAAAATAATATTTTTTCAAGCCCCCACTCATGTAAAAACTCATTTATCTTCTTACACAATTCAAATCTAGTGTGAGGTGGAGGCAAATGACAAAAGTTTAGAATTTTGCTAGACAACTTCCAATTACTACTAACATAATGGGCTGTCAAACATATGTAACCATTTGTAGTGCAAGATGTCCACAAATCCGAAGTTAAACAAATTCTAGATGGAATGCTTGTCAACTCTTCCCTCAACAAGTTTTTTGTCTCTCTCTCATATATATATATATATATATATATATATATATATATATATATATATATATATATATATATATATATATATATATATATATATATTCTCAAGTACACTAGTTTCATCAAACATAATTCACTATAATTTCAAGTAACCTCAATGAAAATAGTTTCAGCAAGCTCAAATTTCAACAAGTTTCAGCAAGCTCAACCACACATGTTTCAGAAACTCAATAAAAAACACTTTCAAGGTCAAAACAGCTACCAAGCTCACTCATGCGCCAAACTCATGTTTCGAGTTACACATTTATACTTGTTTCAACACATACACACTTCAAACAACACATACACGCTTTAAAACAAAATCTCCCATAAAAAAAACAGTTTCAAGCCCACTCAAAACAACAATAATTACAGACATAATTATAGACACAATTATTGTATGACCCGAGAAATTAAATAATTATTTAATATAAATGCGGGTAATGGAATCTTTATGGCATTTAATGCGAACGATTATGACAAGTAATAGTACTAGCTCAAGTGATTGAGAGTACTTAGTTATTATGAAAGGACTGTGGTTTGAGTCATGTGGATGCCATTAGTGTGTTATTTAATTGTTTTTTTATATTTGTAAAATCGGTGACCATGGTGCGTGATAATATAACCGTAGATGTGTAGGAATTATCATGAAACTTGAATTAGTTGATTGGTTGTGCATCAACTTGGTAATTATGTGGTTGTGTGTTTGAACCTTGACAGTCGAACCTTGATTTACCTAAAATAGGTTCCTTTTTGCCAAATTTCTTTTTGGTCATGAATGAGAATGTTCAGAAACCCCAGCTGTCATAGAGAGCAGTTGGAAGGGCTGAGTAAATCACCTGTCCTCATAGAGAGCAGTTGGGAGGGCTGAGTAAATCACATGTTAATGGTATTTGATGGCCATTAACGGTTCCATAATCCCATTTTTGTTTTTTTTAATTAAATTTAATTAATTTGAGTCTAGAGAGGTGAGAAAGGAGAGAACCTAGGGAGAAAAGAAAATGGTATCCTAATAAAGCAACTAGGAACAGTTTTGAGAGCATTAGGGTTGAACCTAGAAGAGGATTGAAAGTGAGTGTTGGTAGGAGCAAAGGAGAGTCATTCCGAATCAAGAGGACATCCTAAAAGGGCGTTGGAGCAAGGAAATCCATGTTAGGGGAGTTCAATCCACATTTGTTTAATTTTACAGTATATTATGAATTGGATGACTGTTGCTTATGTGTTTTGCCTCTACTGTCTTGAATTTTGTATGTTTCTGAAAATTTTCCAAAAACTGCCTGACGGCATTGAAGGTCTGCTAGGCGACGTTGAAGACCTGCTAAGCGACACATCAGGGCTAACCAATTTTTCTGGGTTCTAGCAAGAACTGTCTGGCGACGATGAACACCTGTCAGGTGACTCATGCTATTTTGACTCATTTTGGACTTTTGGGCATTTTATGGTGATTATGATAGAGGAAAAATGGTCCTTAGTGTTTTATTGATTGATGAATGCTCTGAATTTATGAATTTTGTAGGGATTATGAGGTTTGGATGATTAAGAGGCATGTGGGTGAATTAGGGTTAAGAATGAATGCGAAAAATGAATTTTTAATTTGGGTGACACTAAATTGGTAATTCAAGATGTAATCGAATGTGGCTGAATACTGGAAAAATCATTTAGGACTGATCTTGTATGGTGGGTTGCATGATAGTAACGATTTTGAGTAACCCGCATGCATAAGAGGTTCTAGAACTTCCTAGAATCATATGCATTGCCTGGCGGCACATCCTTGCTGCCAGGCGACACACGAAAACCGACAATTTGATGTTGGTTGGGTCGTGTGCGTGTTGGGGAAAATCTGTTGGGGGAAAACCAGTGGGGTCAACTATTTGAAAAAAAGAGAAAAAATGGGTAATTAGCATTGTATAGATAGGGGAAGGGATAACTGTGATTTGAGTTTTGGAAGAATTGGGACTTCAAGAATGTTCAGTTGAGACTTAGCTGAATGAATAATAAACATAAGAAGTTACAGAATATAAATTAGGAATTATAGTGAATATGTTGGGTGACCTAAGTTGAGTGAATGGTGTAATGGTATGCTAAAGCTTAATTGTTGTGTTACATGAGGCTATGGGAAAATTGCAGTGATGTTTTGGTAACAGTGATGGGAAGTAGGTGTGGTTGGGGGATGGTGGTATATTATTGATGAGCATGGTTGTTGGTAGTTAATATTAAGGGATGGTATAATTAAGTGAGAGCATCCATTGGGACTAGGTATGTTAACAAGACATAAAAGGTGTGGGTTTCAAGACTTGATGAATGAGATGCAAGTAACTTGGTAATTCTGCAATGGGCTTGTGATGCTTTATATAATTACTATTTTTGTAAACCGTCATTATGAACAATTATTAAGTTTTTTATGAACGTTGAGCTACTTTTCGTACTTTGGTTTTGGAGTATTTAATAAAGTTTAAAATTTTTCCACGCCTTGGGAAAGAGTTTTTCATATTAATTGCATATTTAATATTAGTTATATTTTATTTTATTTTAATTAGTAATATCCGGTCAGGATGTTACAATTACTCTCTCCAACACATACACACTTCAAAAAAAATCTCCAAACAATAAAGCTTTCATACAAATAAGTACCTAAAATTTTAGTTGATCATAGCCCACACCCTCAGACCCTCCAACAGTTTCAAGCACACTCCAATCTGTGTCACGATTCCATAAACCCAAAGTGATTGCTGTTGTTTTTCACTATAAATGAAATGAGAAAACAATGTAGACAAAAATTAGGGTCAATCTTTCATTATTTAGGGAAATCAAGGATTAATTGGGAAGTTACACTCAATTGAACAACTAGGGCAGAAAGGAATTGAAAAAATATGGCAAATTCAGGACAGAGGAACCAACCTCTACACTACGTCATCCTTCATCGTTGTTGAAATTGGTGGTCATCGAAGAGAAGGTTCAACAATGACGTCCCCTCCTTTCGTGCGAGATTGTCATTGCAAATATGAGAATTGAAGAAGAAGATGTAAGTCAGTGCAGACGAGCTTCAATGAAGGAGAAAAAGATGAGATGCTTAAGTTGTGAGTGTGCTTGGGTTCGAGTAATGAAGGAGAAGAAGTGTGTAACAACTCTCTCTCGCACTCGCACATAAACAAGAGAACATAACGAAAAAAATTGAATCAGTGATCAACGATAGAGTGACTGACCTAGAGAGGAAAAACACATGTTATTAGTGGTGAAACAGGTTGCGGGTTGGCCCGCTCCAACCCACCCTATAACCTGTTGGGGCAGCACAATAAACGGGTCGGGCTGTAGCCAGTCTACGGGTTGGAAACCCTATCTCGGCCCCCTTTTGTGTGTCGGGCTAACAGCCGGCCCGTCGGGCTAGGCCCCCTTTGACACCCAAGGTGTAGCGCCTGGCGGTGAGGTTTCAATCGCCAGGCGATAGCTACAAAAACAGAGAGGTCTTATAGCGCATAGCGCCTGGCGGTGAGGATGATCCAGCCAGGCGACAACTGTGTGGGTAGTGTCCACTGAAACGCGTGGCGTCTGGTGGTGAAGAGAGCTCTGCCAGGCGATACTTGTAAAACTAGAGACCTTTGAGGGATGTGGCGTCTGGCAACGTGTGACTCCCGCCAAGTTGTCTACAACATAATTTCACTTGGGGGCGCTTAGGCAGCGCCAAGCGATAATGCAGGGGACAGGGGTTGTTCACTTGGAATTGTGCGTGCTCTACATTGCTTTGGATGATACCTTGAGTATGGAATTTGCTGAGGACATTCCTGGATTTGTGGCTCAGAATGAAGGGTAAACATGTGGCGATCCCGGGTTGTGGCTTAGTGATATGTGAAATATGGTGTGAGCATGCAAGTTGTGGCTCGTATGGTTTGGCTCCACTTGATTGGCAATTGCAGGTAGTGGTCGATGATGTTGCGAATCTTGTATTGAGAATACGAATTATGGTTCGTATTGGGGAGCTCCATTTGACGTTACGAATGGTGGTTCATAACATGATAGCTCCGCACGTGTAATCTACGAGTGGTGGCTTGTAGGGGTGGAACCACAAGTTATGGCTTGTGGTAGAAAGTGTTAACTTAAGGTCATTATTAGAGTATGTAGAACATGTATGTACATGGTGGTGGCCATGATTTCTAGTATCGGAGGATGGAGGTTCCCCGACATGTGTGTATTTAAATTATAATGTTTATTGTTTGGTTATTCTATAAGCTCATCCTATCTGTTTGTGTTTGGCGATGATCGTGTAACTTGTTACACGAGAGCAGATGATGTTTCAGGTGGAGCTAGTGAGGTATAGAGCCAGAAAGGGACTAGTAGGGGATACTTGTTTATGGACTATTTTTACTTTTTTGTAAACAATCGTTTATGATTAGTTCTTGGATTTTTGTAAACATTGAGTTGAATTTATGGATTTTTAATTTTGACGCTTTAAATAAAAATTTAATTTTCCTGCCAACATGGAAAGACTTATTAATTGCCTATTTATTTTTATATAATTTTTTTATTTTATTTAAATTAGTAATATCCGACCAGGATGTTACAAAAGACGGGAAAGTGAATATTAATAAGTTCGACGGAAGTGATTTCAAATTTTGAAAGATGTAGATTAAAGATTATTTGTATCAAAAGAAGTTGTACCCGACTTTGTCTGAGAATAAACCAGAAACTATGTCTCATGCAAATTGGGAGTTGCTAAATCGACAGGTTTTAGGCGTCATTAGATTAACATCGTTGAAGAATGTTGCTTACAATATTATCAACGAGAAGACGACATATGTTTTTATAAATGCATTTATCAAGAATGTACGAAAAACCATCAACATAAAACAAGGTATTTTTGATTCGTCAATTAGTTAATATGAAGATGCGAAAAGGTGCTAGTATTATAGTGTTGAAAATAGTCTAAGTGTGAGTCAAAGTCCCACATTGGGTAGAAAAGACAAAGTTAAACACTATATAAGATGAAAGGCCCATAACTACATTGCCTTAAGATTTTTGGTTAAAAGTGATGTTAAATGCCTTATATGTGTAAGACCAATGTCATATAGAGAACCACAATCTCTCAATGATTATAACCCACATACAAAGAATATATAAATTCATCAGTGGTATCAAAGTCGATGGTTCAGAGTGACTGACTGCATAACCATAACAAAAGGGATCACAGTATATAAGATGAAATGCCCATAACTCCATTGCTTTAAGGTTTTGGATTAAAAGTGATATCAAATATTTTATATGTGTAAGACCAATATTTTATATATA
>Ga0214542_1009526_pt1 | contig 14982 bp, 4 predicted proteins | sample CNSS1metaG_FD_160096 | JGI IMG/M metagenome (GOLD analysis project Ga0214542, IMG submission 160096) | Root nodule microbial communities from cowpea collected in UCLA plant growth center, Los Angeles, California, USA - CNSS1 | ecosystem: Host-associated > Plants > Roots > Nodule | place: USA... | reverse complement strand
TATATATATATATATATATATATATATATATATATATATATATATATATATATATATATATATATGTATATATATGTATATATATATGTATACATATATATATATATATATATACATCTATATATATATATAGATGTATATCTATATATATATATACATATATATCTATATCTATATATCTATATCTATATATATTTATATATATATATATATATATATATCATACAATCACAACAATCATAACAGAGGGATTTCCTCATTTGATTCCATATCACATGACCATAACTATGTTATTTGTGTTCTACATCTTCCAGTAACTACTTCAAGGTGTCTTGCTGCCATACCTATCAGCCACGACTAATAGAGCACGTGCGGGAAACCATGCTACGAATCATACACCGCAACGTCAGGTAGAGTTCCCAAATACGAACAGAGGTCGTAACGTCCTAAGACTATCGAACACGTCATTTAATCGCTGAGGAGGGCAATCTATCGGGACCCATCCGTATTGGCCACAACCAGCACACTCACACCGGCAACACTCACCAACCCGAGCTCAACTAAAGGGTTTCTCATGTTCATCTGCCATCCTAAGCTCAACTCAAGGGATGCCATTCTGGACTCAACTTGGGAATGCCACGTGCTTAACCCCTATCCTGAGCTCAACTCAAGGGATACGTTCCGAGTTAAACTCAAGGAACATCAGCAAGTCAAACTTTAAGGCATCACTAAAACTTCGTAGATCACACACGTCCATAGTAGAACACCATACTGCTGCAGTAAAATCGCCTGGCGGGGGACACATACCACCAGGCACTGCCCGCTTTCAGACTGCCTAGCGGGGGACACGTACCGCCAGGCGCTTAGCGCCTCTGATCCATCAACACTACAGATACCGCCTGGCGAGACAGCCCACATCGCCAGGCGCACGCACTCCAGGAACCCACTAATTCTACAACTATCGCTTGGCGGAACCTCCTTTTCCGCTAGGCGCCACTCGCACCAGGACCCAACTGTTTTCTAGCTATTGCTTGGCAGTTCAATACTCTCACCAGGCGCCACACCAATAGTTTCGCAGTTACTGGTTTTACTACAGTACAAACCCTTTTTACACTATTTTAATCACTCTGAGTCCTCTTGGTCTCTAAATTAGGTAATCCCAGCACACGTGATGACTTATATATCACAGTTCCATCATATTTCCATATGATTAATAAGTTCGCTTTATACCTATACCCGTTTACTTTACCATATACTAACTGTTAACCTCATACCTTTGGTACACTATTATTTACCCATAGGAGCCTAAGACTCATGACATACCATCCATATCTTAACAAAATTACCCCACACATCCATCTTGGCCAACTCCACTCATATGCAAAACATTAGCTTACCAAACCATAATTTACACTATATCACACTTCATATAAGCAGTCTTAAATAAATTGATACCATCCAATTCTACGTTTTAAGCCACTACTTTAAGTTATGCCTTAAGATTCCATCCTTTCTTACGCAAGGACATCCCCAAATCAATTCTTCCAATTCCAAATAAAACTACACCAGAACCCACCCTAGTGCCTACCATCCCAGCCACGCATTATTGTTGTCACTGCGCTGGCGCCTGGCGGCAACTCCCGTGCCGTTAGGTGGTACTTATAATTCTGTGCAATTTTCCAGAATTCAGCACCCGGGAAAACTCCCTGAAAATCCTTTTCACCAAAAATTGACCAATTCATCGCATATTTGAACCCTTATCTGTATTCGAGTGACAATTAACATATAATACTCAAGTTCCAGTCTAATTCAAGTCGCACTCTATTCTCAACTCACCAATTCTCAAGTTTTCAAACCCTAAGATGAGAGTTTCCTAAAACCTCCAAGTTTCCATGATCATCTCGTGAATTTCATAATTAATCACCTTCATTTGATTAGTTCAAGGTTCTCACACCCTTTCCATGGATCCAAAGTAACCCATAACCCATAGACATCTAGAATCAGCCCAAGATAACCCGCGTCGCCTGGCGAAAGTTCATCTCTGCCAGGCAGTTCAACCAAAAACCTAGAATCTGGGTTACAGTCATGAGTTGCTTGACGGCCAGGGGTGTGCCGCCAGGCGATTCCTCTTCAGGAAACCAAAAACAAGCCAAAAATGCATGTGTCGCCTGACGGCTATGAACAGTCTGCCAGGCAGTTTCTAGGAAAATTCCAAAAACGCAAAATTCACAAAAATTACAGGTTATATACATACAATTGCACATGTTTTTCATACAAATTACAGATACAATGAAGAAACGAGTTCCCCTCCCCTAACCTGGTTTCCTTCCTTAAGATATAGTGTTTGAGTCCTTTCCTTGAGTTCCAATGGTTTCTCTAAGTTCTTCCACTGTCCAGCCCCACAATTCCACTCCCTAACCACTATTTCCCTATGATTTCGTGTACCTCTCAATACTAGGGATGTCAAAAAATCCGTACCAGTAGGTATTCTCGGATAAAACCCGCAACGGGTAGGAAACAGATATTAAATATGGATACCCGCTACCCGTGGGTACGGGTATTTTTGATACTCACATGTTAACGGGGCGGGTACGGGTATCATAGTATCCGTACCCATGGATACCCATACTCGCTAAACTTTAATTCAGAAAAATACCCTTATATATATATATATATATATATATATATATATATATATATATTAGTAAAAAACACTACGAGTCTTCATTCAATATTGGTCGTCAGATTCTTATTCCACAATAGAGTAAATTACTTCCAGGTACTGTGGAGGCATTGATGTGTCTCCAAGACTGGTTATGGACCAACATGGAAGATAATGAAATTAACACTTTTACTTAAATATTTTAATTAAGTGATTGTTAGAAATTTGTAATGAACTTCTTATGTTTTCAGGCTCTTCTAGATTAAAATTGGACAACATGAAACTTTAAACAATGTTGCAAGAGGTGGACATTGATGAAGTTAGTAATTTCTTTAATATTTCATTCAAAAATAAACTACAATAAAAATTGTTAGTGATTTTTTATTTGTTTGTTTTTCAAGAATCAATCGGAGAAATGGGACGTTTTGATCCAAACACTAATTATGGTTAAATATTTGTTTATTTAAATATTTTTGTAAATACCCACGGGTACCCATTTGTTAGAAATTTGTAATGAACTTCTTATGTTTTCAGGCTCTTCTAGATTAAAATTGGACAACATGAAACTTTAAACAATGTTCTAGATTTAAAAAACCTTCCTCTCTCTCTCTCTCAATTAGCCCCTTATGGTTTGTTTTTCAGCCATCCTTGGTTGCTCCTTAGCCATCTTGGGTTTCCATGCCCTTTCACCCTTTTGCCAAAGGAAATTTTTGCAAAATATGCCAATTCAATGCACAACCATTCAACCAATCATGTTTCGTGATAATTAATATAATTCTATAGTTATCTCATCATTCAACATGCTCAATCATATTATTAAAAACAATAATAATTAAATAACACACAACCCAAGTCCTCTCACACAACTAAGTACTATCAACCATTTGAGCTAGTACTTTTCCACGTCACATCAATCAATATTAAATGACTTAAAGGCTCCCACTACCCGCATTTATTAATTAATTAAATTTCGCGGGTCTTACACCGGAGCGGGGCTAGCTTGGGAGATTTTCTATAGAGTTGTTTTTATTATGAATTTTACTGATTTGTAATATTTACTTTATGAACATGGATTTAATTTATAATTGAGTTTATAAGTTGAATTTGAGATACCTTATAATGTAATAAAGTTTTAAATTTCTCGCGTTTTTGGTAAATGAGGTTTTCATTAATTGACTATTCTTTACTATTTCTTTATTTTACTATTTAAATCTGTAATATCCTGTCGGGATGTTACAGTTGCAGCACTGAATTTTCAGCAAGCACACTGCTCATTCAATATTTTTAGTTTGTTGCACCAAAAGACACTTAAGTTGGCTATTACCGCTTCGCTTGTAGTCCCAGATTAGGATCTTTATCACACAACCAATTGAGTTAAATCAGCAACTAACTTCACTCCACTGAACACGATCCAAAATGTTGCTGGCTAGAGCATATTTCACCAAGCTTTCACACCAAATAAATGCACTAAGAAACCATCTTTACAAGGACCTCTGAATCATTTCCACAAACACGTGGTATGCAACCACTAACTAAACCAATTCTGATTAAAGCACCCAAAATTTGGACACTCTACCAACAAAGCAACGAAACCAACCAGCAACCAATATTAGTGAACACTTCCACACTTCTAGCTCATGAATATGATGGAGCAACCAAAAAACCCCAATGTTCTTCCACATTCGAATAAAAATGCCAAACAATAATTACCTCAAGTGGAGCATACGTGAAGATATTGTTGGATGCAAGAAGAACCCTAATCATGAAAATCCACTTTTCTGCCTTTTAGAAGAGCAAAAAACGAAGAATGACAAAACCCACAAAACAAAAATGAGAGAACGCACCACGACCCCATCTGAAGGAAAAATGTGAAAATTCTAAACGAAACTTGAAGGAGGGAAACCAACCAAGCTCTGAATACCATATGATGAAGGATCATCTCGGATTTAGAGGTGAAATTTGTCTCAAATGAAAATGGTATAATCCCTAGAACGAAAATGGGAGAAAATGGAGGACGTCGATTGGGGGTTTTGTGGAACGGGAGGAAAACCACGCCACTTGGAGGAGATTCCAAGATAAGTGAGGAAGATCCACCACTTTGAATCGAAGATTCAAAGATAAGGATCAGTGGTTCTGAGGAGAACCTCGAGACTTGAGCGAAAACTCATTGTTTCATAAAACTCAAATCTCAATACAAATGTGTCTCACAAGGGCTTATATACTATGGGCCGAAATTTTGGAAATAAAACATAAAGTAATCCCCATATTTTGCCCCACTCCCTCTCTAGGTGTCAACATCCTCACCTGGATTCATATATGCTCCCACGTGACAAGTCACACAAGCATCACAAAAAACAAATAGAAAGGGTAACCTGAGAAAGAAAAATAATTCAATCAATAAATAATAAGAATTAACCCTCACCCGATTTTTCTTAGGCAATTTTTGTTTATTGGCTTTTTTATAATGTTCCACCCTAATCTCATAACCAATATGAGAAACATTCATTCACAACCTTGGTCCTTAGGGATTATCATACTTCCACGAATCTACCCATTCGTGGTCCAGCTCTACAGACCTCTCCGCCCGCAATCCAACTCTACGAACCTGCCCGCCATAGTCAAACATGCGTGAACCCCTACTATGAACCTCCCCACTCATAGTAGCCTCAAGTGTGAGCACGGAACATAAGAACCTCCCTGTTCGTATCCCCACATAAGAGTACAAAAGATACGGACCTCCCCGCTCGTAACTAATCCAACATATCCCTAACCAAGCCATCCATCCCATCCATGAAAATCCATCTGCAATGGACCCCTGTCCTGACACTATCGCTTGGCGCTACCTAAGCGCCGCTAGGCTAAAACGTGCTCCTGACTGCTTGGCAGTGTTCCCATGCCGCTAGGCGCTACAGGCCTAGGGACCCTTATGTTTGTGGCTTATCGCCTACTACATCTTATTTTAATTTCAAGTATATTTAGTTATCCAATTACATGAATCTCACTTCATATCAAAACGTAACACTCTTGGTTACAAATTATATTTTTTTTTTTTTTTTTTATATATATATATATATATATATATATATATATATATATATATATTATACCACACCTAGCCGGCCTAGCCAAATTATAACCATAAAACTCGTCTCTGTATCCCCTAGGGACGCAAATAATCACCATGTATGAACGATTGATAATACCCGGCCAAAACCGCCAAAGAAGTAACCGGCCTAAGCCGCTTACTGAGGATAATTAAACAAGAACTTAGCATATTCAGGGCATTACAGCAAGGACCTTAGGGCCCACGATAGTCGAATTAAGGACCAAGCCCACCTATGGCCCAAGCAGGAGCCCAACCCATGACGTGGCAAGACATAATTAATAAATCTATAAATAAGCACGGACCTCAAAAATTAAAGGTACAAGTTCATTACTCCCCTAATCACGAGATTTGACTTTCTAAGAGTTTTTGCTGACTTAAGCATCGGAGTCTCTTCTGCAGGTAACCCCTCTCGGGTCCAAACCAGGTCACACCGAGATATCCACAGAAGACATATACCAGCTGGGAGGAAGCCTACTAAGGAGAATGCGGATTGGGGTAAGGTAACGCTTGTGTCTGACATATCTTATTTGTTCTTCTGCAGGAACATATATATATATATATATATATGTGTGTGTGTGTGTGTGTGTGTGTGTTAAATATATTAATTATTCCATTGCCAAAACAACACAATAAAAATAACAAGGTTAAATTACTCTTTTGGTCCCTCTATTTGTCAAGAAATTTCAGTTTGGTGCTTAAGTTTTTCGTTATCTCAATTTAGTCCTCATTTTCTTAAAAATGATTCAATTTGGTCCTCGTCGTTAGTTTGACCAAACGGTGTTAAAGTCAACGCCACGTGTCAATTTCTAGTTTTTTTGAATTTTTGAATTTTTTTGAATTTTTTTAGTTTTTTACACATGTCACTTCATAGTTGTGCCATGTGTCAAAGTGACTCAATTTGGTCCCTATATTTTTTTTAGTTTCAATTTAGTCCCAATTTTTGTAAAAATGAAGTAATATTATCCTTCCTTAAATTGACACTAAATTTAGTTTTCTATAAATCTTATGGTGTTATTCTTACTAAAATAAACGTTTTTATTAAATATCTCTAAAAATATTTTAAATTAACTTTAAATTCTATACAAAACATTAGACTTTGGTTTTTTTTTTTAACTTTAAATTTAGTTCCTAAACTTATGTGTGACAAGTTATTTGATTTTTAATCTTCACTAAGTTTGTATAATATGATACACTTGATGCCTTTATATATGATGATAAAATTGTTAATTTTTGAAATTAAGTTTGGGGTTTAACTTTGTTTAATAATAAAACTAAAAACAAAACTTGTTTAAAAATATTTCAACAAATATTTAATAAAAATGTCAATTTTATTAAGAATATCATCATAAGTTGTATACAAAGATTAAATTGAGTATCAATCTAAGGAGGAATAATATTGCTTCACTTTTACAAAAATTGGGACTAAATTGAAACTAAAAACAAATATAGGGACCAAATTGAGACATTTTGACATGTGGCACAACTATGAAGTGACACGTGTAAAAAATAAAAAAATTAAAAAAAAAAGTTAAATTTTTTTCAAAAATTAAAAAATTCAAAAAAAACCAAAAATTGACACGTGGTGTTGATTTTAACACTGTTTGGTAAAAATTAATAGCGAGGACCAAATTGAGTCATTTTAAAGAATATGAGGACCAAATTGAGAGAACAAAAAGATTGAGGACCAAATTGAAATTTCTTAACAAATAGATGGACCAAAAAATTAATTTAACCAAAATAACAACATACTCTTGTAACTTTTCTTATGCCACCAAATAATAAACTGACTAAAACAATAACCCTAAATATTAAAACATATTCCTGTATTTTAATTTGTCTCAATTTAGTCCTAAGTTTTGTAAAAATTGTGCAATTTTGCCCACCTCCAAATTGAAACAAAAATTAAATTTTATATAAATGTTATATAAATATTTTTATTAAATTTGATTTTTTTTATTCAAATTGATTTTTTATTATATATTTTCAACAAAACTAAGTTTTTTTAAATTTGTTTCACATTCAATTTTACTTAAAATTGTTTTCAAATTTTAAATTTATTTGTTTTTTATTGTTACATAAACTAGTTAATTTTTCTTAAGTTTATATAATTATTCTTTTTACACCAACTAAAACCTTTTTATAAAAATTATTGAATTTTACACATTTTAAAACTATACAATTATTTAAGATATTAATTCAAATAAAAAACAATATTAAAGAATGATGCAATAAAATATCAATATAATTTATGATTTTTTTTGTTATTAGCATTATTTTCTATAAACAACTTTAAAACAATTTTAAATAAAGTTTACTATAAAATATAAATTAAAATAAACTTAATCTTGTTAAAAATATTTACTTGAAATATCAATTTTGATAGAAATATTTGTGCACATTTATATAGAAATTAAATTTGGTTTAAATTTGGAGGGACAAAATTGAACAATTTTTACAAAAATTGGGACTAAGTTGATACAAAAATTAAAATATTGGGACCAAATTGAGAATAGGAAAATGACACCTGGCATAATAGTGACACGTGGCACCATCATTGCCACATGGCACGATGTCAGCTTGACATGTGACAAATTTTTAATTTTTTTAAAACTTTAAAAAAAAGTAAAAATAAAATTCAAAAAAATTAAAAAAAATAAAATAAAATAAAAATAAAATAAAAAATTCAAAAAATCCAGAAACTAACACATGGCACCCCATTTAACATCGTTACTACACCACTAACGGAAACGACTTGATTGCATCAAATTTCCCAACATAGGGATCAAAGTGAGATAGAAAAAAAAATTAAGGGACCAAATTGATATTTTGCTACGAAAATGGGGACCAAATGCTGCATTTGCCATAAATCTCTACTACCAAACATGATGTGACCCCAATAAGGCTTATAGCATTGGGCCAACGCCTAGGCCCATTCCTTTTAATTTCTTTTAATTTCTTTTATTTTTAATTAAATAAAACTTGTTCTAATTGAATATTTTTGTTAAATGCAACCCATTTTCAAAGTTGTCAATTGATATTGGGCCTGTAGCCTAATTCTCACCACAACCATGATTTAAATCAGCATGCACACATAGTGGGCCGAGAAGCCCAATTTAAGTTGTTGCCATTCTACCATACAGCATCTGTGAATGGTGTAGAGAGACATGGGCTGAATCCTTGCTCCAACGGCCCAAAGATGGCATCACACAATCACGCTTCTTCAATTCTTTTCCACAACAACCATCATCAACCTGTTTTCAGTAAGACAATCACACTACGTCAGCGAACACCACTATGTGGCATGTGGCAGCGTCAAGGATCTTCACGCATGCAACGTCCACAGGTATTGGGCTTCCAGCCCAATTACTTTTCGCGTGTGCAGCACATCACCAAACATAGCAATGTGTTGAAGCAACTCATTTTCTTCATCCCGCATTGAATCAACATTTGATTCTACATAGCAATTGGGCCGAGCCCAATTCTCCCATACCTCACGCTACCGCTAGGGTTCTGGACAACGGCCTATCTTTACATTTCACTCTGCCAGCCAAACATCACGCCAATCTTCACAGCGACTAGGGTTCCCTTTCGTAGATCAACATCACCATCACGCGAACCCTACCCTATTTTGCTTCTCTGCTAAGGGTTCGTACCTTCATGCTTCTGTCACGCAAACCTTAACAACCTCCCCTAAGGTTTCCTCACGCGAGCTCTTCTTCCCTCACATGGACACGCTTGCTTCATGCGTTCCATCCTAGCACCGTTAAAGCTTCATGTTTCTTTCACTTAGTCGTTAGGACAACTTGTTAGAAACGACACTTCCTTTGTTCTTTTCTATTTTCTCTGATTGCCTCTCTTTTAAGAAGGGGCAAGCCATTGTTTGTAAACACTTAGCTTTGATGAATGAGATTTTCGGTAGAGATCACTCCCATAGTTCATCAGCTCACCCTAAACCCTAGATTAGGTGTTAGCCTCTTAGGGTTTACCAAACCAACGAGAAACCAGAGCGAACCGAGTGATAACCTTCTTCATCGAACCTTTCCGCTGTGTTTCCCTTGCTCTCCGCGAGTTTCAATCGGTGGAACGTCGATTGGAGAGGCTTTCCGGCGAGTACCGCGACGAAGGAGCCTTATCAAGTGGTATTTCAGAGCCACTCGTGCTTGGACCGTGCTGAGATAAGTATTCTTCGTGTTATCTCGTTTTCTTCTTCGCTGTTTGCTTCCTGTCTTGTTCATACTATGCTTGCGTTTCACGTTTGATTTGTTGCTTCACTATGATTGAATTTTGTGCTAAAATTGATTCACTGTCTTGTTCTCATTTTTTGAATCAATACTGATGATATTATGTCTTAGATCTCTGATTCTGTCATTGAATGCATGTCCGTTAGGGTTTAATTTCAGTTTTGATTACCTAGCTTTACAATTTTATAATCTGTGTTTTGTCTTAGGAATTATTTAGTTCCTTTGTCACTGATTCCATAGCAGTTGTGCCTACAATGTGTTTTGTTCAATGTTTTGTATTTGTTCAGTGTCTGTTTTGTTGTAATAATTAGTTTTTATGGTATGTTCAGTTCTAAATTTGCTATTAGATCATTAGCAAATTGTTCTGTAGTGCCTTATTTTTCACTGCTCGCGTTTCATTTCTGCTTATATTGTTCCTGTTTACTTCTGTTGAATTTGTTGTTGTTCTGAAAATCAATTACCGGCCAATGATTGTACAGACTGACCTCTACTTCTTCCACTAAATTCATGAGACATCTGATTCTGCTCAATTTGTTTCCGTGGAAGTTTGGCTAGTTTTGGTCCACACATAGGCTGAACTTTGCTGAGTCTTTGCTTCTTTGTTTGCATTAGTTGATTCTGCTTCAATTTGACTTTTATGCTATGTGAAAACTGCTTCAGTTTTGTTGGTTAGTGTGCATCTGCTGAATTTTTGTAAGCTGTTTGAATCAATGCTTGATTTTAAAGCCAGTACCATGTTTTCATTCCAGTATTGATGTGTGGTCTTGTGATTGAAACAACTTTATCCTAGTAGTTCTATGCTCCATAGTTTAAAGACTGCATCTGTCTTACTCCACTGTGTTGTTTTATGTGTTGGTAGAACTTTAGTCTTAATTTGAATGCTTTGGCCAAGATCCTGCTGTTGTTTTCACTCCAGCTTTTGCCATATCAGTTCCCTTGAGACAATATATTGTGGTGTTTTGTTCTGCTTAATCAGTGTTTCTATTATTTCCCCACCTATCCAAGGTTTTTTTCATTGCTTACACTGATTTACAACAGATTCATAACTGGCAGATTTTTGTGCTTGTCTAAGCTGACTGAGTTGCATATTGTTGTTGTGTACTCCTTGGTTATATCATGTTATGCAGCAATGAGTCTTGAGTATTCTGTTTTTGATGTCTGAATCATCTGTGTGAATTCTGCTACAGAGTCGTTTATGTGCATTGCTTGCTTTCAGTTGTATTGGTTGATATTAGCATTTGCACTATCATGTCATATTGCTTTGAATCCTTTGTTCCAGTGTTGTTTCTTACTTATTCTTCACTGTCAGACCTTGTTGTCTAGTGTGCTTGTCATCATTTTTATTTTTTTCAGTTGAATCAATTTTGCACTCTGTCATATGCAATTGACCATTTGAATGGAATTGGAAAACTGCAATTGAGGTAAACTGTGCTTTAAAAGATAAGTTGCATATGTGATCTATGTGAGTTGAAAAGCAAATCTATGGAAAAGAATATGATGTCAAAATCTCCATTGATAGATAATGTTTGACTCATTTGAGTGAAAAGAAAGAGTGAATAAAAAATAGTTAACTTCGTGTTGACCATTCTTTTCAAATATATACCACACCTAGCCAATTCAACCAAGTAATAATAATAAACGTCCACCATATCTACACGCAAAGTTATTCAGGTAACCGGCCTAAGCTGACCTAATCCTAACCGGCCTAAATTTGTAACCTAAGACACTAAAACCAGCCTAGGACCACATATTAGCAATAGCGACACGAGCCACCAAAGAGGTAATCGGCCTATGCCGACCACCCTGGTATACTTAATGAAATCAAAGCCCACAACAGTCGAGACTAAGGGCCTAGGCCAAAGCCCAAACCAAGGCCTAGCCCATGGAATAGGCAAACGTAATTAATAATCTATAAATACACATGGAACCCACGAATTAAGGTACACATTCATTACTCCATTAATCACCTGATTTGACTTTTTGAGAGCTTTGGCTAACTTAAGCTTCGGAGTCCCTTCTACAGGTAACCCCTCTCGGGTCCACGCCGATATATGCCAAAGGGGAAGAAGCCAACCGAGGAGATAATGGATATGGGTAAGGTGATACTTGTGCCTAACTGATCTTATTTGTTCTCTGCAGGAACAAAATACAATGTGCATATGCTATTGATTCAACTTATTTTTTGAGTCTTGTTTGATTTTAGTTTTGCTCATCTTACTCTAGATACATTCCTTAGGTTCCTTTTGTGTGTCTTTGGTGGACCTCCAAAGGTGCGTGAAGAACTCCATGGCAGCGGAAATTGGAGGAAGGAATGAAGGCAAGTTGGAAGGCACTTGCAAGCAATGGAAAATGAGAGAGGTGATAGGATTTCCTAATCTATGCTAGCCTAAGGAAGGTGGCTAGAGGTAGAGAGGAAATCTCTAGAAAGGGGGTGACTCTCAAAGGCAATAGAGGGAGGAATGCTTTCAACTCAAGTTGCATCTATTGCTTAAAATTTCAAGAGTGTCTACAAATGAGTGAAATTTTGGCTTTTATATGAAGTTATTTACACATGAGAAAGGAGAGCCATTTGATGGAGTGTGCCTTGATCTTAGCCCTTAGATCTAGCTTGGAGAAGGAGGTAAGATCATGCCCCTTGGATCTTGGCTTGAAGAACAAAAAGGATTCTTAGCCTTTAGATGTGATGACCATCCTTAGTCAAACCATGAAGCAAAAAGGAACCTCCTTGCCTTGCTATTCTTGGCCATGTATGAAGAAAATTGGACTGAGCCCAATTTGAATCCCATCCTATGTTCCTTTCATGTCTTATGTATTATTGGAAAGCAAAGCCCAAACAATGGCCCAATTTAAATCTACACTACTAGATTTACATGCACTTCTTCAAGTCTTTGTGATCTCTTTGGCCCATGTAAAGAATGTGAGAAGCCCATTGAATTTGTGATCATCTAATGGGAGGCCCTTTTGAATCTTCTACATCATTGATCTTGTAATTGGGCCTTTTAATGGGCTTGGGCTTGGGCTTAGGCTTGAAGGTGCAATTGGGCTTGCTGGGGTCACATCATCCCCTCCCCCTTGAAGAGGATTTTCCCTCAAATCTTGGTTGTCATCCTTATTAGCTATAGTACCTGTATAAGGAACTAAGTCAGTGATATTCAGCTAGAAGATCTAATTGATAAGCATTATTGTTGATCTTCTTTATGATTTGGAATGGACCATCATCACAGAGACTAAGTTTGGATTTTCGTAATTGAGGAAATCTTTCCTTCCTTAGATGAAGCCAAACTAAGTCACCCTCATTGAATGATCGAACTCTCTTACCCTTGTTTTTAGAGTTGGCAATCTTTTCCATTTGAGCTTGAATTTGACTTTTAACCTTCTCATGAAAATCTTTGATAAATTGAGACTTAGAAACCCCTTCTTTATGAACAAAGTCAAAAGAAGATGGAAGAGGTAGCAAGTCTAGAGGAGTGAGAGGGTTAAAGCCATAGACAACCTCAAAAGGTGAGAGTTTGGTGGTGCTATGGACCACTCTATTGTAGGCAAACTCAATGTGGGGAAGATACTCATCCCAAGATTTATGGTTCCCCTTAAGCACAACCCTAAGCAATGTGGAGAGGGATCTATTGACTACCTCTGTTTGCCCATCAGTTTGAGGGTGACAGGAAGTAGAAAAAGAAAGTTTAGTTCCAAGCCTAGACCACAAGGTCCTCCAAAAGTGGCTAAGAAACTTAGTATCCCTATCAGACACAATTGTTTTGGGTAAGCCATGAAGACGAACCACTTCTCTAAAGAACAACTTTGCAATGTGGCTTGCATCATCGACTTTGTGGCATGGAATAAAATGTGCCATTTTCGAAAAATGGTCCGCAACAACAAAAATCGAATCAACACCCCTAGAAGTCCTTGGAAGCCCTAAGACAAAGTCCATGCTAATATCCTCCCAAGGGGTGGAAGCCACAGGTAAAGGAGTATACATCCCAATAGGCATTGTGCTAGACTTAGCATGCAAACAAGGCAAACAACTAGTGCAATGTTTTTGAATATCACGTTTCATGTGGGGCTAAAAGAATTTTTCTTTAAGCATTGCCAACGTTTTGGCGACCCCAAAATGTCCCATAAGTCCCCCCTCATGCATCTCAATGATTAAGAGTTTACAATGAGAACCACACGGAATGCATAGGCGGGCTTCTTTGAAAAGATATCCATTTGAGATATAGAAGCCACCTTGGGACTTATTTAAGCAATTAGAATAAATAGGAGCAAAGAAGGGATCTTGACTATACAATTCACAAATATTGTCAAATCCAAGAATTTGAGATCCAAGTTTGGCTAAAAGAGTATATCTTCTAGAAAGTGCATCAGCCAAAACATTGGATTTCCCTGTCTTGTATTTAATGATATAAAGGAATTGTTCTAGAAATTCAACCCACTTTGCATGCCTCTTGTTGAGCTTATGCTGACTTTTCAAATACTTGAGAGTTTCATGATCAATGTGAATTATAAACTCTTTAGACACAAGATAGTGTTCCCAAGTATGAAGAGCTCGCACAAGAGCATACAACTCTTTGTCATAGGTGGGGTAATTACGAGAAGGCCCATTGAGTTTTTCACTGAAATAAGCAATTGGATGGCCTTCTTGTAATAAAATCGCACCTACTCCAACCCCAGAAGCATCACATTCTAGCTCAAAAGTTTTCTCAAAGTTTGGAAGAGCTAGAACTGGTGCTTGGGTGAGTTTAGCCTTGATCTCCTCAAAGGCTTGTTGTTGCTTATCACCCCACACAAAAGGTGTGTCTTTCTTGACAAGTTCATTGAGGGGTGAGGCAATTGTGGAGAAGTGGGGTAGAAACCGTCTATAGAAGCTAGCTAGCCCATGAAAGCTACGGATGTCCCCAACATTCTTTGGCACAGGCCATTCTTGGATGGCTTTGATTTTGTCGGGGTCAACATGTACCCCACTTTTATTGACCACA
>Ga0214542_1009523_pt1 | contig 14985 bp, 13 predicted proteins | sample CNSS1metaG_FD_160096 | JGI IMG/M metagenome (GOLD analysis project Ga0214542, IMG submission 160096) | Root nodule microbial communities from cowpea collected in UCLA plant growth center, Los Angeles, California, USA - CNSS1 | ecosystem: Host-associated > Plants > Roots > Nodule | place: USA... | reverse complement strand
TAATTAACCTACAAAGCAAATAAACATAGATTAGCATGTTGGCTTAAGTCAAGTCAACTATAGTCAACAAGTCAAACCTAGTCAAAGGTCAACAAGTCAACTAAAGTTGATTCAACTAAGTCAACTTTGGGAATCAAAAATAACAAACACAAATGAAAGCGATGAAGGATTAGTGAGCTTCCTTTCTAAACATGCTTAGTCTTCTTAAGCATGTGCCTCCATCCTTGGTTGGGGTCAATCCTTCATCAATCCATCATGAAGAGGTACAAAAGTGGACTTTAAATACCATGTTGTTGATATTCGAATGGATAAAAGATATGTGTCATATAATATATTTATAATTGCTCACAATGTAAGACAAGTATATTAAGTCTGATATCCACCATCTCAAATAGATAAACGTGGCTGGTGTGTTGTAATCAAGATAAAACCTAGAGGTCGCATAGAAGCTACTAATGTAGATGATGATATGTGTTACCAAGAAGACCAAGTTTCACACGTTAATGAAATCATAGAAGTTGAACCTATTTTAGGCTTCCAAGATTCACAAAATGGTGTTGAAGTAGAAGATATAGCAATAAAAGAAGACACAGAAGAAGAGGAAATTCAAGACTTCGATTTGGAAGAAGAAGATGAAGGGGAATTTGATGATAACGAGTCAGAAGAAGACAATGAAGAAATGGAATTGGATGATGATAGTTCTGAATAGCCGTATAACAATTAGATCAATGATTTGTACCAGTTTTTGTTTGGACAAATTTTTTTTAGAATTAGTCATGTCTAGGTCTTTAGAACTTGTGCATGTAGTTTTAGTCCCTGTTTTAGGTATCTTTTACAAATTTAGCATGTTTACTCTTTCATTATCTTCAATTTTATGATGTGTGTTTATGTAAAAATTTAATGAGTTGAGTAAGATTGATTTTCAGTTGGTTCATTGCATTTCTTTCATGACTAATTAGGTAGTTAACATTTTTTAGAATTACAAGTTGTCTCCACTAAGTGGTGTTTAATTAGTTCCAGTCATAGAAATTTATCACAACATAGAAAAAAAAAACAATCCCATCTTTATCATTGTAAAACTTTTTGAAATTCAAATGAAGCTATTTGCTCTCACAATTTATGTGAATTAGTACACTAAACATAATTTAAAACTTGCACTCAACATGATGCATATTATTGAATCTATTTGGTTCAAGAGTTGTTGACGTTTCAATTCATTCTTATTTGTAATAAGCCTGAGCTCTTGATTGTATTTCTGGAGAATTTCTTCCATGAGTTTGTTCTACTTCTACAATTCATCATCTTCTGCATAAGCTTCCATGACCTTCTTTTCGTTTTCTTCTACTTTCAATGTTATTTCAGCTGAAAGATTTCGATATTCATCCTCAAAATGCTGACATTCGAGATCATTGTTGTGTCTAGTCTTTATCTTGAAACACAATTATTGTGCTTCTTTATGGTTTAATCTCAAAGAGATATCCAGGTTTTCTTTATTCAGATGCTCACACTCAAAGTTGAGCCCTTTTATTTGCTCATTTAGCTCATCACGTTGCTTATAATAAATCTCTATTTCACCATTCAACTCTGCAATTTTCTGTTTCAAGTGACCTAATTTTGTGGCATCACCATGCTCTTTATCACATGAAAATATTAATTATTTATTTATTTTATCTTCCTTCTGCATCTTCTGTAAATCGTTGATGATCATGTTCAATTTTCTTTTAACCAAGTGATTCTCTCCTCCGTGATCTGCCTATAAATCCACCAAGCATACACTTAAAGGACACAATCACATATAGATAAAAAATGTTAATGGAAATAATGACAATAGAATGTGTTTGTTATGTTCATTGCAACTTCTACAACATCTATGTTTGCTATAATAAGATATTCACCCTGAAACATCACTGACAAACATTTTTAGAACAATTATGATTATTACACACCATAGCGAAACTTGGCCACTAAAATTCAGTAAGTAAAAAAAATTATTTCCATTAAACCTGACATGGTATGTCTTTATTATTAATTAAAGACTAGGATGGACAACCAAGAGATTTTAAACAAGTAAATAAAATATATAAAAACTTGAAAATAGAGAATGTAGATAACTTGTTGATAATTGTCAATGTTGTAGTGCCACTAAGAAATGAGTCGAACCCTATTTGTTGCTTCAGATCCTGATCAACAACAACATAAGTCTTGATGTAGGACTGTTTCCACACGTCCAAACCATGGATATGTATGTCTTCTTCCATCTTAAAATCTAGGTCAAGTGACGTTGCTGCAAGATTTTCCTGCCAATTGTAGAGAAAAATTGTTGGCACCAGTTTCCTGACCCTTTTTGCTACAAAGTGTCCCCAAGGGACATGCCCATCAAAAACTCCATAGAACATAATGTCTTGTTGGCATCCAAATTCCTAGCATCATCAATAGCAAACAAAGTATAACGTTTGATAATTTGTACACTAAGCTAACTTGTAATGGCTTGAAAAAAGTGGTTGTCTCACCTGTAAGACCCGTATCATTTAATTAATTAATTAATTAATTAATAAATTAATAAATGCGGGTGGGAAAATAATTATGACATTAATTATGAAGAGTATGACGTGGAAAAGTACTAGCTCAAGTGGTTGAGAGTACTTGGTTTGTGTGAAAGGACTTGGGTTCAAGTCCTATGTATGTTAACTTTTGTTATTGTTTTATTATTTAAATCTGTGAAGTCATGCTATGGAATGATATGATAATTGAATTATGATTGTTAGTAAGAAACATGAATTGGTTGAATGGTTGTGTATTGAATTGGCATTGGCATGGTCATGGGTTCGAACCTTGGTAATTCTAAATGAAACTTTATTTTTCTTTTGCTAATGTTAACTTTGGATGGAATTGGAAAGGGTAACAGAAACCTACTGGAATCAGCAGCCAAGGGTAGACGAAAAGTGAGTGAAAGGGGACTAGCGTGAGTGAATTTGGAGGCGGGGTTGAGGAAATTCAAGAGTGGCCATTGGTGACCAAAGGAAAGAGCTTGAGGATTTCAAGTGTAGCAAAGGAGATCAGGTTAGGGGAGCTGAACTTCGTTTGCCTTATTGTTTTATTAAATTCCATGAACTGTATGATGATATGAATGTATGATTCTTGTTTTGATTCTGAAATTCTGATTTCTGGAAATTTTCCAGAAATCGCCTGGCGGGCTATGCATAGCCGCCAGGCGGCTCATACCAACTATATGTGTTTGGTGTGTTTCTGGGGGCAGCACCTGGCGGTGGAACCCTGTATCTCCAGGCGACGCAAATGAATGATGAAATTCTGGGCTTATTTTTATGAGCAGCCTGGCGGTGATGAATTTCTGTCAAGCGACGCGAGTCTGTTGACTCGATTTTCTGGTTTTGTGCTTTCTGGGAGATTTCTGATCGATGAAAAAGGTGGGGATTGGTAGTTATAAGATAATGGGAGTGGTATTTTGTTGATTTTCGGCTTGAATGATCTGTATAAGTAATGGAACAGTGTTAGGGTTGGAGGTAAAGGAGACCTTGCTAATAGACTTGTTGATGTCGAAATCGTAAGAGAGAAAGTGGTATAGATTGAAGGGAGGATTACACCTAGGTCTATATGCAAGTGAATGGGAGTGTAAATTAAGAGAATATTTGACAGGAAACGCAGCAAGAGAATGGGGGAAAATGTGAGGGGACGTGATAGAACCTCGATTCTTTCCAGGTCCGGTGTACCGCCTGGCAGACTAGAGGATACCGCGAGGCGACAGCGAGGAAATCAGGGGCTTGTGGGAAAGTTGGAGTGCGTCTGGTTCGGGTTAGATGCGAGGATAATCTGATCGCGGAATAAAAAAGGGTAATTCAATGATAATGTTTCTCTTGGATATATTTTGAGTGGGATAACAAGTCATGAAGGATAAAGGATGAAGAATCCTAAGTGGATGTTGAGGTTGGAAAATAAGCTTTAATTAGGAATGAAGTATGAGGCGCAACTAAGGGTGGATGGGTATGAATCTGAGCCAGTCCGAGTATAGGATAATTGATTGAGATGGTTAATCACATGTCAACAGGACCAATGGTTTGATTATCGGGTATACACTTTCTATTTTGTGTGAGTATGAGTGGGTTAACTATGATGATGATATGTAATATTTACCTTAATATTAAACTTGGGGGTAGAGTAAGGGATGGAGAAGTCCGTGAAAGGGAATGAAGGATCATTAGAGGTACTAAAATGTGTTAAACCAGAAACAAGCTATTCTGGTATAGTGCCTGGCGGGAGAGAACCACTCCGCCAGGCGATAGAGAGGGGATCAGAGAGAGTCTGATAGCGCAGCGCCTGGCGGTTGGCCTTTGGCGCCAGGCGATATAGGTGCAACAGTGAGCCACTGCTACGTTGGTGCCTAGCAGTGAGAGTAACACCGCCAGGCGGTACCTGCAGCGAGAAAGAATTTTTAGGTGCTTTGCGCCTGGCGGTACGCGGCACTCGCCAGGCGGTCTGAGAGCTGGCAGCGCTTGGCGGCACGTGTCTCCTGCCAGGCGATCTGTATTGCTGCAGCTTGGAATTTTGGGTTGTGTAATTGTGATCTATAAGGCGTCTAGCGGTGCTTTAAAGGTGGGTTTGCTGGTGTTCCTTGAGTTGTGGCTCGGAACGTATCCCTTGAGTTGTGGCTCAAGATAAGGGTTAAGCATGTGGTATTCCTTGAGTTGTGGCTCGGAATAGCATCTCTTGAGTTGTGGCTCGGGATGGCGGATGAACATGAGGAACCCTTAAGTTGTGGCTCGGGTTGGCGAGTGTTGCTGGTGTGAGCGTGCTGGTTGTGGCCAGTACGGATGGGTCCAGATAGATTACCCTCCTCAGTTGTTGGCTGACGAGTTTGGTAGTCTTGGGACGATACAGACTATGTTCGTATATGGGAACTCTACCGGCGTTATGGTGTACAATCCGTAGCATGGTTTTCCGCACGTGCTCTATCGGTTGTGGCCGATAGGTATGACAGCATGTCACCTTGAAGTGATCATTAGACGATGTAGAACACGAATATTCTGATTGGGGGTCAGATGGAAGGAATTAAAGTATAGAACAATGTGGGATGTTAAGTTATGTATAGTGACATGTGTGGATGTAGATAGTTATATATATATTTGTAATATTATATATGTTTTATCTGTTAAGCTCACCCTATCTGCGTGTGTTTGGCGATGATCGTGTAAGCGGTGCACGGGAGCAGATGTTGTTGATGCAGGTGGCTCAGGTGAAGCTTAGTCGCGGAGAGGGGATAGACTCGGGGAATTCTTATGTCTGCTTTTACTTGTTTTGGAAACAGTTGTAAACCCTGTGGGGTGATTATTATAACATTGTTCTTTTGGTTTTATAACGGGTTGTTATGAACGTTATTTGTTTATTTAATAAATTTTAAATTTTCCCACGTTTTGGGAAAATGAGGTGTTATTAAATGTGCTGATTATTTTATTTTCTTTAATTTATTTTATAAATCCGTAATATCCTGACGGGATGTTACATTCCTAAACAAGAAGACAATCCTGATTCACTCCTTTCCGTCCCCTATTAAATGAAGACAAAAGCAAAATTGTTGGCCTTGGTCGATTTAACAACTCTAGATAAACTCAGTAACAGTTCACTCTTCCTTGCTTTCTTTGCCAATTCTTCTACAATTGCCCTTCCATCTTCCTCCCTCTTATAATTCTTCTCCTTCTTGTTTGACACGGTTCTTGCCAATCCATTCACGAAATATGGAAATAGAACCATGATAATTGCATTCCAATCATTGTTGTAGGTTATACACACTCACAGTTTCTCATTTTTTTATACTAATAGGAACCTCATCATAAACATAACTAACAAAGAGAGTAGTTTTTTAGTTTTACTTGTTATTCATGAGAAAGGGAAGATGTGTATGTGCAATGATATACTAATACTAGTTCTAGTTCTTTCATAACGTATGAAATAGAAAAGGAATAAGAAAAAAACAAGTTATGAACATTTTTTGCATAAAAGAATCATGAATTATGTTCTTGTTTCACAATTATATTCCATTATGACTATCTGATATTTGATATCCTCCTCTTTTTAACATTTGTATCACAACCATATATTTTATTTAAGGACATATGCAACTGATTTGTATATGTTCTTCTTTGCAGTGGTAGATATGTCATCAGGATGTAATAAAGACATTCCTGAACCATCTTTGCTTATTGCCAAAAAGGGGAGAAAAGGGACAATGAAGGGAAGACGACCAAAATATGTTCTTAGATTACCATCACAAAAGCACATGTACTTGATTCCCCTATTGATCAACAAAATCCTTCTACAACTGCAAATGTTGTACCAATTCCTTCCCAACCATCAATAGCTGAATCTACCCCTTCCCAACCCCCCATTTTTCAACCTGTGCAACCTCATGTTAATGAACATACACCTTCATCTATGGCTTCCCAATGTGTTGGTGCTAGATTGACATCATTATCTTCTCCCTCTCAACAAAATGATACACCAACCTCAATACCCTCCTATCTATTCATAATGTACTTCAGGAAGACCAACACATGTCTACCGAAGAAGCAAGTGAACCATCCATAAATGAAGACGATGACTCTCCTATTGGTGGAGTGCTTGAAATTATTGAACCTTGTAATGATGGGTAATAATCAACACTAGTTGAAATCATTTCTTCTTTTATATTATATGGTTTTATTCATATTGACATCATATTTTTCAACAATGTGTTTATATTTTTAGGTTTTACCCAAGTAGAGTTGCCTCCAAGACAATCACAAAGACAATTAAGCAACAATATGTTGAGCCATGGTTGGCTTAGGGTGCAATGTTGGATGAAGAGAATGAGGTCTTTTTCCAAAGGTTCAAGGCAAGTTTATACTTGTAACCTACTCTTTAATAAATTTCAATTAAGCATATTTAATTTCTATGCATATATTGTTTACTATAATGATCAATATCTTAACTACTAGATTATCTCTTAATATATAGAAAGGTTACTTGGAGACCTGAACATGAGGAGAAGATTAGAAATATTTTCAACACAAAGGCCTCTTCATAGACTTTCTAAAATCTTCCTAGAAGCAAGAAAAACTGGGAAAAAACCTTATTGGATGTTTGATAGAGTATGGAACAATTTGCTTGTTAAGTGGAACCAACCCGAGTTTCGATCAAAGAGTGTCTGTAATCAAAAGAATCGAGCATCTGAGAAGGGTGGATGTTTGCACACAGGTGGCTCAATCACCATTCATGCGCATGCCATTCGCATGGTATGTACATTAAAAAAATACTATTATATAACTTGATTATTATTTTATCATGATTAATTAGTTTTGGTTATAGGCATAACAGTTGGGTTGTCCTCTACATTTTGATGAGCTTTTGCACCATACTAATGTTTGAAAGAATATCGGTGATTTTGTAGATCACAAATCTAAACAAACATATGTATTTTCTCTAACTTCTTATATATTTCCTCCTTTTTAAATATAAAGATTTCTCATTATATAACATGTCTATTTTTGAATAATAGGAGGAATTTCAAACTGTATTTTCCCAAGCAAGATCTGAGGCTGCTTCTTGTGGTGAAAGAGAAGAAATATCTCCATTGGACCCTGGTGAGGAAGAGAAGTTAAGGAAAAAAGTTGGTTAGTTGCTGTTGGTGGCAAAAATCCTAAGGGATGGGTATATGGGGTTGGAAAACTGAATGAAAATTATCTTTGCGGGGAAGCATTCACACAACAAACATCTAGTTCTACAACTATGGATTCATAAAAGATTCTAAGGTTGGAAGAAGAAATTCTTCAATCTAGGGAGGAGTTTCGTCAATCTAGGGAGGAGAATCAACGACTGCAAAGAAAATTAGAATCCTTAGTAACTGTTGTTCTCCCTCTTCTTCCTCCCGCCGCACAAACCATTTTGCAAGACGTCAATGAACAACCACAAAATGAGGACCAAAACCAAGATGATGCTCAAAAGAGGGACCACCATCATGGACAAAACTCTTCTCATTATGCAGATTATTAGTTAGGTTTGTAATTGTAGAACTTGTTGAACTAAGGGTAAAATTAGTTAGTTTTTAAATTGTAGGACTTAACCTATGTAGATTATTTGTTAGTTTCTTAATTTGTGTTATCTACTTTATTTTATAGGTTTAATTAATCGTAAGGTACCCAGTTTGGTACTAGTGTGTCAAATTGGTACCCACTTTTAAAAAAGTGTCAATTGCATCCCAACTTTTGAAAATTGCTTCAATTAGATCCCTTTCAGACAGAGTTGACTAACGCCGTTAGTCAACGTGCCACGTGTCAATCTGTGGTTTTTTTGATTTCTACTATATATCTAAGAAATTCTTAGTGCAGGTAATTTACTGTGATAGACATTCTAAATTATTGACAGCTGTCTCAAATTGAGGGTAATATCGTCTTTTGGGTTTTCGTTTTTTTTTCCTGAAAGCATTAAATGGTGATTGATGTTTTGTTGACAATCAGAGGCTTCTTCTTCAAGCCATTGCATTTGGTGGAGGTATTTCATTTTTTCTTCTTCCGTTATCTCTTTCTTCAAACACATATTTGCTTTCTTTTTTCTTCTTCGACTTCATTGCATCTTCTTTCTTCTTCTTCTTCATACCAACGTAAGTATTTTTTTTTTGGCTGTTTATTTTTCTTGGGTTATCGTTGTAATTTTTTTTAAAGCTCCTTCTTTTTGTTCTTACAGTAGCCTAAGTTTGAAATTTTTTTGTTCGTGTTTTTTATTTTTTTGTCATTGTTGTTGTTGAAGGTTTGCAGAAGTTGTTTTCGGTGTAGTTTATTTTTTGTTGTATTTTTATCATGTTTTTTTGTTGTTTTTCTTCTTCTTACTGTGTTCATTTATGTCTGTTTCTTTTTTACGATGTTCTTTTTCTTTTTTTTGGTTCTTCTTCTTCTTACTCGGTACAGAACATTTTTTTTTTATAAAGCTCAAAGATATAATTTTTCCGATGTTTTGGGTGTCGAAGAAAAGGTTGATATTTTGTTTTTAGAAACTGTTGAACATTATTTGTTGTTTTAGATGTTGTTTTTGTGTTCAGTTTTTATAGTTGGCATTTTTTATGCATGTTATACCTATTATGTTATTTTTTGGACTGTTGTTCATCTGTTTTGTTATTTTGACAAGAAAGGTTTAATTTTTGCAATATTTTTCGTCCTGGACATGTTTTAGGGTTGTATTTATATTTTTTGTACTCCGTAGACCTATTATTGTGTGTTGACGAAAAGGTTCAAGTTTTTGTTTTTAAAGGGTACTTTTGAACAAAATCTTGAACATGTTTTGTTGTTGTTGATGGTATTGTTGTAATTTGTTTTTATATTTCATACGCCTATTACCATGGGTCAAAAAATGTTCAAGTTTTTGTTTTTAAAATGTATTTTTGAATAAAATCTTAAACATTTATTTGTCTATGGATTTTTCTTTTCTATGACTATTTGAAACGCTAGGAATATGGTGTTTGAGTGTTAAAATTGCACATAAAAGGTACATTTTACGATTTATTGTTTGATTTGATGAATGCAATTTTTTTCTGTTTATTAAAGTTCTCTTCTTTCTTCATCATTATTTGGTGATCTTTGTTAAAGTTTACGTTTTTATCATTACCGTCTAGGTTTTTGTTAAAGTCTACGTTTTTACCTTTCCCTTTCTACCCTGTCATTAATGAAATTTGTATCAGTAAATTGAATTTGAGCGTGTGTTTCTCGCTCATTTTTGTCGAATAACATTTGACTGATGTCTATGTATTTTACAGTAGAAGAAGAGTCTGGAGTCTTTTCAAGATACACTTTCTTTCTTCTTTCCTCTAAGTTCTCTTGGTCCCTTTTCATTTCTATATAGAGAGAAATCAAGCATGGACCAGCTGTTCACATTCGAACCTCCACCATTACCGCAATGGTGGAAGAGAATTTTTGATTGTTTACGTTTTTTTTTTGTTTGAATAAATTGATTGAAGACATGTTGTTCTTTGATTTTTTTTTTCTTCTAAAGTTTTTAGGAGTTTTTGAAGAGAAGATCCAAGAATTTGAAGACCAAAGTCGATCTTGAAGCAACATGACGAAAATAATTTTTAAGAGGATTTTTTTTAAGTTTAATTTTCTTTTGTATGGAGAGGTAAGCACTCAAGGATATGTTTGCTATTTATGGTTTTTAAGTGTTTTTTTATTCTTCTTTTAACTCTGCTTTTACATGATTTTTCATTCTTCTTTTACTTTTGCTTGCTGGAAATAGTGTGTCGACATGAAAATTTATTTGTGCTAATTTTTTTTTTAAATTGACTTTCACATTTTGATGAAATGTAAGAATCAAGAGGGACACCTGGGCTTTGAAGAAACCAATACCAAATTACTTCCTACGACATTTTTTTTTCTTCTATTACCTAAATGCTCTTGAAAGACTTGAATCAAGGAGATTATTTTTTACTTGGATTTTTTTTCTCTTCCTTGAATGTTCATTCCTTAAATGTTGTTTGTTCTATTGTTATATTTTAGTTATTGGATTGTATGTATTTCTTGATTTGGGTGTTGTAATTTTGTTTATCTTTTTGTAAACTTATTTTTTTTCCATTGTTTCGTAAACATATGATTATGGGTTGAACAAAAGGTAGTATAGGTTTTAGTAATCTTTATCTATCTTACTAATTTTTTGATGAAAAAATAAATAAAAACAGATAAGAATGAAACTTATGCAAAGATTTGCATAATTTAAAGGCTTTCTTTTAGCAACTATAGACCAATAAAGGATATATTAATTTCATGAGATATGTTGTGATATATTCACTTTAAGATGCTAATCTTTTCCTGTTGCTTATGTTCAAAATTGATGCAATTTTTTTTAATGTTATGTTGGCTCCAATGTCCTTACACTTTAAGCATTGTTTGAGTGATAATTCCATGTCAATTGGATTGATTGCGTAATATGTTATTGAAAAGTTTCAATATAAATACCTTATTGTTTTAATTTTTATTTTATTTTAAACGAAAATTGAATTTGACAAAGATAGTGTGATAAGTTCAATTATGCAAAGGAGGGCACTCACTCGGTTAAAGCTCAACAAGTTACATATAACTTTGATCCAGATACTCTGATTTGGGAGGGATCCTATGGAAGAGTATATTATGATGTTCATAAAAGTGGGCAGGGAGTCGCAACCAAGAACTTGGATGCCAACATACAGTCTGTTGAGAAACTTTTACCCCAGGTATGTACATGACTATATTGGTTTAATACTTTTTTTGTTTGTTCTAAAACTATTTTTTTTGTTCTGTTATACAATGGTAGTGTTACCGAAAAAGGTATTTTTTTAGCATTTGAGGTTTTATTTTCTTAATTTTTCTTATGCTTTTAATTTTTATTGTCAATTTTAGTTGGTATGTGGTATATACTTACAATTTTGAAGGGTTTACAAATCACAAGCTGCGAAAATAAGTTCAGACATTCACCATTGAAGCATTTGCAAAATCTCAGTTGACAAGCTGAGATTATAAGGTTAGATGTTCTTTTAACCCCATTTACTTGAACCACTATCATGGTTTTTTTATTATGATCTCTGGATTAGTTGTGATTTATGGTTGAAATGCTAAATAAATATTAGTTTTTGGTATTTTGGTTGTTACAATTGGTGTTTTTCTATTTTTTGGTTTGTGATCTTTTGATATGTTTTTCATAGTTTAGGGTTTGTTAAGGTTCCTTAACATATTTTTTTAACCTTTCGGTAATTTGTGCTTTGTGGTTGTATGCTTGATAAAGCTTTTTTCTTTTGTATTTTGGTTCTTATGATAGGAGTTGAATATTGATTACCCAAAACAAGTTAAATCGTTTTTTTATAGTGTTTGCTATTGTGTCATTATTTGTTGGGATTCTGTTTGTGATTTTTTGAGATTCTATTTGTGAATTTTTGGGATGTTTTGGGATTCTGTTTTAAGTTGTGGCAAAAACCATATATCTTTAAAATATTTTTGATTGAGAAATTGTTTTCTTACTGTACGAATCAATTGGTTATTCATTACAAAATATGTCTTTAAGTGTAATGCAGGTGTTGCAAGTGTTGTTTATGGTTACATCGGTGTTCGTTTGAAGTTTGTGTCGGTAACATAATTTTCATTGGATTCATTAACCGCATGTTGTATCATTCTTTTTGAAATGTTGCATACATAGATATATCTTATAATTTTGATGTTCTTTTGAAGTTCTATAATGCTAACGTGTTATTTCATTGTGGTTGATTTCATTGTTAGTAGGCTTAAGATGATCCTTCTAGAGTTAATATGGACAACATCCTAGAAGAAAAAGATACTAAATTTGATGCTATGCATGGTCAAATGGTTAGTAGAATTAAATCAAAGCCTGAGATGGGTGAGGTAAGTTTAAATCAAATTGGTTTTTACTCTTTCAATATAATTGAAGTTGATGTAGAAATGTCATTACGCTGTATGTATTAATGGATAACTCAAACATTTCAAATTGTTTTATTCTTCACTTTTTTTCTTTGAAATTCTTCTAATGTTGGATGTTGAGTATCATTAAAGTTTGTCACTGTATCCAAAGTACAAAAATGATACTATTGGCAATAAACACCAAGGAAACCCTGTTTTTCTATATTGGTGTTTTCATCTGCGGTAAAAAAAAAAAAAGGAAATCTGCCAACATAATCCTTCCTACAGTTTTTTCCTTAATTTCCTTGAGGACAATATCCATCTTGATGGGGAACTTTGAGGTTCACGTAGGTATGAAAAGGTTTCATGTGCAGTTGTTCCACTAAATGCCTTAAATTTATACGGGGTTACTATTCAAAATAATCTGGTGAGTGATTATCAACTTAATACATGGAAGTTTGGGGTTTTCTTCTCACCTTGCCAGTGATATTCAATTTATGAACAATTAGTTTATTTTGCCTGTAGTTTTGTAGATGTGTAAACATGCCTTTACAATTAATGTACATGAGAAATTTAATTAGCTAGGTGCCTTAGTTTCAAACACTAAAAAATGTTTTGCAGAACATTTATTCATTGCTAAATTCTTTTAAAACCTTAGCAGATTTATCTGGTAATTTGTTATAGGGTTTAACTATTCTTGGTGAAATTTCAGGGAATACAATTCTTCTGCCCAGTATTAAACATCAATGTTAAAATGTTTCTGTTTAAAAAAAAATTGGTTTACCTTCATGTTTTGATATCTTCAAGATAAGATTTCTTTTAACATTTTACTAGAATTTATTTGTAACTGTCGTTGAGCATGCGTTATAGGCTTCAAGCTAAGGCATACATTATCATGATGTACCTTTGGTATGTCTCAACTATTTTCTTTGTTGTATCCTGGATAAAAAAAATGAGGAAGACATCTACCTGAGGCTAATAACAGAAGAAAACCATTACATGTTTATCTGTGGTTGCTTGCTTGAACAAGTGCTTGCTTGAACTTTACATGATAAACAAGTGCTTGCTTGAACTTTAATAGTTTTTATTAATGTTGTTTTACATTTTCTTTTCAATTATATTTTGGGACTGATTTCTAATTTAGAAATAGTATTTAAATGTTTTTCATTTGTTTCTTATTACTTATTTTTTTTAAAGTTAAAGTTAAATCTCAAACATGTTTGCAATATTTAGTATTGTTATTATTTTTATTATTAATATTATTGTTATTCTATTATTATTATTATTATTTTTTACTTATCCATAACCCCATATGTTTATGTTACTCTACTATTTTGTGTTATAATTATTTTTATTATTAGTATTAATATTTTTCTATTATAATAATAATAATTATTATTATTATATTTTCATACGTGATCCCTTATTCATAATATATCTACGTCTTATTTTAGCAATAATGTGTGGGTATGTTTTTCATATTATAATAATTTGATAAACTCTAGATGAGTATTAAATGTCACACAATCTTACATGTTATATATATATATATATATATATATATATATATATATATATATATATATATATATTTGTTTTGAGTAGAATAATTTATGTTTAACTACATATTTTTATAATCCCATATCGTCAATTCATTTTAAATATTGGTTTAAGTTTGATGTCCATGCTTCTGTTAACAAATTTTATCATCAACTTCATTTTGTATTTAACGGGATTCGTAATGTATAATATACTTATATTTTTTTAACAACAAAATGATTTGTGTATATGCATTTCATTTTAATATAATATATAATTATACATAGTTATACATAATTATAATACTTAAACATAATTATATAATAAAATTATTTATTTAAATAAATTAATAATTACATTAATATTTTTAATACAAATTAAAAGGAAAAAAAATTCTAATCACACAATAATAACTAATTAAAAATATTATTAAAAAGTCAAATATCTTAACACTTCGAGCTCTACTATTTCATCCATTAATGTTGTTTTTTACATCAACCAATCTAAATCAAGAAAATACTATAAATAATTACTAAGATCAATTCAAAATATACAATCCATTACATTAATTTTAAATAAATATTAAATTATTATTATTATAAAAATATACACAAAAATTAATTTAACTTTCTTATAATTTTAAATTTAAATATTATATTTATAATAAAATATAATAATAATACGTAATCAAATTATACAATTTTTTTAAAATATAATAAATATTTATTACTCTTTTTCACATAATTAAAAAAAAAAAAAAAATAGACCCGTGCGTATGCACGGGTCAAGATCTAGTTTTTTAAAAAAATTTTAATTTTCTTTTTAATTTTTTAATTTTTTTTTAAATTTTTTTTTTTAAAAAATTAAAAATGCCACGTGTCAAGTCCCTGTGTGTGACACGTGTCAGTGTCACTATCAGATGTCATTGTGATGATTTCGATTTAGTTCCCATTTATGTTTTTTCATTTCAATTTAGTACCTACTTATGTGTATTTGATTCAATTTTGACCTAATAATTTTTAATAATTAAAAT
>Ga0214542_1009519_pt1 | contig 14989 bp, 5 predicted proteins | sample CNSS1metaG_FD_160096 | JGI IMG/M metagenome (GOLD analysis project Ga0214542, IMG submission 160096) | Root nodule microbial communities from cowpea collected in UCLA plant growth center, Los Angeles, California, USA - CNSS1 | ecosystem: Host-associated > Plants > Roots > Nodule | place: USA... | reverse complement strand
GAAGAGCGCTCCCAAACTGCTGATAAGTCTCTCGCTGGGACACTGATGAGTACGTTGACCACTATGAAGTTTGACGGTTCGCGTACTATGCATGAGCATGTGATCGAGATGACAAATATCGCAGCAAGACTTAAGTCTTTAGGAATGGCAGTGGATGAAGGTTTTCTCGTGCAGTTCATTCTGAACTCATTACCGTCTGAGTATGGTCCGTTCCAGATGAACTACAACACCATGAAAGACAAGTGGAATGTGCATGAATTGCACAGTATGCTAGTTCAGGAGGAGACCCGACTGAAGAACTTAGGAAGCCACTCTATTCAATATGTGAAGAATCAAGGAGCTGTTGGAAAGAAAGTTGCTAAGAAACATGGAAAGGGTAAAGGACCACTGAAGATTGACGAGTCCTCAACCAAAATCCAGAAGAAAAATGACAAATGTCATTTCTGCGGGAAGTCTGGACATTTCCAGAAGGACTGCATAAAGCGTAAGGCTTGGTTCGAAAAGAAAGGTGAGCATAATGCTTACGTATGTTTTGAATCAAACTTAACTGAAGTTCCCCATAATACGTGGTGGATTGATTCTGGATGTACGACTCATGTTTCTAATGTGATGCAGGGATTTCTTACAATCCGAACCATAAACCCAAATGAGAAGTTTGTCTTCATGGGCAATAAAGATAAAGTTCCAGTGGAAGCGGTCAGGACTTATCGTCTAATCCTCGACACTAGATATCACTTAGACCTTATGGATACTTTTTATGTACCTAGTATCACTAGAAATTTAATTTCTTTGTCTAAGCTTAATGTTGCTGGATATTCTTTTAAGTTTGGGAATGTTTAGTTATATGGCATCTTAGGGCATGAGGAGTATTCCCATACGTAGTATATACTAGCGAACACACGCGACGGTGCTGTGTTCACATTTTTTAATTTTTAAAAAATTTAAATTATGATCAATAATAAATATATAATTTTTAAAATAATTATTTAATATAAAATTAAAAAAAATAAGATACGTAAAAAAAAATTTAAATAATGGTTTAAAATAAAAGAAATTTCTAGAAAAATGATTAAAAATAAATTATTTATGAAATAATTAATTTTTAAAATAATTAAGGGTAAAACATGTATTATGAGATGTGGACACAAAAGAGGAATCCTCTTTATTGTTATAGATAAATAGATAGATAGATAAATAAAATAAGAGAGGTTTTGTTTTTGAATTTTATCTTTTTAATCATAGAACTATTTACAAAATAAATAAAAAACTATAAATAATAAAATTAAGAAATTTATTTTAATTTTATAATTATATTAATAATAATAATAATTTCACTAGTAAATATATTCATTTTGTGTGGTGCAATTAATGAGAAAAAAGTGTGGTATGACACAACATCATGGTTAAATCTTGTAGTGTTATAATATTTATATTTATATTATTATGTACCATGAAAGTATTTATGTTATAGGTGATACAAATATCACTTTAATGTAAATATTACTAATTAAATATTTAAATATCTTTGCTTTATCATGAATAATAAAGGAATATGGCTTGCTTTCCCACAGACCTGGAAAAAATTCTTGTGCTCTGATTTTTTATTTCCTTCCTCTAGATAAGTTTGGTCGTATGAATTTTTTCTTTAATTTTTTTAATTAATGTGATCAATTCTTATTTATAATAATCACAATAATGATATTAAAATATTGATTCTTAATCAAAATAAAATTCATTGGTTAAATCAAGAAAATCTCTGCTGTCTCAACTCTTTCTTTTACTATTTTAGGAGGATATTAATATTTAAAAAAATAGTAAGTTTTAAATTCTTTCTAAATTTGAGTATTTGAAATATTTATATTTTTTAATTAAATTTTCGTCGTTTAATTATTATTTTTTAAATAAAAGGTGTGATTTATATGTACATAATAAAAAAATTGCATCTTGATTTTATTAATATAAATTAATATTATAATTAATCTGAAGAGATTAGTGACTTTTATTTCTTTAATATTAATTTATATTATTCATAAATTTTCACATATATTAAAAGATGAAATCAAGTAAATAAAGATAACGAAATAAAATAACAATTACATAATTTAATTAATGATAAAGCTAAACATTAAATCAATTAAAAAAAATTTAAATATTCAATCAAAAATTTAATTAAAAATACTTAACTTTAAAAAAAACATAAATTTAACTAAAAAAAATTAAATTACAAGTCTAATTAATTATAATTAATCGCCTTTAAATATTATATATATATTTCTTACAAATGATTTATTTTACCAATTCGAAAAATGTTTTCGTAAACATTTTTTAAGTAATAATTTGAGGGACAACTCCATTTTTTAATTACTTTCCTTTGGTGCCGCGCCCGCTTAAAAAAACCGATTGAATTATCGTGATGAATTTATAAATATAACTCATGCATATGGGAATAAAACATATTTTATAATAATAAAATAAATAATAATAATAATAAATATATTAAGAATAAGATAGAGATATAAATAATAGAAGATTTATAATTGATACATTCATAATTGAATAAAATAATAAAAATAGTATGAATTGAGACACATAGAATTTGATCTTTAAAGAGAAAATGCTCTCACAAAATAAAACAAAATTACATGTGTTTCTTTCTCAAGATAAAACAACTTGTCAGATCAATTGAGTGTAATGAGATATCTATAAATGTTATGAACACCAATGTATTAAAAGACAATATGGTATTGTCTTTTAATACATTGGTGTTCATAACATTCATAAACAACCAACACAACTAATGTTATCACTAGATTGTCAATTTATCCTACAAAGAAATATTCCCAGATTACATAATAGTATTGTAAGAAATTTCACTTACTTTAGAATACATAACTAATAAATTTTCTTTTCTTATTGAGAAGTATATTAACCTTTGCAAGCTATCACCACACTTTAAAATATTTTAAATGTGGTTCTCCTTTTTTTTTTATAACTCATAAGGAATTTTACACAAGCTTTATAAGGAATTTTATTTGAGAATATGACAAGCAAATATAAAGTTTCACCATATATCTTGCTAACTTAAATATAATTTCAGTGTCATTACAAAAAATAAAATAAAAATTCGTAGTTAATTAACGAGGGAGTATATTTCTCACTAAATTCATGGTAATTACATTAAATTATGATATTATATCAAATAAAATTTATTTATACAATTAGAGTGATAAAATTACACATATGATAATGAGTTACAAAATAAAAATAATTATATAAAAAATATCAAAATAGTACTCTACATGATAAAAATAAACAACAAATAAAAATATTAAAAAGTGATCAAATGTGTGTCTTAGAAAAAAAATTTCAAATATCAACTTAGTCTATGGTTGAGAGATAACAAAAATTGTTTTAACGAAACAAAAGAGTTCTTCAGATGAAACAAAAATTAATAATAACAGAATAAAAAAGATAATTTTTTATATAACCTAATAAATGAAATATTGATACTATTGAACACTTAAATTGAAACTGTTAAACATTCTCATCTGAAAATAAAATATAGAATAAATAAAAATATTAAAAAAAGTAGAAATATTCAAATGTGAGACATAAAAAATATTTACATAATTGCATAAAGGTTGTGATAATACCAAAAATACTTTGGAGATATGAATGAATTTCATGACAAGTTAACCAATTAGAAGAAATAAAAAATAGAAAGTGTGTAGTGTATATATATATATATATATATATATATATATATATATATATATATATATATAATAAAGCTCTAATACATTATATATGCAAAGTATTGTATAGTAAAATTTATGGTATTATAGTTGTCCCCCATTTACAAAAATTTTGTCCTCGTAATTTTTTATTGATTAAAATAATTAAGGGTAACTTGTTCTTATTCTTTCTTCTAATTCCCACGTAGTGTCTCTAGTGTCTTCATTCCAAATGACTTTCATTAGTGGGATTTGTCTACCTCTCAACTCTTTGATCTTATTATTTATAACTTATATATGCATTGTGTGAAATGTAAGGTTATACTTTAATTGTATTGTATGAGGTGTTATTACATGAGATGAGCCAATAATATATTTTCTTAATTGAGACCAATGAAATACACTATGAAAGTTAGAAAGAAAAGGGGGTAAAGAAATTTGATAAGCAACAAGACCAATTTTTTTGAGAATTTGATAAGGATCGATAAATCTGGGAGTGAGTTTCTTTGATTTCACTAATCCGTCAATTCCAATTATTGGTGTGACTTTCAACAGTACATGATCACCTTTCGTCTTTTCTTATCAACATAACTTTTCTGTCTACTATGAGTTGCTCTCAATTTTTCCTTAATAATTTTGATTTTTTTCTATTGTCTGTTGAATCATGTTAGGATCTAAGACTAAGTTTTCTCTAACATCAAACCAATACAAAGGTGTTTTACATTTTCTCCCATATAATGCCTCAAAGGGAGCCATATCTATGTTAGAATAAAAAATTGTTGTTATATGTGAATTCAATTAGAGTTAGGCATCGATCCCAACTACTGGAATCCTCTAGCGCAGAAGCTCTCAACAAATATTCCAAAGATTGATGGGTTCTTTTTTATTGTCCATCAATTTGGGAATGATAAGTTGAGCTAATAGGTAAACTAAGATCCTTATCAGATACAATACTGGTTGGAACTCCATGCTGTGACACCCCAATTTGGGATGTCATAAAGAGTTATAAAACGTATACTTTCAATGGAAAATGATTGTTCTAAAAATATATTTAAGAAAAATTTTATAATTTAATTTTTAAATATCGTAGTTCAAAACATCAATTACTTAATAGTTTTCAATAACAACAATAAATAAAAGAAATTACATCATTTTTAATATTTAATTGAAACATCTTTAATAAAAAGGAACAACAATTCCAATTTCATCCATCCTCTCGTCAATCTACGCCATACCAAAAGCATATGCATTATCACCTGCTTTCGTATAACACACACGTCATACGATCATTGTACACACAAGAAACACACAAAACAAATATCCAGCCATGAGACACAAATTGGCTTCCTCAGTTTCATATTGTGATGAGCTACTTGTTGAATCATCATTATCTTCCCAAGCTATGTAGACACATCTTTCCTTAATTTTCTTCTCATTTTTCCTATCAAAACTCTTCTCCTTTTCTTTGTTAATATTTTGACATTCAATCTTGATATCTCATTGCTTTCCACAATTATAACAAGAGAAATTTGGAGTGTTTTTTGACTCATTTCGTTTGGAATTGTACCTCTTTTGATTACCTTTGCTACCTTTCCTTTTGAGATACTTCCCAAACCTTTTGACTAGTAGATTCAAGTTCTCATTGTCACTTGATTCAACCACCTCATCCTCGGGTTCATCACTTTTCTTTGTCCTAGTCTTCAAGGGTATATTCTTCACCTTTTTTCTCACTTGACTCTTGCTCATTCAGTCTATGCATTTCAATTTCATGCTTCCTTAGCTTGCCAAACAATGCAGTTGTAGTCATAGTGGATAATACTCTTGATTCTGAAATAGTCGTGACCTTTGGTTGCCAAGTTCTATCAAGACAGTTCAACACCTTGATGTTTAGCTCCTCTTTATCAAATTCTTTACCCAAACCTATGAGATGATTGACAATGTGAGTGAATCTCTTTTGTACTTTAGCAATGGACTCTCCTTGTTACATCTTAAACAACTCATACTCTTGTATCAAGGCATGCTTCCTTGCTCTCTTCACATCATTAGTCCATTCATGCGTGGCTTCAAGTACATCCCACATATCTTTTGCACTTTTGCATTGGGAAACTCTAAAGAACTCATCCATGTTCAATGATGATGTGAGAATGTTCTTTAAGGTGTAATCATATTGAAGTCTCCTTCTTTCCTCCTCTGCCCATTCATTCCAAGGCTTGTCAACCTGTTTTTTATCAACCACATGTTTAGATGTGTAAGGTCCATTTAAAATTGCATCCCAAATACCTTAGTCAATTGATTCAATGAAGATGTTCATTCTAATTTTTCCAAAACTGGTAGTTGATACCACTAAACATATGTGGTCTATGTATAGAGGCACCTTTTGCAAAAGAAAGCTTGTTTTCAGCCATTTCAAATAGTTAAAAAATAGTTTTAGGATTAAACTTGAGTAATTTTCAAGAACCTTGCTCTAGATACCAATTGTGAGTATTGAAATGGGTGAAATGCCAAGAAAGGCAGATTGAATTGGCTAATTAAAAACTTACGTAACTTTTGAAAGCTTAGAACACCTTTAACTTGAATCAAATCAACCACGAAATGAGGATGCAAAAGTTACTAGATTGTACACTTTTAATCAATCAAAAATAGGGACAATCAACTATTTTCATTAAATAGTTAACAATACTATGTAAATCAACAGATCAAAACACAAAATCAATCGACTGAAATACTGGGAATTCTACAGAAATCAGATTTTTAGTTTAAACAAAAAACAACATGAAAGACTTATCAAGATTGATTAAAATGAGTAATACAAATATGAGTCAAGCTTCATATCAAGCTAGAACACACAAGAACAATTAAAAGATGATTAAATTCAAATTTCTTGAAGCTTTAATGCACAAAGCAAGAGAGAAAAGTTAGAAACAAGCACAAGAACACGAGATTTATACTGGTTCATTCAAATCTGAGCTACATTCAGTTTGTCAAGACAACCCAAGCCTGACTTGCACTATTTCAAAAGATTTACAAAATCCATAAGATTACACTTTCAAAATATGCCCAAATACAACCTAAGACCTTTGAATTCCACAAGAATCAATACAAGCACAATAAGACCACCTTGCAGACCTGGAAAACCACTAGGAACCACCCAGAGAGTTGAGAAAGATCAAACCTGAATGATGGCTCTCTCTAGCCAACAATACCTCTTTGTCCTAGTTCCAAAACTAAGGAAAATTGCTTTAAGAAAGATCCAAGATCAATCTTCAATGGCTACATTTCTATATGATTAAGAGAGAGAGTTTTCGACAGAATACCCAATGATTTTGCACTCAAAATGGTAAGTCTTCTATGCAAGACCTGAGAAATTTAAATAATTAAATAAATAATTATTTAATAAGTGTGGGTAATATGAGCCTTTATGACATTTAATGCGAATTATTATGCTGTGGAAAAGTACTAGCTTAAGTGGTTGAGAGTACTTTGATTGTGTGAGAGGATTTAGGTTTGAGTCCTATATATGCTAATAGTATGTTATTTTAAGTTGTGCATTATTTTAAGGATAGGTTTGAATGTCATTAGTGATAATGTAATCCTAAAATTATAGGAAATTATCACGAAACATGAATTGGTGAGACATTATGTTAATGGTTATTGAATAACCATTAAGCCAATTTTAATTAATTTTCGTTTTAGTAGTAAAGGGTGATTAAGGGAGACATTAACTTTGAGAGAGAAGAGAATTAGAGGGGGAATTAGGACTGCATTTTCGTGGTGCTAAAGGGAGAGGGTTCAGAGACATCAAAACATGCTTTTAGAAGAGTGGAAGCTGAGAATTTTGGTAGAGGAGAGGAAGGTTCTTGGACCTCTTGAAAGAAAGGCTTGGGAAGACCATTTTGGAGCAAGGATTCCAGGTTAGGGGAGTTCCTTTATGTGTATGAATTATTTGTGATTATTATTGTGTTGTAATGTTTGAATATGATGCTCTGCATGATCAAAAGCTTGTTGTTTTCGTGTTTCTGGAAAATTTCCAGAAACCGCCTGGCGATGTCGAATATATCACCAGGCAACGCATGAGTTAACCAAATTCTGGGGTTTTTTATGATGAACCGTATGGTGGCAAAAGTGACTCCGCCAGGAGACGCGAATACTGTGCAGAAAACACTATTTTTCGTACTTTTCGCGCAACAGGGACCGCCAAGTGCAAGTTTCATACCGCCAGGCGCCAAGCTTCGATTTTTTGGACACTACGCGCCACAAATTTTTCCGGTTTGCGCAGTTTTCGTAAAACTGCGTTTCCCGATTCGTTAACTATCCGATTTAGGTGAAATTTTGACAGGATATTCATAACATGTTTTTCTTCACTTGGAACGGTGGGACCGCAGGGCGCAGGTTTCATATTGCCAGGCGCCAAGCTTTGATTTTTTGGACTCTACGCGTCACAGATTTTTCTGGTTTGCGAAATTTTTGTAAAACTGCGTTTCCTAATTCGTTAACTGTCCGATTTAGGTGAAATTTTGACAGGAGATTCATAACATGTTTTTCTTCACTTGGAACGGTGGAGATTTGAATTAGATGTATGAAGCTAGAGATATACATCACTCATGATTGGTTGTTTTAATTCCCTAATAGTATGATTATTAATGGATGATTGAGTGTGCTTAAGTGCTGGTATGGCCTTGATTGATGAATATATATATATATATATATATATATATATATATATATATATATATATATATATATATATATATATATATATGTGTGTGTGTGTGTGTGTGTGTGTGTGTGTGTGATTGATGAGTATGTTTTTAGTAATGCTTGCTAAGCCATGTTGAATATATGAACTTATATATGTTATTAATGGTATTATGTATGTGTTGAGTCTTTGGGAAAATGGTGAATGATGAAGCATGAATACATGTTAGGAATTTTAAGATGAGTGATTGGAATCCAATTCCAGATAGTAAGGGTTGATGAACATTAATAATTAAAATTTAGGAAGGAAATTTTAATGAAGCGCATGCGATATGGAGTGTTGTGGTTCTTTTAGCAATTGGAAAACATTCTGGAATAGGGCCTTGGTTACTCGCAGGTCCAAAGATAGGAGGTTATGTCTGGTTCTGATACACCGCCTGGCGGCACCTTGTTTGCCGCTAGGCGACGATGAGGAGCAGGTGCAGTTTTGCGAATTGGAGTGGTTTGGCAAAGAGGGAAGAAAACCATGGACGTGGATGTTAAAATAAAATTAGGTGATGAAATGGGAAGGGATAATATGCGTATATCATTAGAGAATGAGACTAGTGGAGGGAAGTGATGATGTGTTTTATGTTTATGAGTGGTGTAAGAAGGATAGTGAAAGGAAGGAAATGTTAATCCTAACAAAATTCCAAGTGTTGGAATGCGTAGTTTTCTTTAGGATTGGTGCTTTTTGTGATAGTCAAGCCTTAGTGAGTTGAAGAATCAATCTTAAAATTGTGCAGCTTAATGAGAAGAGAATTGAATAAATAGGGTTGGTATTAATTACAATATAGCAGAAGTAGGTTGCTTGATTTTAGGATATTGGGTTAGTAACTCTTTTCTTAAGCTTGATTAAGTCATCTGCCAAGATTAGAGAACTCGATGAATCATGTGCCTATAATCCAGGAACTTATGAATATGAGTTATAGGAAATTGAATTGATTAAGGTATGTCCGGGTGATTAGGTATGATGTCCTGATAATTGAGGGTGTAGTGATGCCTTTGGTAGTGTTTTGGATTAAGGAATGACTTAATCTGGGTGCCAAAACCAGCAGAAATGCACTACTAGTATGGCGCTTGGCGGCCTGGGTGTGTGCGCTAAGCGATAGGGGCAACATGGATGTTCCTGCACTGCATGGCGCCTAGCGGCAAGGTGTGATCCACCAGGCGATAGACCCTGCAACAGTGGGTCTGTGAGAGGTTGGCGCTTGGCGGCAAGGGGTGTTCCGCCAGGCGGTCTACGTAGGTTTCGCCTGGCGGCGCTTAGGCTGTTCCAAGCGTTAAAGCTGCAGGTACCTGGTAAGCATGAGTTGTTATATGCAGTGATGCTATACTTGGATCAGGAGATGTTGTGCCATGAGTGGGTAGGTTCATGGATGGTGGTGAACACGTGATGGTATGAGCAAGGAGGTTCATATCCTATTACTCTCGTGTGGGGATACGAGAGAGGTAGGTTCTAATGTTCCGTACTCACTTGAGAGGTGTTGTGTGCGGGGTGGTACGTAGCTGGTGGATAACATGTGTTGGACTATGGGCGGGCAGGTCCGTAGAGCAGGACTACAAACGGGGAGGTTCGTAGAGCAGGACTACGAGCAAGGAGGTTCGTAGAGGCAGGACCATGAGCAGGCAGGTTCGTGTGAGCATCATAAACTATTTGTGTGATTGGAAGGTTGAAAAGCCTTGGGGTATTAAGGTCTTGGCCAAGAACTAACTAGACTAAATTAGGTGGGTAATTGATATTATTAATGTATGTGTTATTTTCATTATGAGCTCACCCTTTCTGTTTGTGTTTGGCGATGATCGTGTGATTCGTTACACGGGACCATATGATATTACAGGTGATGCTGGCGATGCATAGAAATGGAGAGAGGGCTAGCTTGGGACTTGTAATAAGATTATTACTTTAGCTTTAATCGAATTTTAGCGAATTGAATAATGTTTTAAATTTTCCCACGTTTGGGAATAATAAAATTTTGTCGTTTGATCTTCATTTCTTATTTATTTATTTTAATTAAGTAATTTCCAGTAGGGACGTTACATTCTACCTCTCTCTCTCGAAAAAAAAATAAAACTTATAGTCAATCTATTAACGAATTCAATAGGTTGATTTTTCATTCAATCTGTTGATTTCACTTACTTTAAGTGAAATCAGTCGATTAAGAAATAAATCAACTGATTGAATATGTTACAAATAAAACTACTACAACAAATCTTTTAACATGTTAAAAATCCATTTAACAGATTAAAAAAAACATTTAACCTATTGAAAAACAATTCAATAGATTAAAAGACACCAATAAGACCCTATACATTTATACAATGTTAAATGGTCTACATTATAAACTCCAATCTTCAAGCTTGTTTTCTCCATGAGTAATTCAGATATAGCACACACACACGAGGCTTGATCAACACTTGAAACATCAAACCTTCACATCTTCATCAATTTAATCATGGTTGCAACATGTTCTAATGCAATGGCTTCATATATCTTCATCAAATCTTCAAGCACCAAATCACTAAGACCATTTGTGCCAACATACAGTACGTTATACATCTTATATTTTACATTGTTTATATTACACATTACATTTTCTACACCCGGAGGAGAAGAAATATTATTTAACTACAATCCCTTCTTCATCTACTAATCTTCAAGCAGTTGGAGGGAAAATGTTAAGGATATGATTCACCTAAATTGTAGGAGGCATATAAAAGGTAACTCCAATTTTTCCTTCAAGGATGAGAGGTGCATTAGGAGCGAACAAAAATGTAAAGGTAGAGGTACCCGTTTCCTAGAATCTTACTAAATTATTCAAAACATTAGTTTGTCATGTGTTCTCCAAGAGAACTACTGTGATGTCAACAATGAAGAGATCAGGCGTATTGGGAGAAGTCATCTTAATGTTCATTATACCGAACATGCATGAATTCATATACAAATTAGAATAGATTTAACCAACTTTAACTTAAATAAAGGCTAAATATATAAACAATAAAACAAATAAAATCGACATTAGTTTTGTTGATACTAACTTCAACAAATATAAATACAAAAAATAAATAAAATTAACGTCAAAAATTAATATTATTACTTATTAAAAAAATTTGAAAATAGTTAATATTGATTTAGAGTTGGCTAAGTCAATTGTATGAATGTGTAACATTTACTTTACTAGTGTTATCTAAAGTAAAGCTAATCCACATTAACATTGTTATTTTTAAGTATTAAAAAGTTAATATCGACTTAGACTTGAATAAACTAACACTATTATATATATATATATATATATATATATATATATATATATATATATATATATATATATATATATATATATATATATATTTTTTTAATGTCAATATTTCTGTTATTTTATTCTTCTAGTGACATTTTTTTTTTAAATTAATTATTTTCCTTTTAAATTTGCCCACTTTTTAAAATTAAAATAATAAAATTATCTGCAAATAAATTAAACTATCTACAATAAAATTATAAAAATTTTCATATTAATTTTTATAATTATAATTTCATTATTTTATTTATCATATAAAAAAAAATAAACACACGTATAGGGATGGCAATTCGGGACGGGTCAGGCAGGTTGGCCCACACAAAAAAATGCGGGGCGGGCTGAGATGTTGAATTTGCTAGCCTAAAATGGCCCGTCCCACATAGGCCTGCAGCCCACACGGGCTAAAGGCGGGACGGTGCGGGCTAGTCCGTTGGCCCTCTTACAAAATTATATGTTCTCATTTTTTAGTTCTCACATCATTCATCCCATTGTTTCTTTAAGTTTCTTTTATTTTATTATTATTAATATTATTATTATTATTATTACGACTACTACGTTTATGTATAATCATTGTATATAAGATAATGATTTTAGTTCTTGAATATGAAATATCTTTTTATGCATTTTTACATGTCTTGTAAGGTGACATGTTACTATTGTACTTTAGCTATAATCGTCGTTGTTATTTTTCTTGTCTTTGATTAGGTAAAGTAATTGAAATTATTTCGATAGAAAATGAATATCAATTATTATGAAAAAATAAAAAAGTTTTTATTTTGCTCAACAAAAAAATATTTCGCTCATCACAAATGTGGGTCAACTCATAGACCCACGGGGTGGGACGGGTCAGAAAAGTGAACCTAATATTAAACTGCGGGACGAGTCAACCCGACCCGCACTTTGCGGGCCAAAATGCAAGGCTGCCCAAAACGGGTCGGGCTAGCCTGCTTTGTCATCCGTACACATGTATGTGTTAATTTAGTTTAAAAATAATTTTATATTTTTTAAGTTTAAAAATAATTTTATATTTTTTAAGTTTAAAAATAATTTTATATTTTTTAAGTTTAAAAAAATATTAACTTTTTACATTACGTCATAATTAGATTTATATTTTGGTTAATTAACACTACTATTTAGATGTCAATTTAATATTTTATATAGATATAAAAGTCTATGTAATTGGTAAGTAGTGGAATTCATCCAAGAGAATAAATGTAGAGTTTTGCATAAATGTGGACCATGTTAGGGCTGCAGAGTTTGCATTCTTAAAGAGCAAGTGGCTGTAATTCAGTGGGCCGATGCATTCAAACAATTGGCTTTTGTAAGTTACTAGTATTTGTACCGTGCAATGATGCATCATGGATATATATATATTTTTTTAATTATATTTAATATTTAATAATAAAATAAAGTTTATAAAATAATTAATTTTATATATTATATTTTAAATTAGAGTAGTGATAATAATAATTAAAGTACTAAATAGTAATAAATTTTAAAAATATTGTCTATATATTAATTTAAATTATTATTAAATATTATTTTATAATGATTAGATATAATATAATGTGTTAAGTTTGAAATAGATTAAATAAATAAGTAAGAGTTAAATATGTTTTTAGTTACTGATGTGAAATTGAAATTCGTTCTTGTTTAAAATTTTAATATATTTTTGTCTCCAAACTTTAACAATAAATTGATATAATCATTTTAATCTAATTATGTTAGTTTTTTTAAGTGTTAAACGTGTTTTATTCTAGTTTTTGAATTGTTTACAATATTTAACACATTCTTATTTTGTCACTTGCAAAACATATTTCAGATGCAAAAAGTAAACAAATTATATATCCATTTCATTTTTAAAATTTAAGGATATTGGAAAGTGTGTGATTGCTTTTGTCACAATACATATTTTCTTTTAATTTTTGAAATTTTTTCCAAAAGTTTCTTATTGTGACATGTGGTAAAAATTTTCATTTGTGATTCGTGAAATTTTATATATTATTATAGACTAGTGGAAAAAAAAAACTATTCTTATCTAATATAAATTGTAAATATAGTATATTTTTCATAAAATGTTTTTTAAATAGGTTATAGAATTTTAATAAAATTATTAAATTCCATAAAGATGATTAATAAATTTAAGTTTATAAGGCATCGGTATTCTAAAATAAAAATTAAAACAATAATTATTTTGAAGGAAGAAAAATAATAAAAAAATATAGCTGATGAGTACATGTGCTAACACCGTTGGTCTTATATTATAATTGTTATCTAGATATGGTACAATGAATCTGGTGCATAGCTTTATTGTCTGATCTTTCAATCGTAAAGCTTTTTTTATGTAAATTTAAGTTATTATTAAATAAGTATTGAAATATTTTCCAGAACGTTTATTAATTTTGTTTACCGATTGAAATATAAATTCTATTAAATTTTATTGTGAATTTAACAATAATTATAACATTGTATTACTGATGTATTTACCGGTTTAGATAATTAATTAGGCTTTTACAAAATATCTAAAGTAACAATCAAACTTATAATATTTTCGTAAAACCACGAAATATAAAAATATACAATATATCATAATAAGATAAAATAAAATGAAAATTTTCCCAAATCCATATAATTGAATTTTATCATACTTTATAAAGATATTGATTAATTTTATCATGGTCAACAAAGTAACTCAAGAACATCTCATCTTGAGTAATACTAACTCGTTTAAATATCCAAGGTCATACCTCCAACTACAATAATTAAATCTTTATTTATCATAAATTATATTTCAATATTAAACCATATAATTATATAAATAAATAAATAAATAATATCAGTACACAATTAAAATAAATATAAATAAATAAAAAGGACGAATACATTACTGGAGATAAATATAAATAAGTAAATGAGAGTAAATATAAATTGAATAAATATGATCAGTACACAACTATAGATGAATATAAATAAATAAATAGTAACGAGAACTAAATATAAATTATAATGAGGTTAGGGACACCTCACTTAAGGTAAATATAGAGATAAAAATAATTATGAACAAATAAAAAATAATCAAAGTAAAAAGATAAAATGATAGATGTATCCTCCCCTTACCTTAGCTATCAAAGTTATGCTTTTGAAGATAATCTTTGTATTCTATTTTTCTCCTCTTTCTTTTCTCACACTCCCACATACTCTCTACTCCCCCCCCCCCCCCCC
>Ga0214542_1009518_pt1 | contig 14991 bp, 15 predicted proteins | sample CNSS1metaG_FD_160096 | JGI IMG/M metagenome (GOLD analysis project Ga0214542, IMG submission 160096) | Root nodule microbial communities from cowpea collected in UCLA plant growth center, Los Angeles, California, USA - CNSS1 | ecosystem: Host-associated > Plants > Roots > Nodule | place: USA... | reverse complement strand
TACCCAATTAGGACCTAATTGAATCAAATTGACCAAATTTAGGACCTATTTGAGCACCCCGCGAAAATTGGGACCTAATTCAAAAAAGTTGACGAAAATTGGGACCAAAAAGGTATTTTAACCTAAAAATTATTATAAGTGATAATGGCAATGAGTTCAAGATGCGTGATCTTTTTAATTCCAAAGGCAGTATTCATCAAACTACTTATGTAGAGACTCCCGAACAAAATGGGATAGCTGAAAAAAAAACACCAACATTTGTTGAATGTTACTAGAGCTTTGATTTTCCAATCTAAGATATCTACTTGTTTTTTGTCTTATGCTCTCATACATGCTGCTTTCTTGATAAATATAACTCTCACTCCTTTCCTTAAGAACTGCACCCCTCATGAGAAACTTCATGAAAAGTTTTATAATTACCAAAACCTCAAGGTTTTTGCTGCCTATGCTATATGCAAACCATGACTGCCAAGCGATCCAAGTTCGAGCCACGTGCTAGACCTGGTATTTTTCTAGGATTTCCTTCTCATACAAAAGGGTATATCATATATGATTTAAAGAGCCATGATATTAAGATTTCTCGTAATGTCTTTATTTCATGAGGATAATTTTCCTAGCTGTTATAACACTAATGAAAATGTTAACATAGGTGATGTTTGCCTACCTATTAGCCAATCATATAATTTTGTCTTTAATGATCAAAATGACAGTGACCCTAATGGTAATTTTAACAATTCTAATAGCATTATTCCTATTACTCAAAGTAGTAATTCTGAAATTTTTGATTTAAGAAGATCCAACAGAATTAGAAGTTCTCCTACATATCTGAACGATTATCAAACTGATCTGGCATGTGTTAAAACTAAAACAAAATATCCTATTCATTCATACATTTCTTTGTCTAGATTGTCCTCTCATTTTCAACAGGTTATACTCAGCATTGACAGCAACACTAAGCCAAAATCCTTTGATGAAGTTGTTAAAAATTATGATTGGAAGGCAGCCATGGATATGGAGCTGATTGCACTTGAACAAAATCAAACTTGGACTGTCGTGAATCTTCCTCCTAATTGCACCACCATAGGATGCAAGTGGGTCTACAAGCTCAAACACAAAGCTGATGGATCCATAGAGAGATGCAAAGCCCGCTTAGTGGCTAAAGGATTCACATAACTCGAGGGCATGGACTTCCATGATACTTTCACACCTATTGCAAAGCTCACCATTGTTCGTAGCATTCTTGCTATAATTGCCATAAAAAATTGGAAGTTAACCCAGTTAGATGTAAACAACGCTTTTCTTCGTGGAAAATTGGATGAGACTATCTACATGGATCTCTCTCCGAGTATGAAACAAAAAAATCCAGATCAGGTATGCCTCTTACATAAATCTTTGTATGGCCTGCAACAGGCTAGTCGTCAATGGTATGCTCAACTATCCAATTTTCTTCTTAGCCAAAATTTTAATCAATCCACTACTGATCATTCTCTGTTCATACAACACATTCAAAATAAGATCACCACTATCCTTGTTTATGTTGATGAAATTATTGTCACTGGAAACAATCATGAAGCAATCAAACATATAACCTTTTTTCTTGACAAAAATTTTAAACTTAAGAACCTAGGAGATCTAACCTATTTTTTAGGTTTTGAAATCGCTAGAAGTCATCAGGGCATTAATCTTTCACAACGTAAATACACTATTGATTTACTTAGTGAAATTGGTATGTTGAATTCTTCCCTTGTGAGCACACCCATGAATTTTTCTACTAAGCTTCATGCAGATGGTGACTCTCTACCATACCCCACCACTTATCGCAGGCTCAGTGGTAAGTTGATCTATTTGACAAACACCAGACAGGACATTACCTACGTTGTCAATCAACTTAGCTAGTATGTCTCTTCACCTACAAAGGATAATCAACAAGCTGCCTACAAAGTGCTCTGTTATTTGAAAGGAACCGTCGAACAAGGCATTCTCCTTGATGCAAAAAGCGAGATTCCTCTCAAGGCATACAACGACTCTAACTAGGCAGGATGCACTAACACTCGAAGATTTATAACTGGGTATATCGTCTATCTTGGAAAAACCATCATTTCTTGGAAATCAAAGAAGCAGACCACTATTTCCAGAAGCTTTGCTGAAGCTGAATATAGGGCTTTAGCACATACTGTTTGTGAGATACAATGGCTCTTTCATCTTATGCATGACATCAGACTCCCCATGACACAATTTGCCACCATTTACTATGACAATGCTTCCGCCATAAAGATTGCCAACAACCATGTATTTCATGAGTGAACGAAACACAGAAATAGATTGCCACATTATAAGGGAAAAGATTCAGCAAGGTCTGGTTAAACTTCTTCATGTCAAGACAAATCAACAACTTGTAGATATTTTAACAAAGGCTCTCCCTCCCGGCATCTTTTCCCAACTCAGTTCCAAGCTTGGCATCCATAATGTTTACTGCCAACTTGCAGCGGGATCTTAGAACCCATATTGGGTCTTGCTAGGCCCATGTCCACACGGGTTCCCTCCTTTGTCTGGTTTTTTATTTTTCCTCTGTTTTCCTTTTCTCTGTATATAAGGAGGCCTACCCTTCTCGTTATAGTACAATTGTAATAAATTCTTCACTGAGATCTTCAATCAATCAGAGCTTCCTTCTTTCATTCTCCTCCTTGCCTCGTGCTTCGTGTTCTCTTCTCTTTGTGTTGTTTCATCTCTTTGCAGGCTTCAACCATGATAGGTCATGAATTCTAACATAGTTCTCTCAAAGATTTTGAGTTGTCATAACCTAACAAGACGAATTTAGAAAATAAAAATAAAATTGAAAAAGTGGTTTGAATTCATGAACAAGAACTAATCGTAAGTATAGATAACCCAATTTATCAAAATATGAAAGCTATTTTTGTACAAAAATAAACTGTGTTAAGAAGAATATATATTAATTTGATCTAAAGCGTGTCGAAAAAATATAAAGGAAGCTCACAATTTTATATACGCCAAATTAAGGATGACAAATGAAGTCTTATTTATAGGTATATTCTTTTAATTCATTTTTATTTTGACGAAAAATGCATGACTGATGCGATATAGGTCCGAATATGTACATATTTCTCTCTGTTTTTATTTCCATCCATATTTTTTTACGTGACAACATTTTAAATTTTTAAAATACTTTTAATGTTTTAATTTTTAAGGTAGTCTTAAAAACTTATTAATAATCATAATTTTTGTCTTGATATTTTATATTGAAAATAAGAAAATATGTGTCATTTCGACATTGAATAATTGATAATATAATATTTTTATTATTATTTTTTCTTTTGGAAAAAGTTATTTAATTATTATTTTTTTTAACGGGATGAAGATGAAACGGAAATTTCATACTTATGAGTGGGATAATAATTATAGAGATTGAATATTTACTTTTAAAATGAAAATTGACTTTTTTAATTTAAAAATATAAACAAAATTTTTAAACTCACATCCCTTCCGCCGGATTACTATTCATATTCCACTTGATTACTATTCTTATGTAATTTTTTTACTATGGACAACATAATTTTGTAATTAAAATATAATCGATTTATAAAGATTATTTATTTAATTTTTGACTTGATTCTTGTTCAGGGATGGTATCGGGTCGGGACGGGCACGAGTTTCGCTATCCTATATCCATTCTCGTAAAAAAAATTCATCCTCATCTCCATACCCAAACCCAATAGGTATCAAACTTTTGTCTCATCCCATCCCCATCGGGTAATAATCTCGTACCCATACTCATATCCATTTTCTTACTACTTCAATATTAATTTTAATTAATTTTTATAAAAAAATTATGGTAAAGGAAACATAATATTATCAAATATTTAATATTAGAAGATGGTTGTTTCTTCGATATCAAATACTTTAAAATAAATTATAAATGTTTACATTTTAGATTATAATACCAAATAAAATTTCATGAGAACCAAAACAATTATTAAATTTTCAAATATTAATGAAACATAGTTGATAAAATTTAAAAATATTTTTTAAAACATATAAAAGGAAAACAAATATTCAAATTAAAATATATTTTAAATGATTGTTTACTCCAATCTTTTAAATTCTAATGAATCTCTTTTTTTATACACTAATAAAAGTTATAATACATCATTTGATAAAAATGATACAAAGAACAAATAATAATCATAATAAAAATTTAAAATAAATTATAATTGTTTACATTTTAGATTATAATACCAAATAAAATTTCATGAGAACCAACACATTTATTAAATTTACAAACATTAGTGAAACCTCGTTGATAAAATTTAAAAATATTTTAAAAAAATAAATAAAAGAAAAACAAATATTCAAATTAAAATATATTTTAAATCTTTGTTTACTTCAATCGTTTAAATTCTAATGAATCTCTTTTTTATACAGTAATAAAAGTTATAATACATCATTTGATCAAAATGATACAAAGAACAAATAATAATCATAATAAAAGTTTAAAATAAATTATAATTGTTTACATTTTAGACTATAATATCAAATAAAATTTAATGAGAACTAAAACATTTATTAAATTTGCAAACATTAATGAAACCTAGTTGATAAAATTTAAAAATAGTTTTTTAAAAAAACTATAAAAGAAAAACAAATATTCAAATTAAAATATATTTTAAATCTTTGTTTACTTCAATCTTTTAAATTCTAATGAATCTCTTTTCTATATACTAATAAAAGTTATAATACATTACTTGATCAAAATGATACAAAGAACAAATAATAATCATAGTAATAAAATTTTAACATAGATCTTGTATCTTTTGAACTTCAATTATGTTGGATGGTGATAAAAAATATTCATGACAATTACATTAAATTTTTATATTGTAGTAAATAAAAGTTACTTATACAATTATAGTGAAAAAATTACAGTATATATGATTGATAATGAGTTAGAAAATAAAAAATAATTAGATAGAATATATCGAAATAGTATTATACATAATGAAAATAAACAGCAAATAAAAATATTAAAAAAATTAACAAATCTTTACAAACAATCTTAGAGACTATTGAAAAAAATCGCACAAAGAAAAAAATATATATAATTAAGAATATGATAAGTTAAAAAATATCTTAAAGATCTAAGAAAACTTTTCAAATATCAACATATATACTCAATGGTTGAGAAATAACAAAAATTGTTTTAGCGAAACAAAAATGTTTTTCAAATGAAACAAAAACTAATAATATAAGTAAAAGATTTTTTTATATTACCTAGTAAACGAAATGTTTGTGCTATTAAATACTTAAATTGAAAGTACTAAACATTCTCATGTGAAAGAAAAATATATAATAAATAAAATATTAAACAATAATAAAAATATTCAAATGTGAGACATAAAAAAAATTAATTGACATACATCTTTTTAACATAATTACATAAAGATTATGATAAGATGAAAAATATAATGGAGATGCGAATGAGTTTCATGACAAACCAAATAATTAGAAGAAATAAAAAATATTATATATATATATATGGTTACTTAATTAATTGTGAATAATTTAATAATTTAAACGGGGACGGGTATTATGGCGGAGATATATATATCTCCATACCCATCCCGATACCCAATTATTCTATTATTCTAAAGAAAAACTCCTTTAATTGAACAATTAAATTATTAATATCATGTTTTCTAATATGTAAAGAAGTTGAATATGTTTTTCTTTTAAAATAAATCTATCATTTTATTTTTCATCAATATATCTATTTTTTCATGTTTAAAATTAAAAAATAATTTATCATAATCAAATCAAATATTCAAAAATGCAATTACTAAAAGAAAACTTTGTGATAATTGAGCAACAATTAAAAATTGGTTATGAAAGAACACAACCCATTTTTTCTTTTATATTCATAAAAAGTGAATATACACGTACTCGGACTCATGAGATTAAAAAGATAATGGTAACTATTACACTAATATTTCACTATCAAGTGAGACAAATAAGAGTTATTTCTTTTTTAAGAATAGAAGAAAACAGATGAAAAATGATGGTAAAAATAATAAGTTTGCATCTAACTTATTTCTTTGTAAATGGAAAAAGGAAAACATGTGAGAATGGAGGATGAGTACAATATGTGATAAATTTAAAACACAATAAAAATAAAAATAAAAAATATCTTAAGAAATATTTGTATTCTTGTTTTATTATTTATTAATATTATATGTTGTGTGATAAAAAGAATAAGAAAATATCTAATTTATTTTTTACCAATTTTTAATGTATAAAGTATATTATAATTTAAAAATTATAAAAAAATTTAAAAAATTTAAAATTTTAATATATAAATATATTAATTTAAAAAAATTAAAAAATTTTGGGAGACAATGGCCCCCTAGTCCCTTCTAACATCCGCCATTGTCTATATGGTCATGCAAGTTATCATAATACTAATGCATTAAAGATCCTATTTATTGATCAAGGAAGAATGCATCAAACTATTAAGTTTAAAGAAATGTACGAATTTATTATCGATAAAGTGAGAAATTGAATCATGAATTCAAAAGTTACAATAAATTAGTCAGTCCTTCGTAAGGGTTTCAAACAAAAACATAGAAAAGAAAGCGTGCGAGAGAAACTTTTGGATTTTCATTAAATTCAAGGACATTTTCAATTCCATAACAACCTCCAACTTGTAGAAAAACAAGAATAGAGAAAAAATTCACTAAAATAAAAAATAAACCCATAATAATATTTAATGTTAATAAAATATTGATTGAGATAAAATAAAATATCCACAGTAATTACTACAAAAATATAGATTATATGTTACTTCATTATATCAATAATAAGATAATTTATATTTAATATAATTTCTAGAAAAAATATATGTTGAAAGTTTACTAAGTGTGTTCCTAAGAAAGATATGCGAGTCATGTGAAACCATCGAGAATGCTTAGGTGTGGAGTAGATGAGTCCCGAGTATACAAGGTGCATGATTACATTAGGTAGATGAATTGAGTGTGGGTAGCGAGGTCATCAATGGTTATACGAGTTTGGGAGCCTTCGTTAGACGAGTCTAGTTTTAGATGGCCCTTTGTGGTAGACGAGTCTAACATTTAGACGACCACCTTTGTTAAAAAAACGAGGTGGAGTAAACAAGTGGTGCAAGAGTGATAGAGGTCGTAATTCACCAAATTAAAACACTTAAAATGCAGTATGTGACAGTTGAACCAAGTCGTCTTCCAACGACCAATGTTCTTGTTCAAAGCTTCAATTTCCAGATTCAAACACAAGGGGGGGTTTGGCAAATTCAGTATTTCAACACAACAACAAAACGTAATTACAATTTTTGATTAAACAACCTCAAAGATAGCAGTGATTCCTTGCTTCGAATGAAATTTCACCCATCACAGATCGCAAACTGAATTGGTTTCGTTATTCCTCATGAACTCGCTATTAAACAACTAAGCAAATGTTAACCACAAATTCAACATGCAATTAAGCAATGCAAGCGTTCATGAATTTGTCAAAGTTCATTGAGCATGAAAATCAACTAAAAACGAGTTTTCCACTCTGAAAATTAAGCAAATTCAGATTGGATTCTTCAATTAAAACGCAAACACAAATCCACAATGGAGAAACAACAAAACCCACCGAACAAAACATTAATCTCAAGGTTTCATTTCATTCTTTGGCAAGGAATCAATGCAAAAACTTAGTTCCTCATGGAATCCGAATTAGGATTCAACAGAATTTGCAATTCAGCCATTCTCAGTTTGTCAGTCAATTGTTTTTATGATTCAATTTGTTGATTCTATCAATATTGTATCAGTTTAACGAAATCAATTGGCTGTCTCTATTTTTGATCGATTGAAAATGTTTAGTCCAGAAGTGTTTCCATCCATACTTCGTGGTTGATTTCATTCAATTGAAAACTTATTTAGGCTTTTAAAAGTCAACATATTTTTTAACTAGCCAATTCAACCCACCTTTCAACCATTTCAATAGTTATAATTGGAATAGATTAAGGTTCTTGAAATTTACTTAAGTTTGATCCTAAAACTAATTTTGAACTATTTGAAATGGCTGAAAACAAGCTTTTCATTGCTGAAGGTGCCTCTATTCATAAGCCATCTATGTTTAGTGGCATAAACTACCCATTTTGGAAAATTAGGATGAAAATATTCTTTGAATCAATTGACCAAGGGATATAGGATGCAATCTTGAATGGACCTTACACTTCTAAACATGTTCTTGATGATAAACAGGTTGACAAGCCTTGGACTGAGTGGACAAAGGAAGAAAGAAGAAGAGTTCAATATGATTGCACATGGACGAGTTCTTTAGAGTTTCCTAATGCAAAAGTACCAAAGAAATGAGGGAGGTGGTTGAAGTGATGCATAAAAGGGACTAATGATGTGAAGAAATGTGGGAGGTGCTTGAAGTGTTGCATGATTTTGAAGAGTTGTATAATGAAGCAAACAAGATTTCTGCATTAAACAATGGATTGAAAGGCTTAAACAACTGGCTGGAAAACAAAGTCAATAAATTGGAAACAAAAATAGTTGATTTAAAAACTGATTTTGAACACTTAGAAATGATTTACAGTAATTCAATCGATTGTTCTGGAAATCAGCCAGTTGAAAAACCTTGTGAAAACTTCACTGTTTTAAAAAATCAAGTGAAATACCTTTTGAAAACCTGTGCAGAGTTCACAAGAGGGAAAACAAACTTAGAAGCTATTCTTGGGTCTCAAAATTGTTTGTTTGGGAAAGCTGGACTTGGTTACAATCCTACTTTAAAAAAAGAAAGCCAAGAAGTTCTCTAGTTTCTTTTCAAAAAGCAAGTCAAATGATATGCTATCCATTTCTTGCAACTATTGTATGAAGAAATGTCATGTTATTAAAAAAATGTTATGCTAGAAAGTATGATGTTCGTAAAGGGGTTATGAAATGGATCCCAAAAGGATCTAGAAAGGTATAACCATATTGGACCCAACCTATCAAATTGTACCATGTAATACACATCTATTTTGCAAGTCATAAAAAGTGAGAAGAAAGATTTGTGGTACCTTGACAGTGGTTGTTCGAGACATATGATAGGTGACAAGACCAAATTTACAAAGTTGGAGTTGAAGGATAAATGATTTGTGACTTATGCAGACAACAACAAAGAAAGAATACTTGTAAATTAAGTCATAAGCAATGGATCCTCATTCAACATCAAGAACATGTTATTGGTAGAAGGGTCAAAGAAAAATTTGATAAGTATAAACCAACTTTGTGACAAAGGTTTAAAAGTTGTGTTTGAACCAAATCACTGCCTTATCTATAATGTTTGTAGTAGTATTGTATTGATAGGAAAAAAAGTCAACAACATATACGTGTTTGATTTGCATCATGCATCATTTAACATTCATTATTTGCTTACTAAAGAGGATGATACTTGGTTATGGCATAAGAGGCTCTGTCACATACACATGAAACATTTTAATCAATTAAATAGAAAATAATTGGATGAAGGTTTACCCAAACCCAAATTTGAGAAGGATAGAGTATGTGAAGCTTGTCAAAAGGGAAAATAGACCAATGTCTCTTTTAAACCTAAAAATTATGTTTCAACTGAAAGAAATTTGGAGTTGCTTTACATGGATCTATTTGGTCCATCTCGAACCATGAGTCTTGGTGGAAACCTTTATGCATTAGTCATAGTAGATAATTTTCTCTAGGTTTACATGGAATTTGTTTTTAGCAGCCAAAAATGACGCATTCCATGCTTTCAAAAGACTTGCTAAGGTTTTAGAAAATGAAAAGAGTTCTAAGATAGTGTCTATTCGAAGTGATCATGATGGAGAATTTCAAAATGAAAGATTTGAACACTTTTGTGAAAAACATGGGATTAAACATAACTTTTTTGTTGTAAGAACTCAACAACAAAATGGAGTATTTGAAAGAAAGAATAGATCACTTGAAGAACTAGCTATAACCATGTTAAATGAAAACTCACTACCTAAGTACTTTTGGGCTGATGCAGTCAACATAATTTGTTATGTGTTAAATTGTGTGTTGATTAGGCCTATTTTAAAGAAAACCCCCTATTAGCTTTTCAAAGGGAGAATACTTGTTTTAAGCCACCTAAAAGTATTTGGTTGTAAGTGTTTCATCTTAAATAATGGCAAAGAGCAACTTGGCATGTTTGATGTCAAAGTGGATGAAAGTGTTTTTCTTGGTTATGCTATACATAGTCATGTATATAGAGTTTATAACAAAAGATTAATGACTGTTGAATAGTCCATGCATATTGTATTTGATGAAACTAACCTAAAGTTGCAAGATTAAGTGTCAAAGTATGTGGATGAAGATGATCTGCTGCAAAAAAGCAATCTGCTTTATAGAAAATCAATCGAGTGAAAAGGAAAAACAGCCGAATGAAATAGCTACAAACAATAACTTACCTAAGGAGTGGATTGAACCTAAAAGGCTATCAAAGGATAACATCATTGGTGATATTAGACACTATGTGGGGAGAAATTGAGATGTCCATGATGTATTAGCTTAAGTATCTAAAAAGAATAATTAATGTTAGTTTATGGTATCCATGTTATTCTAACGTAACTTTTAGTGGTTTTTTAGATTCTGACTATGTAGGGTGCAAATTGTTGGCAAAAGCAAATACAAGTCTAATGCTGAAGCAAGATTTTGATGATGATAAAAGAAGCCTAAAAGCCATCTGGAGTCAATATGAAGAACATGTGTTGTTATGTTTAAAGTTATCTTGTAAAGTGTAATTAGAATAGTTAGAATCAAATGCAAAGAGCAAATTTTGGTATTTCTCGAAAAATCAGTGATAATCGATTATCACTTAGGATAATCAATTCTCTTGAGCTGAGTCAATTTTTTCAGGAAAGCACTGCAATAATCGATTATCACCTCTGATAATCGATTATCTGCTCAAAAATTCATTTTCAGAAAATACACTGGAATAATCGATTATCACTAGTGATAATCGATTATCCTGGTCAGTTTGGCGCGACTGTTTAGTTTTTGACCTAATTTTTGGAACCCCTATTTAAGGAACATCAGAGTTACTTCTAACTTACCTTTTTGAGAAGCTAAAGTGCAAGTGTTGTGACTGCAAAGAGTGTTCTCTGAGTGTTCTCAAAAGAAGCTTTGAAAAACCTAGTGTGGGTAGAGCGATAACTTTTCTTAAGAGGTTTTCTAGGAGATTGAGTGCTACTGCTGTTGCTGGGAAAGTTAAGGTCAAGGTTCTCTGTGTGATTCAGAGAAAGGTGTTTATCTCTTGTGTGTTCAAGAGAGGTGTTTTCTTTCCTTACTCTTTTATTATCTGATTGTAATATGATATTTGTTAGTGATTTAGTTAATCTCGTTTTTTAAAGATTAACAACTGGACATAGGGTCTTTTGATCCGAACCAGTATAAATACTTGTGTTCAATCTTTTTCTCTATCTTTTTATTTCATCTACTATTATGTTTAAAGAAATTAATATTTGATTTAATCGATAAAATTTGGAAAAATTTTTAAGTATTAATTTTATTGCTTAAAACCAATTCACCCCCTCTTGGTTTTTATCCAAACGCTTAAACATTCCGCTGCGCGATACTAACAATTGGTATTATAGCTTGGTTTGATAGTTATTCAATTTTTTTTGAAAATGGTTGGACAAAATCAAACTTTTGTTGAGGGTGCGTCTATCAACAAACCTCCTTTATTTACTGGTGAAAATTATCCTTTCTGGAAAGTTAGGATGCAAATTTTTCTGGAATCTGTTGATAGAGGTATTTGGGATGCTGTGTTAAATGGTCCATTTGTTCTTGTTAATATTGTAAATGATGTGCAGGAACCAAAGCCATTCTCGCAATGGACCGCAGACGAAAATAGACGAGCTCAGTATGATGTAAAAGTTAGAAATATAATTTCATCTACCTTAACCCTAGATGAGTTTTATAGGATCTCAGTCTGCACCAGTGCACAAGATATGTGGGAAATATTGCGTGTGACCCATGAAGGAACAAATGATGTGAAAAGGGCACGCAAGAACTCCTTGATCCAAGAATACGAAATGTTTTGGATGCAACAAGGAGAAACTATGTACGATGTGCAGAAACGATTCACACACATTATCAATCATCTCACAGGTCTAGGTAAAACTTTTGACACTGATGAATTAAATATAAAAACAGGACTTGGCAGCCGAAGGTGACAGCCATCACGGAGTCACAAAATCTTGCGACAATGACGATGGTGGCCCTATTTGCAAAGCTAAGGGAGCATGAGCTTGAACTGGGTAGACTAAAAGAAGAAGAAGATATTGGAAGAAAGAAGAACATTGCCTTCAAAACTGAAGTGGTTAAAGGCAAAAAGCAAAAAGGAAGAAGAAGATTCGAATGACGATGAAAATCTTAGTCTCATGATTAAGAAGTTTACAAAATTCATGAAGACCAAAGGTAAAAATCAATTCAAGAACAACAAGAAAGAGAATAAAGGATCATCTTCAAATTTCAAATGCTACGGATGTGGAGAATCTGGACACGTCAAGGCTGATTGCCCAAATTCAAATAAAAGTGAAGAAAAGAAGGGTAGAAAATTCTTTAAAAAGAAGGCATACATAGCATGGGAAGACAATGCCTCAAGCTCATCAAATTCTAGCAATTCTGATAATGAAGAAGCAAATCTATGTTTGATGGCTAATCACAATGATTCTAACAGTGAGGTAAATTCTACTTGCAATGAAAATGACTATATAATCTGTATGATGCTTTTCAACAATTACTTGTTAAATCTAGTAAATTGGATACTGCTCATAAAAAGTTAAAATATGATTTTAAAGATTTGCAATGTAAATTTGAAAAATCTCTTGAAAAAGAAGAATTTCTGAAAAATAAAATTTCAATATTAGAAAAAGAAAATGTTGAATGTGCTTCATGTAAAAGTTACATGTTTGATATATGTATTTTAGAAAAACATCTTGAAGATGCCTTAGAAAATAAAAACTGTGAAAAGTTTGATCTAAGAAAAACCCAAATAAGACCAAGCATGCTCATAATCATAAGTTTAAAAATAAAACTAAAAGAACTCGTAGAGTTTGGGTACAAAAAGGAACGTCTCATTTTATGAATACATATGCATGTACTGCTACATGTTTTTATTGCATGAAAAAGGGTCATACTTCAAATAAATGCAATATTAAACATTTTGGTGTTCCAAATGGGAAGTATCATTGGGTGCCTGTTCATAAGTAAATATTTTTCTTCTAACCCCAAGGACCCAAACAAGTTGTTGGGGACATAAATGAATTGTTCCATTGTTTTGTAGATGACTTCTAAATCCAAAAGATCAATGTGGTATCTTGATAGTGGTTGTTCAAGACACATGACTGGAGACAAAAAGAAGTTTAAAAACTTTAAAAGAAAGGAACAAGGATTTGTTACATATGGGGATAACAACAAGGGAAAAATACTTGGAACGGGAGATGTAGGTGGAGGAAATACTTTGGAGATCAAGGATGTACTGTATGTGGAATGACTAAAGCACAATCTTCTCAACATAAGCCAATTATGTGATAAAGGACTCAAAGTAATATTTGAGAGTGAATTTTGCACTATTCATCAAAAGGACTTCGAAGAAGTAACCTTAAAAGGTATTAGACACAATAACATTTACTTGATTGATCTTGATACTGCATCATCTAGTGATATAACTTGTTTGGTTGTTAAAGAAGAAAATCCTTGGTTGTGGCATAAACGAGTTGCTCATATTCACATGCAACAATTAAACAAACTAATTTCTAAAAAATTAGTAATTGGATTGCCAAAAATAAAGTTTGAAAAAGATAAACTATGTGATACATGTCGAAAAGAAAACGTAAAATCATCATTTCATTCAAAAAAATGTGATTTCTACATCAAAGTCTTTAGAACTGTTGCATATGGATTTGTTTGGTCCTTCAAGGACAAAAATTTTTGGAGGAAATTATTATGCTCTTGTTATTGTTGATGATTACTCAAGATATACATGGACATTCTTTCTCACACTAAAAAGTGAGGCCTTTAAAGCTTTTAAGAAATTTGCAAAAGTAATTCAAAATGAAAAAGAATTGAAAATTAAAGTTTTGAGAAGTGATCATGGTGGAGAATTTCAAAATGAATTATTTGAAAAATTTTGTGAAGAAAACGGAATTATGCATAATTTTTCTGCACCTAGAACTCCTTAACAAAATGGAGTTGTAGAAAGGAAAAATAGATCCTTAAAAGAATTAGCTCGCACAATGTTGAACGAATATGATGTGCCTAAATATTTTTGAGCTGATGATGTGAGCACGACTTGTTATGTATTAAATAGAATGCTAATTAGACCAATTTTAAAAATTATCCCCTATGAATTGTTTAAAGGAAGAAAGCCTAATGTAGCACATTTAAAAATATTTGGATGCAAATGCTTTGTTCTAAACAATGGAAAAGAAAATTTGGGTAAATTTGACTCTAAAGCAGATGAAGCTATTTTCTTAGGATATTCATTAACTAGTAAAGCCTATAGAATTTTCAATAGAAGAACCTTGAATGTGGAAGAATCTGTGCATGTTGTTTTTGATGAAATTGTGGACCTTGAGGAGAACCCTCTTGAGTCAAATAAAACAAATGCAGGTGATGAAGAATATTTCAAAGAAGCCCTTGATGAGATGTATCTAAATGAAAATCCACTGACTGAACCTGAAGATCTTGCCAAAAGCTGGAAATCACCTAGAGGATTATCTCTAGAAAATGTCATTGGAGATATATCAAAGGGAGTAGTTACTAGAAATATGTCAAATTTTTGTATGACTGTTGCCTTTGTTTCACAGATAGAACCCAAAAGTGTAGACAAAGCTCTTCAAGATGATCAATGGTGCATAGCAATGCAAGAAGAGCTGAATCAATTTGAAAGGAATGAAGTTTGGGAACTCATTCCTAG
>Ga0214542_1009513_pt1 | contig 14997 bp, 5 predicted proteins | sample CNSS1metaG_FD_160096 | JGI IMG/M metagenome (GOLD analysis project Ga0214542, IMG submission 160096) | Root nodule microbial communities from cowpea collected in UCLA plant growth center, Los Angeles, California, USA - CNSS1 | ecosystem: Host-associated > Plants > Roots > Nodule | place: USA... | reverse complement strand
TATATATATATATATATATATATTTCAGATGTCGAAATTCAATTATATAATTTTCTTAATCGGATTTTTACATCTGATACTTTTAGTTTTAAGCATGAAGATTTCTAAACGGGTAAAGTTAAAATTGTATTTTTGATATTTTTTGAAAAATTTTGGGTGTCGAAGAAATTGGGGGAGGTGCATGGAGAAATAGCCTTGATTGGTTCAACTGAAAAATTGACCGGATTCTCGTATTGGAAAGCCTGTGAAAGAATTAAAAAGATGTAAGTTTAGTCAAAATTAATAAATTTGACAGTAAGAGATATACTCCTGATTTAATTTTTTCTAAAAATTACATTTAATGCTCATTCATTATATAAAAAATGTCAGAGCATGTTCCTGAGATAAATTAGTATGAAGTTTTTCCATGTTAACCACTGAATTTGAACTTGAGCTTCTTGAATATGTAATTTAACAAGAGAAAAAATAGTTTTATTATATTGTTCTTACTGTTTCAAATAAATTATTTCACATACATTACGTAACTTCAAAGTAGACCCTACTTTGTAGTTCCACATGATACTGTAATCATATATAAAAGAATTATTATTTAACTTTTAATTAATGATTTTATATGAAACATATATAGTATGATTTTTTTATGTTAATTTTTATCTAATTGACTACTCGAATTTTTATTTATTTTAACGTGTTATTTAATACACTGTCTTATATAATATTAAAATATTTATTCAATTATCAGTTATTTGACCGTAATTAAACTGGTAAACAGTAATAATTACATCATGTATTAACGACTGATTTAATTTTCAAAATATTAATTTTTGTAATTAATAATTGTGTGGACTAACTCAAGTTTCTAAAGATACGAAGTCTCATTCTCTCACTCCATTCACAGTACCAAAATATCAATTTATAATTAAGGAAAACTATTTCCTTCTTCCATTCATACTAATCACAATTTTAATATTCTAAAAATAAATAAATTTATTGTTATTGGTTTTATTTGGCAAAGCTTTTCACCTATTTTTAAATTTTTTTACTAGCTAAAAAACTTGTTTGATCTTATTCATTTGTTAAATAAATATTTTGTAATAGTTTCTAATGTATTTTTTTAAACAATACTTACTAAATTCTATTGCAGATAAGTTATTTGTTTCCTTTTTTCTATTATTTTTAGCATTTTCATTTTTTGTATTGTACTGTTTATTTTAACTATCATATTATTTATAACATTTATTTTATTGATTCAGTTTTGTATTTAAAAAAAAGTATATTTTTATTTCATTTTATAGAATGGTTTTATGTTTTAATCACTACACTAATTAATATAACCAAAATATTATATCTACTTAATTATGTATTGGTTTTTCTTACATTTAAACTTGATTCAAAGTACAGTAAGACATAATATAAAATTAATAATACAATATATATAAAAAATATAATAATGGAAACTAAAAAAATTGTTATTGAATAATTCATCCACACACACACAAAATCAAGAGTTAAAAAACTTTTTGAAAACAAGATTATAAACAGTTCAAAAGGTACTTTAAAAATAAAAAAATTAAAATATATATATATATATATATATATATATATATATATATATATGGAAAAATATCATATTTTGTATATTTTTTATTTTATATTTTCAATTACTCAAACCAAACTTGTTCTAAACACTTATAATTCAATATATTAGTTTAATAACAGTTGGCTGCCTACTATTTTTTCAAGTTATAGGTAACTTTTTTTAGCTAGTTTTGCGAAACAAAACTATTATCCTTTATAAATAAGTCATTAACTTATTTTCCTTCTAATTTATTCTTAAATTAATTACTCTCCGCGTCTTAAATAAAATAATGTATTTATTTAAAAATGTTAAAATATTTTAATGCATGTGAAGCAACTTCAAATATAGACATTAATCCTTTAAATGAATCACTGTTGGCAAACTTCTGTACACCTGCCAATAATATTACATGTGCTTACACATTCACACTTAGGAAAATAAATATCATTAATTAATGTTTTATCAAATAATAAATGTTTAATCAAGACAATACAATTTACATGCATTTAATATTTATGTCCTTTTTTAAACCCAAGACTTATATTCACCTTTGCTTCTTCTTTTTTCTTCACTTTACGTACTTTTTTTTTTCTTTTTCAAAATTATAATTCACAATTTTATTTAAAGAATTTATAAGTGATTTTCACTCCACAAATGAATTTCACCAGTAATTCAGCTTCACCAAACATGTTACCCAATTCTGTGTTGAGACCTTCTTGTTCAATGTCTCGGTATCTTCAAGAAGATAGAGAGGTTAAGTGATTCCATTATATACTCTTGTGACGTGTTTGTATGTATATATCAAACGCGCTTATTTTATTGAGAAGTGATTTTTCGTTTACGTTGATGATTATGAATTAAACAGGTAAGCAATTTCAATCTGCAACCATTGGATTGCAATAACAATTCAGTTCCATCAAATTCCATGTCCATGAACCCTTATATGATGTCTCAATTTCGTCAAGACAGAGAGGTTAAGTGATTCCATTCATAATCTATTTTCTGGTTCCAAACACGTTCTTATTCCCTAAAAAATCACTTTTCTTGGTCGCAAAATTAAGCAGAGAAGCAGCAGCAGCAATTTAGTTCCATCAAGTTTGCTAACAAATTCCATTCAGAATCCCATTTATCCAATGTTTGAGTACTGTCAACAAGATAGAGAGGTGAAGTGATTATAATTAAATGCTTTAGTCACCCATTTTATTTTCTCAAAAAAGAAAATAAATTATTTTAACAAATTTCTCAGGCAAACAATTTGATTCTACCATTGGATTTCAATAATAATTTAGCTTCATCGAATATGGTATCAAATTTCATGTCAAATCCCTTTCATTCAATGCCTCAATATAACGAAGAACATAGACAGGTAAAGTCATTTCTTCTAAACCCCAATTATTCACTTTTCACTTTATTTTCACTATGTTCATAACCCCCTTTGGTTTCTACAAAATTTTATAGTTTTTTCGTAAGTGAAGAGAAAATTTTCATATATTGAATCCATAAAAAATTTCAAAATTGTGTCCTAAGATTGTAAGTATTCATGGCCTTAATCTTTTCAAAGTTTTTTGTTTTGATTTTTTAGAATATTTGTCGGGTGGAAAATGTGCACATATTATAAATCAAGACGCTTGAATTTATTTATTTTTTTTAAATGGATTAGTTATTGCTTAACTCAATTTTACGACACTTTATTAATTGTTGATAATACTTAAAAATAGAAAAAAAAACATATAAATTTCATAAATGTTGAAGATACATAATGTTGATTAAATGTATAAAAATAATGTATGTATATGTATTATTATTCATTTTAAAAATGAGAAAAATGTGTTCATGCTAATTTAACGAATTGTCTCTTTGATAAAACAGGGAGGTAACTGCAATCAAGCAATGGATTTCCTTAGTAATTCAGTTTCATCAAATTCTATGTTAATGCCCTCTTGTCCTATACTTCATTATCATCAAGAAAAAGATAGAGAGGTAAAGTAATTTAGTTTAAACTCCAATTGCTTTAATTTCTTAGAAAATGACTTCTTCTTTTTTTATTTATCTTGACAAATTTAGCGGAGAAACACTTTCCCTCTGCCATTGGATTTCAACAGTAATTCAGCTTCAACAAATGTGTTACCGAATTCCATTTCAATACCCCCATATCCAATGCCTCAATATTATCCACAAAACATACAGGTAAAGTTATTACCTTTTTCTACTTACTTCAATCACCACACTTATTTGTTTTGAAGTATTATGATAAATTGATTTTAAATGTGCATCCTATTTAATCAGGACTCTGTTTCTTTTTTTTTTTTTTTAATTGAGAAGGGTAAATTTTGATTTCGAAAAGGGTTAATCACTGACTGCTAGGTTTCCTTTTTTTCGTGTAAGAGCAGGAGGGGAAACTCAGATCCTTCTGGGAGAAGCAGTTGTTGGATATCGAAGCTGCTGAAGGTTTTTTAATGACATTTCTTTTAAACTATCATATTATTGATGTAATGGAATAAACTAATAATGATATACTATATTTCTTTGTTCCATTGCATTCAATTGACAACTTGATTTGTATTTTGCTACGATGTAATTGGCAGCATTTAAGAGCCAGCACAAGTTGCCGCTAGCTCGAATCAGAAGGATAATGAAAACAGACGCAGATGTGCAGGTTTATAGTTCTGATTCAAAACCACATTCTCTGTTACTTCCGAAAAGTGATGTGTTTATAGATGTTATGTTACTGTTTCAAACAACGTTGTTGTGATTGCATTATGGATGATGAAATGTTTGTGTGGAAAGCAGATGGTGAGTGCTGAAACTCCCATGCTGATGTCAAAAGCATGTGAGATTTTCATCCAGGAACTCACTTTTCGTGCCTGGATGCGTGCTGAAGAGAGCAACAAGAGTACTGTGCAGCCATGTGATGTTGCCAAGGTTATTATGCAGAATAATGCCATGCAATTCCTCACTGAAATTGTCCCAGATAACCTCCAAAATTTCTGTGCTTATGGTGCTCAGGTATCTCCATTCTTTTCTTCTTTCATTTCCTTTTTAGTTACACTTTCCATTTATATTCATTCAATCACTTCCTTAGTAAACTTACTCGAATATAAAAAGATGATTGTTTAGAGATAGATTACTCTGAGGTAAACAAGCACATAGGTTGTTTATTCAGTTTTTGAAAATGTATAATTGAGTTGTGGTATGCTTGTTATAGCAGGAGGAGCGTGCTGCTGGAAACATTGCAGAAGGAATGCATTCAAGCCAAGCTGCCCTGCCTGCTACACCTGCTTTTATGGGAAATCCTATGAATGTGATGAATATGGGCAGAGTAAGTATCAAATAAATTGGATTTATAACTTCTGTTGAGTTGTTGAAAATAATACATCTTGGAAAGTTTTACATCATTTTGGATAAACAATTAGGTGTATGACATTGACTATGTAATGAATTTTAAGTTCATGCTTTTAGTCCTGCTAGTCAAAAATACTTTAAGTTTATGTTTGACATTTCTTATACTCTTTTAGTAAAATGTTTGAGATTTGATTAAATACTTGTTTTGAAGAGTGTAGATGTACTTAGAGTCAAAGGACATGGAAGAGTTATCTATATGTTATAGAAATGTTCGCATAATGTCATCTGATTGTCATGATCGTGGTTTTTCTCCGATTTTGGAGTTTTTACCTTATACTCTTATGTTGATTGTTGATCTTATTTATCTATTAATAGGACAATTCTTGAAAATAAAGAAGTTGATATTCTTCTTGATGATGTGTTTTTTCCCATCAACTTTCTGTTATCTGTTAAACTCAAACCAACCTGAGAAAACTCTTATTCTTACTCGTGAATGTGTTGATTTGTTTAGTTTAATTAATGGCATTTCCTGCTGTATACTTCATAGGGCTTGGAAGCAGGAAACCAATTGATTCCTCAACCCAACAACATGATCCAGCCTCCCTTTGTTATGCCTTCAGATCAATTGCCTTACAATTTTCATCCCAAGGTAAGAGGGACATTGTTAGTACTACATCATGAACATTTCACACCAATGCAAAATAATCTTTTATTTTCCTTCTTTCACATGTTTATGTCGATGTTAAGATCAATGTCTTGTCATAATGCAGTGAACTTCGGAATGCACTACAGGGTGATGAATGAAGTCATGGTGTGCTTCAGAACCTTGTGTTCTCTGGAGGAACTAGAACAACAATTTTACATTATTAATTCTCCTCAAATAATTCCTCCAACTTTTTTCTGTTTTGGGAAACATTATCCTATTAAAGCACTTGGACATCTCCATGTTTGAACATCCGATAGATTATCTTCTGAGACTATCGATGACCCTTTTGGAAATTCTGCTTCTGAAAATTTGGTTATTGTTGATGAACTTTGAATTACTTGGTCCGTTTTATACAGCAGAGTTACAAAGTGAATATTTGTGGTGGTGGTAACAAAATGTGTTCGCATTCAACGTTTTAAAAGCAGTTCCATGATTTCAATCAAAATCAAATTTATGATGCACTAAAAAAGTGGAGAAATTAGGTACATTGGACAGCCTAAAATAACATGGAAAAGAAAAATAAAAAGCAAGAAAGAAGACAGCAAAAAGAAAAGAATCACTTTATGGTTGAAGTGGAGAAATTGGGGAACCACACACACGTTTTAAATGCAAACGCAAGTATCCCCAATTGGTTCCCAAGAAAAGTGATTTCCTATTCTTGTTCTTCACTTCCTTTGATTGGCACCCGTTCACCAGACATTTGAACAAATTCCTCAACTTTGCATCATATTTTTTAGTATGACAATAACAAAGTGCTGGTACTCGTAAATAATCACTCCATTACAATACCAATGACACCTGAGCCTAATCACATAAGACACTAATACCACTCTCAACCCAAAATCTTAAAGTAATGAGTTTATGGGTCTTTATTCTTATATAATGCTCTACTTTTTCATTTCTAATCGATGTGGGACTTAGACTCAGACTTAGATTCCTATGATACATGATAACAGTATATATGAAAATAAAATGCACAATATATGTTTGATGGTAAGTTTGAGGTCACTAATTTTGCAACCCCACTTTAACCTAGATGCCTTATACCAACCATGCTTTTGTGTTGAGGGAATCTTGAAGCTTTAAACCTTTAGCTTTACGCAAAGTGGTGTTTTGCAGAACGTGACTTAAGGGGTGAGGGTTGTTATATAAAGGAGTTAGGGTAAGTGATGAATGAGTTGTAAGATAAAATTGAGAAAGAGCTGGGAATGGAATATCAAAGCAATCAGAAATTGTGGGAATGGGCTGATTGGGAAGCAATGAAATCATCTCAAGTGATTGTGTGTAATTTTCTTCCCAATTCCGCCCATTCCTATGATTTCTGATACTTCTTTCCTTTCCTCTGATTTGCTTTTTCCAGTGTCCTTCATCATGAACTATACTTAACACTTTTATCTGTTTCTGTTATTGATGTTAGATTCTGGTTCAACACATGAAATTCTTAGTTTTGAGTTCCATGTTTGTTCATATTGTTTATACAGATACTGATAGATTACTTCTGCAAATATTAGCTATTTTGTACAATTTGATCATTGATTTTCTGGGTTTCATAACTGTGTTTTTGTTTGTTTGTGCCCAGTGAGAAGTAATTAGATTAGACTGTAAAAATTTTGGAGAAGGTTGGTTTGTTTAGTGTTATTTTCAATACACTTTTTACTGTTAAATTACATCTATTAAAATCAAATACAGAAGATATATTAAAAATTATAAATTTTTCACAATTTATTTATTGAGTTTTTCTTTTGATGATATGTTTTAAATCAATTTTAATCAATAATAAATATTAGAAAAAACATATCAAAAATTGTGACTCTAACACTTCTCTTATTATTATGATTTACTATTTATAACCATATTTTTTTATGAAGATGAAAAAAATGTCTATTAATTTTGGAAAAATATTACGTCACAAAATATTTTCATTGTCTTTTATCAGACATGAAAAACTTTTATTTTTAAAATAATAATTAAGCATTTATAAAAGTGACAATAGATCTATTAGATTTAATAAATGTTATATATATATATATATATATATATATATATATATATATATATATATATATATATATATATATATTTGAAAAGTTTAATAACTATGTCTGTTTTTATATAAAATATCTATTTCTTTTATGTATATAGTGCCTACTTTAAATTAACTTTTTTTATAAAGTATTAATTATTGTATTTGTTAAAGTAGTCAAGTAGTGAAGTTTTTCGCAATAATAAATAAAGTATTAAATAAATTTTAATCAAGAATAAGTGTATTAATATTTGTATGGTTAATCAAATATATATTTAAAACTAATAATATTACCAAATATTATATTTATTAAATAGAAAGTACTTATCAAAGATATGTTATTCTATATATATAAATACAAAAACAAATACTGAAAATTTTAATACATCTTGATAGTTTTTTTTTGGCTTAGGAAAGTTACTAAAATAATATAACGTCATTAATATTGTGTATCTATTATTTATTAATTATATTTTTAATATCATTAGATTGATGAAAATTTGATTAAGCGATGTGTCACTATTAGGGAGCATGCATGAGATTTTTGGTTCTATCTTTGTTGTAGCCTATAATATATTAATTATATTTACTAAATGTAGAAATATTCAAATAATATGATATGAATGTGAATATATTCAAATTATAAATGTATATATAACTACTAAAAAATTAGTGTCTTTATACATGAAAAAAAAAAAAAAATATATATATATATATATATATATATATATATATATATATTAATATTAATAATTTTTTTATTTATATTTTTTATATATAATTTATTTTTTTTTTTTCACTCTGAATATTGTTTTCTAGCAAAAGTTAATAAATAATTTAATGCTATTAATATAGTGTGTGCCTGTGTATGTAGTATTTGTTAATTACAATAATAATTAAGTTTTAATAATATGATCAAATTGTTTAAACGTAATATATTTATTAAATTTAATGATTTTCATATATGTTTATTAAATCACGACTTTCGAAGTTTTCATATGAATTCATACATATTAAAACATATATTATTAAATGAAAAATAATTATAAAATAAGTACAATTATTTATCCAGTAAATATTTATCATTGTTTAAAAAATTAGTTTTATAATATCTACTATAAAATATAACGAAAATGCACTTATTAAAGACCTTATATTTCAAAATAACGTGCGTGTTACTTAATTATTTGTTAAAAAAATTTATAGAAGTTTTGAATTTCTACCATAAAAACCTAATTCAACAAACAGAGCATACCACTGTAGACTTAAAAATAATTTAGATACGTCTATCCTACTCAGATTTTATATGAATCCTCAAAACTATGAATGTAAAATGTAAAAAAATAAATTAAAAAATTTGAGGTAAAAACGCTTACTCAAAACAAAAGTTAATTTAGTCCATATTACTCTATTCTTAATTGTTTATCTGTGTGTTCTAATACTAAAAATAAAAAGATAAGAGAGATCATTAAAAAAAAACAGTAAAGAAAACAATTAGAAAGAGAAAAGAACTAAACAGGCTAATAAAGGAAAAGAAAAAATATATACAAGACTTAAAAGTGTTACATCTCATGTTCATATTATAATACAACTCTAGCAATACTATAAATAAAAATGGTATTTTTCAATTTGAAAAAAAAAATAATTTCAGGAATAAAAATCAAAATTCATCCATTTTACAAAAATTAAAAATATATTTAAGTAAATGAAAAAATATTTAATGAATCCATTGCATTAGTCGAACTCATTGCATTATTTAATGAACCCATTACAAATTGAGTCAAAAATAGGTCAAATTAACTATTTTACCACCCCTAATTATATGTATTTCTTCATGCGAAATAATCTAAGTCACGTTATTTTTTATAAATAAAACAAGTGAAATAAGGAGATTATCCACTTAACTTCGGTATTTCTTATTTAATATAAGTATTAATCTATTTTTAATTAATAGAAATAAATAAAAATGTAAAAAGAAATCATGCATCACCAACCATTTGCTGTGAAGAAAAAAGTGTAAGAAGTCCAGTTGTTGGGCCTTGTGATCCAGCAGCAAAAAGTAAAGGTTTTTTTATCCTACTTTTTTTCTTCCTATACCAAAGTAAAATCATAAACTCATTTTTTCTTCCTACACCAAAGTAAAATCATAAACTCATTTTTTCTTCCTACACCCCAATAAAATCATAAACTCATTTTTTTTCCACGACGGTCTCATCCTTCGCTAACGGCCTTTGGATTTCTTTGGTGACGTGCATGTTCACGACGATCTTATCTTTGTTGAAAGTGAGAATATATATATATATATATATATATATATATATATATATATATATATATAAAATTTAATGTGCTTATTTCTTGCATGAAAAATAAGATTGTTGGATAATTGAATTGTATAGTTGTTATCACATAAAATTTTAGTCGATTTCTTTTTCTTCTAATTCAAGATGTATTAGAATTTTTCTTAGTCAAATGCATTTGTCAGCACTCAATTTTGTCCGGGTTATAATGTATTTTATTTTTTCTTTTCATCTTATTTTAATTTTATTTTTACTTTTTTTTTTAATTATTATTACTAGCGTAACACACTGTGTGTATGCACTTTTTAAATATGCGTGATATTATATTAGTAGGTGATAATATTATAATGTTAGTAAGTTAATATATAAATTAAAATTATATTTATTAAAAATAAAGTGAAATATATCAGAATAGATAAAAGAATAACCATTGATAAATGAAGAAGAAGAGAAGAAGCATAGACATTCAATTTTATACAAAATTTATAAAAGTAACGGTCAATTTTTAAAAATTTAATAAATTATTATATTTAAAGGGTAAAATCGGTATTTTGAAAAGTGAACATAAAAAGGGGAATCCCCTTCATATATTGTTATAGATTCTATTTTTATTTTAATTGTATTTGTATTTTATTTGTTTTATTTAATTTTTTATTTTTCGTTTTAATCTTATTTCATTTATTTTTATTTTATTTACAATTTTCTTTATTTTTATTTTTTTTACTTTTTATTATTTAAGAAAAAAAAATGAAATAGAAAAAAAGAGAAGACCAAAAGGTTAAAATAAGATCTCTGATAGTTAGTTTACGTCTCGAGGTAGAAAAGTAACAGAGCAGAGACACTTCAAATATCATCAGGTCCCTTCCTTCATAGATTATTCACCTTCTTCACCTTGGGAGCTTTTTCTCATTCCTGCAAGATAAAAAACAACACCTTCATTCACTTTGTTCACGGACTTTCCAACCAAAGTCCATGGCCACACATTTCCTCCATTTATCCCTGCCTTCTCCATTCCAATCCCGCCGCGAACACCATACCAACACAATCATCTTCATCTTCCACCTACACCATCATTCATCACCCTCGAGCCACGGAAACACCCAAATTCATTTCCCATAACCACCCAGCACTCAAAAACAGAAAACAGTGAGAAAGAGATAAAGCCATCGACGTTCCTAGTGGAAGTTGGTGTCGCCGGAGGTGTCTCCGCCTGGTCACGGCGGGGCGGCGAGCTCTCAGTCTTGATCAGCTATGGAGGCGTGACGGAGCACACAGTGGGGATGGTTTCATTTTTTTTTTCTTGCAACAGAGGAAGGAGAAAGGATCTCGCGCGTTGGAAAAAAAGGAAGAAAGAGATGTGTCGCCGATGAGTGGTGGTCGGCGTCGTCGCTGGCGTCCCTGGCCTGCTGGAACGGGTGCAACGCAGGTAGGTGTCGTTTTGTTGATGCTGTGAGTGAGTGAAGTTGTCTGCCCGTGAGTGAGGGTTGGTGTGAAGGAGAAGAAACTCTATTTTGTGTATTGTTTCATGTCTTACTCTGTGCACCTCTTTTTTCCTTTATCTTACCTTCCTGTTTTAATTTTTGCTATGAGTACCCCAGATATTTACTAAATTTGCACCTCTGCCACACTTGTTTCATATTTTATTCTGCGCACTCCCTTTTTTTTTTATCTCACACCCCTGTTTTAATTTTATCTGCGAGTACCCCTGATATTTACTAACCTCGCACCCCTGCCCTCCTTGTTTCATGTTTTACTTCGTGCACCACCATAATTGATAACCTTGCATCCTTGTTTATGTTTATCTTATTTTGGGCCTATGTTTTATGTTTACTTCATGCACCTCACACATTATCCATGCACCCTCACATTTTGTTTTTCCACTTTTATCCTTTTTTTTATATTAAATTCTACCTTTATAATTTTCTAAAAAAAATAAAACAAAAATATTTTTAAAATATAAAAAAAAAATTACAAAAAAATAAAAAAATAAAAAAATATGAAAAATGTTCTTTTTGCTTTATTGTGTTTGTCCGGTCGCCCGCACCGTGTGACACTGATTTTCAAAAATACAACAAAATATTTTTCTTTCTCTTTTAGTGTTTGTCCGACCGCTCGCGTCGTGTGACACATATTTTCAAGTAATTCAAAAATACCCAAAGAATATAACATTTTTCAAAATAGAAAAACATCAACATTTTCAAACAAAGAGTCTTTTTTAAGAACTACGTGATCCTTAATTCTCCACCGTGAGATACGTAGGAGCAAGGTCAGTCCTTGTCAGGTTCACCTCCCAAGAAATCAAATCATTTTCTCAATTGTTTTTGGGGAAAATTAATATTTTGAAAACCACATCAATTTTTGCACTTTTAATTAAAGGTACCGCCTTCGGGCGGACGTTATAGGATGTTAACATCTTCCCTACGCATAACCGACTCTCGGATCCAAAAATCTGGTTTTTCGCAGACTTGCTTTATTTTTATGGTTTTCCATAGTTTTCCAAAATTAATTGTGGTGGCGACTCTCAATCTCTTTTTAAAACCCGTTTTCTTTATCGGTTCGCCTTACCGTCACGATTTCGGTTGCGACATCATTAGCATTAGCATGCACAAAATGTTGTAATAATATATTCAATCTCAATCATAGATAACCTTATTATAAACTGTTTTTTGAAAGTACATGATACAACTACGATTCCCATCACAAATACTAACCCATAGGTGCTTCTTCTATCATTTAAGTATCTACATAGTTGTTGTCACTATTGGAAATGAGACCAATTTTTTTCCTTTTTCACAAAAAAAATCGTGCTCAATGGTACCTTTTAGATATCTAAACATTTGTTTTGTTATAACCTAACGTGTCTTAAATTAATCATGTATCTACTAATCAAACTTATTCAAAACATGAAATTTGGTCATGTACCTGCCAAGTACATTGAGACTACTAATAACTTATTTAAACTTTGTAGTATTTACTAGATCCCTTCATCATCCTTTGACAATATAGTTCTTGATACAATGAGATTCAAACACATTTATGAATTTGGACGTATAATCCAAATATATTTTTCAAGCTTAATATAACTGTATAATCCAAAATATATTTCTAAATTCGAAAAATCTTCCGATCACACGACAAAAAATGCATTTAAAAAATAGGAATACAAAAGTAATTTTCACCTTTTTATTATAATTTTAGTAAAAGATAATTCAGGATTTATTTATTCTATGGAAGTGCAAGAAAAAAAAAAAAAAAAGAGGTGAAGGAAGTAAAAGCGAAAAATAAATCCTATTTTTAACTCTAATTAGGGTATGTCACACGGGACATTTATAGCCTAATCTTTATTTGAAGTATTAATATAAAAAGTTGAATTCAATTTCCCTTTTTAACAAACTTAAACAACTTATATACTTTACCTTTTGAAAAAGTTATAACTAAACAAAGTTTAGAGTCTTTAATTTCTTTTTTCGGAGTGCTGTTTATATATAGACCATGCTAGGAATCGTCTACAACTTTTTTAAAATTTAAGAAAAATTCAGATTTAAAGATATTTAACAACTGTACAAGTTTAAGACCTTAGCTTATTTAAATAAATAAATAGGAATAATATAACTATTATTGTCATATTATAATATATTATAATGTTATCATACGCTATATAGACTGCAGCTATGAAACTGAAAACCAATTATTTTAGAATTATGTAGAGGAGAAAATTGGAATTTAGAGAATAAAAAGGAAAAATTAAAAAGTTATTTTTAATTTAGTGATAGAAAAAAGGAGGAAAAAAGTGGAAGAATTTAAAAGGATACAATCTATTGAATAAACATAGTTCCAATAAAATAGTTGGAACTATTTAATTAAACGTATATTTTGCACAGTATATACTAAAATACTAATGTGCAATAGATATTTTTGAATTGACAAAACATTACATTTTAAATTTCATTATTTTATTTTTTAAAATATTAAAATTTAATCTATAAATAAAGATAAAAAGAAATACATGGAAAGAGATAACCAATTACGAAAACAAATCTACGTAACTAATAACTACTAAAAACGTTTGCATCGAAATAAAATAAAAAAAATTAAATATATATATATTTAGTTCCAAGATTAAGGTGAAGAAATTGGTTCCCGATCTAATGATATTAAATTTTTCGAACGAGTTAAATAATATTTTAAGCTAATATTAAGAAATAATTCAAATTAAAGTGTTTGACATGTTAAAAGTATTTAACTTAAAAATTATATTTATTAATCTTTTAAATTTAAAAATTAAATTCTACAACAAAAAATTCTTTCATTTAAAAGTTTAAGGACTAAAAATATGTTTAACATTTAAAAGAAAATCTTATATAACACCTTGTTGAAAAATAGATATTGAAAATACTTTCATTTCTTTTTTAATTTTTATATGAAGAAGCAGAGGATGAATGAATTTTACAAACCACTACTATAATTAATGTTTGTACGATTTGTTTAACTTTAAAGAGGGTCGATTAATATTTTTTTGTTCTTTTACAATTTTTAGGAAATTAGGACCCTATATTTTTCAATGTTAAATACTACTTTATTTCATTTTAAAAACCATGAAATGTTAGATAAGATGGGAGCAATGAAATAAAGTTGTATTATTCTTGTGGAAAAAAAAAATGAAAATTGGGAAATAAAATAATTTAAAGGTTTTGGGAATAATTGGTTCATGCATTATTATCTGTCAGCACCATGGCAGACAATACCTAGAATTTTCCCATTTTGGAGAATACCTTTTATGCATTGCATATTTGGGAAGAAAGACCAAGAGGACACTAGAACACCCTTCAAAATTCTCTTTAATTTTCTAAAGCATCCATCAAATATTTGATTATATATATTAATAAAAAATATCTTAGTAAAATGTGTTTAGTTTTCTTACTGTAATTAAAATAATTTACAGAATGATAATCTCTAATCTTGTATATTTTAGTTTTATATATATATATATATATATATATATATATATATATATATATATATATATATATATATAAATATAACAAAT